>RRZT012554509.1_pt1 | contig 19818 bp, 19 predicted proteins | sample 2165551 | NCBI WGS metagenome assembly RRZT01 (sample SAMN10456910, study PRJNA506462) | wastewater metagenome | biome: wastewater; feature: sludge; material: wastewater sludge; isolation source: wastewater sludge with Escherichia coli K12::gfp cells carrying plasmid... | place: USA: Moscow, Idaho... | reverse complement strand
TCAGATAATTTCCGTAAGGAATTTAAGCAAATAATGAATCAGGATTCAGCGCGCGTTGGGATGCGTTATGAGTTGTCTACACACCAGAACCTCATTGCTTCATTCCTTTATACTGAGCGCAAAGACAATGTTATTGATTCTGGACCAGTCACCACTAAATCAAAAGGAACTGGTTATGTAGCAGAGATACAGCATTTATTTCAGCGAGCAAGTTTTAATTCGATAACTGGGTTTAGTGCTTATAGAGTTGATTTTGACAATCAAGTATTTTTCAATCGTGTAATTCCGCAACCTTCCACCATAAGTGAGAAAAATAAGGGCTATATTTATACAAATTATACTTTGTTGGAAAAAATCAATGTACTTCTAGGCTTCAGCTATGATGCTTATAAAGAAGAAACAGACCACATGAAAAGCAGATTCAATCCCAAATTTGGTTTGCAAATAGATATTACTGACCATCTACGTTTACGTGCGGCGTGGTTTGAAACAGTTAAATCCACACTCATTGCAAATCAAACAGTAGAACCAACTCAGGTGGCCGGTTTTAATCAACTATTTGATGATGTTAATGGCACAAAAAGCAGGCGCCAAGGCATCGGGTTAGATGCTATCGTATCCAAAAATATTTATGCCGGAATTGAAGCTTCAGTTCGTAATCTTGATGTTACTAGTAGTCTCCAGAAGCAACGAGAAGAACTATATCGCGCTTATATTTATTGGCTTCCAAAAAGAAATTGGAGCATACAGGGTGAGCCGCAGTTAGAAAAATATAGCCGTGATGAAAACAAAATTCCAAATAATGATGATCCATATCGCATTGTAAATATGAACTTACCTGTAAGTATTAATTATTTTCATAATGATGGGTTGTTAGCTACTTTAGTAGGCACATATGTATTACAAAATCTGAAACGGCCAAAGGATCATCAACTAGTAGCGGGCACACATGACTTTTTTATGTTGGATACCTCTATTGGTTATCGCTTGCCTAAACGTAGAGGATTAATTAATTTTGAAGTGAGAAATCTCCTTGATCAGGATTTTACTTATAGAAACTTTAATTTCCAAGTAAACGAATATCGAGTATCTCGTTATATTCCAGCAAGAACTTTTTTAGCTACTATTACTTTTAACTTTTAACTTTTAACTTTTAACTTTTAACTTTTAAAGGGAGTTACTATGAAGCCTTACCAAATTATATTATCAACTTCTTTTTTGACCTTGATTTTTGCGATATTTGTAGCGCGTACCGTGAATCAAGCTTCAAATGAGAATTGGCAATCTATTATGTTTTCGTCAAAAAAACTTGAGAAAATACTTACCGCTAATAACTTTGATAAATTTGAAATATCCGCTTACTTAACAGCTGTTGATCTCGATGGTAACAAAATAATGATAGATTTAAGTAAAGATCCAACAGTAATCGATGAGCAAGTAGAGGTTAATGAGTCTGGAATAAGTAAGCACATTGATCGTGGGCTACTTGCTCTTTTTGCTGTAGATCGTTGTGTAAGTACTGCAGATATTTATCTTCATCCGGGCATTACACCACCCGGTAATACATGTTATCAAACGGGAATGTATGGAGGCTTTACAATTAGTGGGAAATATATACAACGCCATTGTCATTGCTATAACCCATGGTATTAAGATTGATGAGAAATGAATCTTATTTTGGAATAACCGTCATTGTATATAATGATTCAAATAATGACTATTTGTGCAACAATACGGATTACATCCAAAATATAGTCATTGCGCGCTGCGTAGATATATTACATTCTTATATCAATTGGCAACAGGTTTTCGCAATCATGCTCATCAGTTACGCACGGGTTTCAACTCAGAGTCAGGATAATGCAGCGCAAATTACTGCGCTCAAATATGCTGGATGCGCTATTTTTGAGGAAAAAGTCAGCGGTGGCCTCGAAATTAGTCCGTTGTCGCGTTCTTTAAAAGATGTTCTGACTTTGATGAAAAAATTCCAACATGCCGATGCTGGATTTTAAAGCTCAACCAAAGTCATTGATACCACGTCCCCTGGAGGTCGCATGATGGTGCAGATTGTCGGATCATTCACCGAGTTCGAACGGGGCAGACCTCCTTAACCGGGTTTTATGTTCCATTGCTCCCCCCAGCCTCTCCCCCGGTTTTGCATACTCTAATGATAATGAAAGGAGATGACAATATGCCTGTTGCTGAGCAACTTATGCGCTGTCAGAATAAATCCGTCTAGTGACAGAAGTCGACATACCTGCTTGCCTGAAATATGCATTTTTGCAGTTAATCAGAACTCTATTGAGCAATGTAATAAAAGCTGTTAAGCAAAACAATCGCGCGACTATGATGCATAACTCGTTAAGGTTTATCATATGATCATTTTCTCAATTTACAAATAAGCTGAATGGAACCAGTCTATTTCGACCACAATGCCACCACCCGCGTCGATGACGCTGTGCTAGAAGCCATGTTGCCGTACTTTCAACAGGAATTCGGCAATGCCTCCAGTCGCCATGGGTATGGCTTGAGCGCGCGGCGGGCAATTGACAAAGCGCGCAAACAGGTTGCGGATGCAGTAGGGGTGCAACCGGTGCAAGTGATTTTCACCAGCGGTGGTTCGGAGGCGAATAATTTGTTTATCCGTGGCGCGGCTGATAGTCTGAAACCCGGCAATCTTTTCATTAGCGCGATTGAGCATCCTTGTGTGTTGAAACCAACCCAGGCGCTGTCTCGCCGCAGTTGCGATGCGTGGGCGATGCACCAGTTGGCGGTTAATGCATCCGGACAAGTGGATTTGGATGCGGCGGGTGACGCGATGCAGAATCACAAGCCGGGATTGGTTGCAGCGATGCTGGCGAATAACGAGACCGGCGTGATTCAGGATGTTGCCAGTGTTGCCGAGCTGGCACGCTCGCATGGCGCTTATGTACATACCGATGCGATCCAGGGATTGGGGAAAATTCCGGTTGATTTTTCGGCACTCAGAGTACATGCGATGACACTTTCCGCACACAAGATTTATGGCCCCAAAGGCGCAGCGGCTTTGATCGTCGACAAACGGTTGTTATTAAAACCGCTGATCTATGGTGGCGGACATGAAAACGGGTTGCGCTCCGGCACCGAGAACGTGCCTGCGATTGTCGGTTTTGGCGTAGCGTGCGAATTGGCACAAGCACGCATGGCCGAAACCTCGCAACATGTCTCTTTATTACGCGACCAGTTAGAAAAGGGATTGGTTCTCATGGGCGCAGTGATTTTCGGCAGCGCTGCCGCGCGCATTCCCAACACGTGCTATTTTGCGTTGCCGGATATTGAGGGTGACACACTGGTGGTTAAACTGGATAAAGCTGGTTTTGCCGTCGCGGCCGGGGCCGCTTGTTCCAGCGTGAATCCGGGACAAAGTCATGTGCTGAATGCAATGCAGGTTGATTCGATGCTTGCGCGGTGCGCGGTGCGCGTCAGTTTGGGGCGCAACAACACGCTGGAACAAATTGATAATTTCTTGCATGTTACGCAGCGCATTGTTGCAGAATTGAAGCAAACAAGCAGTCTTTCTTTTTAAAGCACACTTTCTACATCTAACAGGCTGTTGGAAAACGTTTTCAGAGCAGCTGATGCAAGCCAAAAACAGGTAAAAAAGCGCAATCTATACCTAATAAGTGAGCATTTTGAATCTGTTTTTAACACCGCAGCGGCAATGCAGATAGTTTTTCAATGACCTGCTAAACTTGGTTACAATGCTGCGTTGTTGCTATTATCAACGTCTGACATTGAAACTGCCTTAAAATCAATTCATCTATGACGAATCAAACCACGAAACCGATCAAAGCCATCATTCTGAGCGCTGGGCAAGGTCGCCGCTTATTGCCACTGACTGAGAATACGCCAAAATGCCTACTGCCGGTTTCCGAAAAACCCGTGCTAGCCTGGCAAATCGATGCTTTATTGGCGGTGGGCATCAATGATATTACGATTATCACCGGCTTTCAGGTGGCTTTGATTGAGGCGTTGCTGCAACAGCGTTACGAAAACCATCCCAAGATTAAAATTCTGTTCAACCCTTTTTATGAGGTAGCGGATAATCTGGCAAGCTGCTGGATCGCACGCGCAGAAATGAATGGCGATTTTTTGCTGTTAAACGGCGATACCGTGATCGAGTCGGCACTGTTGCGCAAAGTCTTGAATTCAGAACTCGCGCCCATTACACTGAGTGTGGATGACAAAGATACTTATGACGCCGACGATATGAAAGTACAACTGGATGCCGATCGCTGGGTGAAGCAAGTCAGCAAGATCGTGCCGCCGCATCAAGTCAATGCGGAATCAATCGGGTTAATTTACTTCCGTGACCAAGGCACGCGCGCCTTTCGTGATGCTGTGGAAGTAGCTTTGCGTCACCCAGCGGAACTAAAATCATGGTATTTATCGATTATTGATCGCCTGGCCCAGCAGCATTTGGTGAACTCTTGTTCTATCAAAGGTTTTCGCTGGTGCGAAATTGATTTTATCGAAGATTTGTCCCGGGCGGGTATTATTTTTAGCGAGTAAATTTGTATGATGCAGGATTCAGTCCGAACGAACTACAATGCGACCATGCTCAAATTCGGTGCGCCGCAAACGATTATCCGATCCTATCAATACTGGTCAGTGTTATTGCGTCCGGCGCAAGCCACGCTAGGTGCGCTGGTTTTAATTGCACATGAGCCAGCCAAAGCTTTCTCGGAGCTGAGTTTGGCAAGTTTTAATGAGCTACATGCAGTAACCCAGCATATCGAATTAGCACTAACCCAAGCTTTTCAGTATGACAAAATCAATTATCTGATGCTGATGATGGTTGACCCGGATGTGCACTTTCACGTGCTGCCACGCTACGCACAGCCTAAGTCATTTTCCGGCATGAAATTTATCGATGCAGGCTGGCCAGCCGTACCGAATTTGAGTCAAACCAACAAAACGGACACAGATATCAATCAGCAGATCATGGAGCATCTCCAAACTTGCTGGCCGTGACCGGTGACCGTAATGAAGCGAGGCAACAAGTGACTGGACAGGCTACCGAACAAAATACACCTTACGTCAAGGAATTTCCCTTGCGGGAAGCACATCATCTGGTGCGCGATCTGTTGGCACCCAATCCGTGGATTTATTGGATTGATTTTCTGTTTCATGTCACGCTGGGCTGGGCCGCTTTTTTCACTGCGCTGTTTTCTCCGTTTTTATCACTGTGGCAGCTAGGTGCTTTTGTGGTTGCGGTACTGGCATTGTATCGCTCGGCGATTTTTGTGCATGAGCTGGCGCATCTGAAAAAAGGCACGTTCCAAAAATTCCGTCTGGCATGGAATATCTTGAGCGGCATCCCATTCATGATTCCTTCGTTTACTTATGATGGCGTGCATAATGATCATCATAAGCCGGATGTGTATGGCACCAGCGCGGATGGCGAATACCTGCCATTTGCGACGCGCAGGCCCGGAGAAATGGTGGTGTATGTGTTATTGTCGTTGCTGATCCCAATTCTGCTAGCGATACGGTTTGTGGTATTGACGCCCATTGCTTACCTGATTCCACCGCTACGCAAGATCGTATGGGAACGCGCATCATCATTGACGATTGCTCCGAATTATCGGCGCGCTAAAGATGCCATCCGCAACGATCTCAATTGGCGGCAGCAGGAAATTGCCGCTTGTTTATTTGGCGCAACTGTTATCGCTTTGGTGATGCTGGAAGTTTTTCCCTATTCATTGTTGATACTCTGGTATTTGGTCGCAGTGACCGTATTTGTCCTTAATTCATTACGCACACTGGCTGCACACGCTTACCGCAATCCCGGCGATCGAAAGATGACTTTGGCTGAACAATATCTGGATTCGGTCAATATTCCTGGTAATGTCCTGATTACACCGCTGTGGGCGCCGGTCGGTCTGCGTTACCACGCCACGCATCACCTATTCATGAGTATGCCATACCACAATCTTGGCAAGGCCCAGCGCCGTTTAGTCAATAATCTGACCGATAATTCGCAGTATATCAAAACACTGCGCAGCGGCTTATGGCCAGCGCTAAAACAAATCTGGCGCGAATCCTCTGAAGCTGCCACGAATCCCTCGCAGCGACAAAACAATTAATGCTAAAAGTTATCCCAGCGACAGAAACTTCCCGACAAAGCGTGACAAAGCTGGTGCTGTTGCGCCACGGGCAAAGCATCTGGAATCGCGATAAAAAATTCACCGGCTGGAGCGATGTGGCGCTGAGCTCGAAAGGTGAGCAGGAAGCTGAACAAGCAGCTTACTTGCTGAAGCATGCTGGCTTCACTTTTGATTTGTGTTTTACTTCCGTCCTGCAACGCGCCACATCGACATCGCGCATTGCGCTAGCAAGCATGCACTTGGATATTCCGGTGCTGCAAACCTGGCATTTGAATGAACGCCACTACGGCGCACTCGAAGGCATGGAGCGTTGGGCGGCGATCAGAAAATTCGGCATTTGGCCAATTCTGGGTTGCCAAATCAAATTTGACGCTGCTCCCCCGAGCTTGAATCAAGAAGATTATCGCTATCCAGGCAATCAGCTCAGTTATGCCCATATTGATCGCAATCAACTGCCAACGGGAGAGAGTATGCGACAAACCCTCGCACGCCTCAAGCCCTATTGGCAAGACACGATTCAACCGGAAATCCGGCAAGGAAAACACGTGCTGATCGTCTCTCATCGCAATACCCTGCGCGCGCTGATGATGTTATTGGATCATCTCACGCCCACACAGGTCATGAAATTGAGACTGGCCACCGGTCACCCTTTAGTGTATGAATTAGATCAGCAATGCAATGCCATACGGCATTATTATATCGACAAGCTTGTTTGATGCTCTTCGTTTCATCATGCCAACCATCCACAGCTTTGCCCCCATAGCGGGCGTTCACGCAAAAATTCTGATACTCGGGAGCATACCCGGTGAAGCTTCACTGGCGGCAACTCAATATTACGCACATCCGCGCAATGCCTTCTGGCCAATTATGGCACCACTGCTGCAAATCCAAGTAAGTTCTCCCTATGAAGAAAAAATAACCGCCCTGAAATCATCACCCATCGCGCTATGGGATGTGCTTAAATCCTGCAACCGCTCTGGAAGTCTGGACTCAATGATTGAAGCTAATACGCAGCTCGTCAACAATTTTACAGCTTTTTTTGCCTTGCACCCACAAATTACCCACGTATTGTTTAACGGTGGAAAAGCAGAAGCCTGCTTTAAGCGCAACGTCATTCCGGGCAATAAGTTAGGATCAATAACTCTGTCACGCCTGCCTTCCACAAGCCCCGCTAACGCAAGATTGCCATTCGATGAAAAATACAAAACATGGCACCAAATAATCAAGTTAGCATTGGAGTCGCACTAACCATCTACTCAACAAAACAGTGCAAAATACTTGACGGCAAAGCCTCGGATGCGTTTTACTTACACGCTACAATACAGCAATGCTAATTAACATTTAACTGAAAGGAATTCATTCGATGAAAAAGCTCGTGATTATTGTGCTTATTATTTTTGCCGCTGGATATATCAGCTTAATGGTTCAGTATTTTTAGATCGGAAAGATAGCACCCAAATTGCTTTGTCCACAGCAATGCACAGTGTACTGTGCTGCTCGCGCGCAAGAGAATCTGTCAAAAATGACACCACACAATGCAACAAAAGAACATGTTTATTTTTCCTGTACTTAATAGTTGCGGAGATTCTACTGTATCGCTGCGCACCGGCATCTGATGCATGCCGCTGTTTAAAACGCAGTGCCTGCTTTTTATTTTATTGGCCGTTACCACCATTGCATCTCATACTTGGATCGCGCAATATGAACCAAATGGATCTGAGCTGTTAACTGACTACTGGAAATACAAAACTTCAGAAAACAGTCAAATTAACCTCACCAACACTGGATTCAATCTTATATCTAATGATGCAACAACGATAACCAGCATCTACCAGGACATCCCAAAGGTTGCGCCTGGTACGATTTTATTGTTATCCGCTGATGTAAAAAGCAGTGATGTATTAGCGGGCGAAAAGCCTTGGAATCAGGCCAGACTTCTGCTGCTGCAAGTTGATAAAAAGAAGGAGCGATGGGATTTGCCTTCGGTAGTAGTGTCGCTGACAGGAACCCATGATTGGGAAAATTATCCAGGCATTTTTACTGTTTCACATGAAACCCAGAGCATCCGGGTAATCGCACAATTAAATCAAGCTACCGGATCACTCCAGATAAACAATATTCAACTTTATCCCGTCCGCGAAGCCCAGTTGTTCGCAATAGCCAGGAACATCATGCTATCAGCATGGAGCGCTTTCTTCCTGCTGCTGATTGGCTCATGCCTTATCAGCAACAAACAAGGTATTTTCTTGCGCTTATTACTGGTTTGCACATTCATCTCCATTATCGTAGGAACCACTCTGCCAGGAAAACTCAAGAATCAAGTGTCCGATGAAGTAAGAACACACATCCATACGCAAAGTGCGCAAAATAAAAACTCGATGACATGGGACTTATCCAAGATCTGGCATTTTTGTTCTTTTTTCTTGTTTGGTTTGATTCTATGCTTGATGATGACTCAAGAACGCTTAAGCCAAATGATATTCGCCATTCTTTTTCTAGCTGCTGGCACTGAACTTGCACAACTCTATATTAATGGCCGCACTCCCCTGATTACAGATTTTTTTATTGATGCAGCAGGCGGTATTATTGGTATCATCCTGATCAGGATTTTTTATATGAGAAATAATTTTGATAACGCCTTCTATTGACTTGCAAGAGTTTGCATTTTAACTTGCTCGCTGTTTAATAGCTGAGTCATGACAAGAAAAGTGATACTAAAAAGCACCTAAACAGAAGAAAATATGAAATGGAAATAACTACTGACATCTATCATGGCGACAGCGCAGAACAATTAAAACTGCTTCCCGATGATTCTATTGACCTGATCATTACGTCGCCACCTTACGCAGATCAACGCAAAAACACTTATGGTGGCATTCACCATGATAAATATGTGGAATGGTTTTTACCAATTTCGGCACAGCTTTTGAGGGTTCTAAAACCAACTGGAACTTTTGTGTTAAACATTAAAGAAAAAGTAGTTGAAGGCGAACGCAGCACTTATGTAATTGAGCTCATTTTAGAAATGCGTAAACAAGGATGGCTATGGACGGAAGAGTTTATTTGGCATAAGAAAAATTGCTACCCTGGAAAGTGGCCTAACCGTTTCCGTGATGCTTGGGAGCGACTTCTTCAATTTAACAAAAATAGAAAATTTAATATGTATCAAGAAGAAGTAATGGTTCCGATGGGTAATTGGGCAAACTCAAGACTAAAAAATCTTTCTGAAGCTGATAAAACGCGCGATAACTCAAAAGTTGGCAGCGGATTTGGCAAAAATATTTCAAACTGGCTTTATAGAAAGAAGGCATATCCAGCAAATGTTTTACATTTAGCCACAGAATGTAACAATAAAAATCATAGCGCAGCTTTTCCTGAAGAATTACCTGAATGGTTTATCAAACTTTTTACAAAAGAAAATGATAGAGTACTTGATCCATTTATGGGTTCTGGAACTACGTTAATTGTCGCAAATCGAATGAAACGAAATTCAGTTGGTATCGATGTCGTTCCTGAGTACTGCGAAATGGTGAAAAAGCAATTAAAACCCGTTGAATTATGCCTCTTCGAACCCAAGGCGGTTTATGAAACAGTTAAACCTAAAAAACGTATCACTATACGTTGAGGAAAATATTGGAATTTTCCATCAAAAGCGTATTCAAAGTCTTGACAGATTAAAGCTGTCACAAATTCTCAAACGAAAAAATCCCTATCTATTTAAAGCCAAAAATGTGCTAACCGCTGAACAAATAATAAAAGGCTTGGTGGATGCGCATATCTCGTCAAACGAGGAAACCATATTTGGCGACTGGTTAGAAGGGCTGGCTATTTTCATTAATGATAAAGTATACAATGGTCGCAAATCAGGCATAACAGGCATCGATCTTGAATTCGATAACAACGATATTAGAAACATTGTAACGATCAAATCCGGACCGAATTGGGGTAATAGTTCACAAATAGCAAAAATGGTAACGGATTTCAAAACCGCAAAAAAGGCTTTGAGAACCAGTAACTCGCAATTGAACATCGTTGCTGTTAATGGGTGCTGCTACGGCAAGGATAGTAAGCCGGATAAAGGAGATTATTTCAAGTATTGTGGGCAACATTTTTGGGAATTTATATCAGGCAACAGCGAATTATTCACAGAAATAATTGAACCGCTCGGGCACAATGCAAAAGAAAAAAACGATGACTTCGTAAGATCTTATGCACAAATGATTAACAAATTCACAAAAGAATTCTCTAATAGCTTTTGCAGGGATACTGGAGAAATTGATTGGGAGGGGTTGGTTCGATTTAATTCGGGGGTGTAATCCTAGAAATTCTTTTACTCAATATTTCGTTTGCACGCGATAATTAAGTAACGCAGATCCTTCCGCAGGCACCTCGACATTCCACACGGCCATGTTGCTAGCAGGCTTGCTATGCGGCTGATTTTCTGCAATGATTTTCCAGTCTCCGGGGATAGGTTCTTGAACAAGCACCGTAATCGCTTCCTTTTTCGCATTCTTGAGCGTAATCTCATAAGCGCTCTCAAAACGATTAATACTATTATTCCCAGAGCTTAACTGTTTAAAATCGGTTTGTTTTTTGGCTGCTGTGACATCAAACGATTGCCCCAGTTTCAAGCGGACGATCTCATTGATCGGTGTGTGATCAATCCAATCTTCACCGACGAACTGTGCATTATTCATTTTATCGCGTTTATACACACGCATTGTGCCTTTGGGTAAAGGCACGCCTAACCGCACCGATTCTTTATTGTCAAATTGCACAAATACACTTACTTTTAGTTTCTGCCCGAGATCACCATAGCTGGCAGCATAGTAATAATCGTTACCGACCAAAACAAGCTCCTTGCGCACGGGCACGTTGACAGCGTTAAGTAATGCAACTTGCTTGGTCTGATTTTCAGCCAGAGTTGTTGGCCTATTCAGGTTGTATAAGTGATATTCCATCAGAGATTCCTGATGCATTGAAACTTCCGCAACATCAAACGCAGCTTTGCCTCGCATTGCCATGGGAGCGGCATGTTGCTGCTGTACCCGGTTAACATCGCCAGCTACCAATTGCAGTTTTGCCTGAGCGTAATGGGTGCCGCTGGTATTGGTCAGAGTGACCCAGCCGGACAAATCCATCTGATCATCAGCGTCATTCAGCTCGGCAACATAGTCGGCTTTCCAGGACAAGCCGGTTGTCAAATAACTGAGTTCTAATTCCTGCGTTGCAGAATCATTACGACTGCCTCGAATCACCAGCGTAGGGCGGTCTCGCAAGTTATTTGGCACATTCTCAAAAACAATCCGACCGGGAATGCCTGTTTCGATACGATCGGCCATTTTTAACACGACACCCCCGCTAGTAGCCAGTACCACTGCATTTTCCCTGCCTTCTACACCGGTTACCGGATTGACTTTAATGATTGTCACCGTTTGTCCAATATATTTGTTGAGTAAGTTTTGTGGCGTCAGCAAATCAAAATTGAAATTCTGTTCAACTACCGTAATACTGCCCGGATGATTGACGCTGCGCAGCAATGCGGTTTCCGGCCGTATTTGCGCGCTGACATCACGCCATGCCAGATTAAAGTCTCGGCTGACGAGATCAATTTGGCGCAAATCCTTCACCAGAGCCAGGTCATTGTTGTAAATGGTGACCGCCACTGATTTCTGGTCTGAAAGAGTGCTTAGTTGCTCTTCCGTTTTGGCACTTACCACCGAATCACAAAGGAACAGTACGCAGCTAATGGTCAACAAAGCTTGGTTTGAGATGCGATTTAAAGTATTCATAACATGAAAAACCTAAAGACGGGTTAAATGTGAACCCAATTAATTCGATCAGTGAAAGTGATTCAGACTTCTCTTACAGGAATGCGCCAGATATAGAAAGCTAAAATACTTCCAATCACAAGTAGCATGATTTTTTGCCACAGCTCGGGCACGATTAAAATAGAACTGCCGAATGATAACGACATGAGAAAATAGACCCAGCGTTTGACGCGATATGGGATACTGTGATAAATATTCCATTCACGAATTATCGGTCCCGCTATCCGATTTTCCAGCAATTTACGATGAAAGCGCTCTGAACCACGCGCGAAACATGCAGCTGCCAGAAGCACAAATGGCGTGGTAGGTAACACCGGCAAGATCGCTCCTAACGCGCCAAGCAACAGCGCCAGAAAACCAGCGCTCAAATACAGGATGCGTACAATTGGCGAGTCATGTAAACATAACAAATCGGCCACTTGCTCGGCCGCAACCTGCCGTTCGTTCTGGTTTGTTTTCTGCTGTTCCGATGTATACATTTCTAATTGAGTAACATGCTTTAGGAGAAAGATATTTATTTGTTGTTTATAACTTAATTAAGTTCGGCCCAAAAAGCAACCATCATTTCAATCGGCTGCAAACCAGAAAATAACGGTTAGCAGTTATAATGTCCACGGGCTCATTATTCCGATTAACCGGATTTTATTTTATTCTTGAGGAAATTATGCGTAATATCAAAACACTAATCAATTTAAGCTTCATGCTGTTCGCATTATTAATGCTATCCCATTCTGCATTTGCTTATAAAGAGCATGCAGCCGCAGATAATTCCGAATTGCAAAAAATTGACACCAAAGTCGGCACGGGCGAAGAAGCAGAAGTTGGAAAAACGGTCAATGTGCATTACACCGGATGGCTTTATGATGAGGATGCGCCCGACAAAAAAGGCCCCAAATTTGACAGCTCTTTTGATCGTAAAGAACACTTTTCATTCATGCTGGGTGCCGGACGCGTCATCAAAGGATGGGATCAAGGTGTTCAAGGCATGAAAATCGGTGGGCAACGCACGTTAATCATTCCACCATCGATGGCCTATGGTGCACGTGGTGCCGGAAACATCATTCCACCGAATGCTACCCTGATTTTTGATGTAGAACTGATTGGTTTTAAGAAAGATGCGCATTATTAAGATTTGTTTTTCATTCAACCGTTAGACAAATATTAAAAATAGAGCTATTGGGTTAGTCGTTTTTTGCCGCCGCAATAGCTCATTTGCCCTTCAATTCTTAAATCCATTTGGTCGCTGCGGATTTAAACTTCGCTCCTTGAGACCAGCGAGTTGAAAACCCGCCAACCTAACTAAATAAAGAGTACGCCTCGCCGGTTGCGGCGAGGCACTTCAATCAAACTGAGCGTTTCATAATCAACTGAAAATGACAGGAAACTGCTATGACTACGACCATACAGCAACGTTTCATTCGACACAAACGTCTGAACATCAGTCTCGGCGTGATAGCGATTCTAATTATTCTGTTGGCCGCGCTCAGCTATTTCTGGTTGCCCGGTTACGCAAAATCTCAGCTTGAGATACGTCTGTCCGAACTGTTGCAACGTCCCGTCACAGTCGCTTTGATTGAAATCAAACCGCATAAGCTAGAGCTGATCGTGCATGGTTTCCAAGTAGGTGTAAAAGCTGATACTGGCAAGCCTAGTGAATCGCTGCTTTCCTTTGATAGGTTTTATATTGATCTCAGTATCGAGTCGCTAAAGCAACGTGCGCCTGTCATAACCGCAATTACTCTGACAAATCCTAAATTTCATTTGATTCGAGAAACAAAGGATCAACTAAATATTTCTGATTTACTGGAAAAATTTAGCCAACCCTCGGATGAAGAAGAGGAAGAGGATCGTGCCACGAGATTCTCAATCAGCAATATTACGATCCAGGGGGGACATTTTGAATTTCTTGACCGTCACATGCAGACTGATCATCAAATCACTGAAATTAACCTGGGCATTCCAATTATCGCCAATTTCGAGAGTGCTATTACACACTGGGTAGAGCCACATTTCAGCGCAAAAATTAATGGGGCGCCTTTTTCATTAGAGGGCAAGCTGCGCCCATTTTCCGTTCCACAGGAAGCAACATTGGCGCTTAAATTCAATAAAATAGATTTATCCGAGTTTGATCGATATGCGCCCTTGCCTCAGGGAATCAAACTCCTTTCAGGCTATTTCGACAGTGATTTACTCGTTACATTTACACAGCAACCGGACCAAGCACCCGCTATTACGCTAACCGGCAATACAACATTGCGGCAATTGGCCATAAAGGATGGCACGGTAACTGCACCCTATCGAACTGATGTAAAAAAACTGGACATCGCACTGACCCAGGTAGATTTGATGCGTGAGAAACCATCGCAAATTAAATTGAAAATGGACCAAGTCGAATTAACGCGCGAGGGCGAAAGTGAACCTGCATTATCGCTCGCTCAGCTGGCTATCGACCGCATCCTGATCAATACCAAATCGCACCGGATTGCTTTGGATGAAATAGTTCTGGATCGCCTGAATACGACCTTACGTCGGGAATCTGACGGCGAAATAGACCTGACCCGAATGTTCGAGCCTACCGATGCACAAGTACAGCCCCAAACGCAGACTCAAACACCCGTCCAAAAAACTGAAGTGAAAGCGCAAAAAAATATTCCCATCCCTGGCAGAAAACCGGCTTATCCTGACTCCAACGGGATCAAGGTAGCCGAAGGCAAAGCAACTTCTAGTGATTCCGCTGCTCCACCTGCATCCGCGAGCAAAGAAGCGCCTGCCAGCAATAACGAGACGCAGTGGACTACTCAAGTCAAACGCATAAAACTCAATGAAGCTGCACTGCGTTACGAAGATCTGACACTGGAAAAGCTTACTCCGATGGTTGTTGAGAGCTTGAATCTCACTGTAGATAACGTTGACTTGAGTGGCACAACACCGTCGAATCTTGCATTGGAAGCTAAAGTCAATCAACGCGGCCAAATCAAAGTCGACGGTTCATTGGGCTGGGCGCCGCTTGTGGTTGATTTAACTCTTAATCTTAATGACGTCGATCTGGTGTCCTTACAAGGCTGGGGCGGTGACAAATTGACTGCCTTGCTAACCAGTGGTGACATCTCTTTTGACGGCACCATCAAAGCTCAGGGTGATCCACTGAAAATTCAGCTTGGCGGACATGGAAATCTAGCCAATTTCAATGTATTTGATCCAAAAACTACGCGTGACCTGCTGCGCTGGAAAAAACTGGATATCAACGACCTGAGCTTTGTCAACGACCCGCTCCGTGTGAATGTAAAGGCAATCAAATTAAGTGACTTTTATGCACGCGTGACAATCCGGCCGGACGGCAGTCTCAATCTCAAGCATATTGTTCGACAGGATACTCCGTTAGAACCTGTCGAAGCGATCGCCGATGCATCCCCTGCGGATACGCAACCAAATGAACCCTCACAGCCAGCATCCGTTCGCATTGATAGCATTTCTTTGCAACAAGGCAGTGTTCATTTCAACGACCGTTTTATTAAGCCGAATTACTCCGCCAGGTTATCCGCGTTGTCAGGCCAGATTGGCCCCTTGCAAACCGGCAAAATCGGGAAAATCGACATACGGGGCATGGTGGGAAAAACCTCGCCGTTGAAAATCAGCGGCTCGATCGATCCATTCGGTACGGAATTGCAGATGGATATCATGGCGCAAGTTAAAGATATTGATTTGCCGCCTTTCAGCCCTTATTCGGGGAAATTTATCGGTTATGCGATTGAAAAAGGCAAATTGTCAGCCGACGTTAACTACCAAGTCGAGAATGGCGCTTTATCAGCCGACAACAAAATATTTCTGGATCAATTCACGCTCGGTGAAAAAATTGATCGCGAGGATGCCGTCTCTCTACCGCTCGACCTGGCGATTACCCTGCTTAAAAACCGCCGCGGTGAAATTGACATACACTTGCCGCTCAAAGGATCGATTAATGATCCCGAATTTAACCTTGGCGACATTATTTTCCAGGCATTCGTGAATCTGATCACTAAAGCAATTACTTCTCCTTTTACATTACTGGGCGCAGCATTTGAAGGTGGCGAAGAATTATCTGAAATCACCTTCACTCCCGGTTTTGCGACTATCGAAGACGAATCCCTGCAACGTCTGCAAACCTTGGCCGAAATTTTAAATGACCGTCCGTCTCTGGAATTGGAAATTTCTGGTCACGTTGATCCTGCCGCGGATCATGAGGGATTGAAACTCGCCATGCTGCAAAACAAGGTAAAGGCGCAGAAATTAGCCGAGGATGTCAAGAAAGGCATTACCAGCGCCACTCTTGCGGATGTGACCTTAGCTCCGGAAGAATATAGCGAATACCTTGAGATGGCCTATAAGAAAGAAACTTTCGAAAAACCCACCAATCTTATCGGGCTAACTAAAAGCATTCCTGATGCCGAAATGGAGCAACTCATGCTTGAGCATACCGAGATACATGATAATGATTTGGAGGTGCTGGCAGAAAACCGCGCCAATGCGGCGCGCAACTGGCTGATCGAGAATGGCGGGGTGGCCAGCGATCGGATATTTGTCATCAGTCATGAAGCAAAAGTAGATGACCAAAAGGCAGGTAGTCGGGTTGAGTTTTCATTGAAGTGAAAGCGGCCTAAATTGTATTCGTTCCGATCTAAGCTGCCCACTTCCTTCCATGGCTGGCGTAATCCAGTATCCGGTAATACACATCATCGCATTTTTCGCGGAATAGCACACGATCGTAACTTTCCGGCAGGTTGTTATCCAGCACTTGTTCGACGGTGGAACGGACAACCCGTTGGGTTTGCGTATCCTTGTGCCAATCCTGCACCAGCACCGTGGGATGTTCTTGCAGCAAACGATGCAACAGGGATTTGGCCGCCAGCTTGACTTTCTGCGTCTCGTCCTGCGTCATCCGTTCTTTTTTCAGTAAATCGAACAACTCCAGCTCATCCTCAGTCAGCCCTTCACGAATATGACGCTCATCTTCCGTGCGCAAATCTTCGGTGAATTTCATTAAATCTTTCTTCGTAGTAATTTTCGGTCGATGAACCGCCGCTGTTGTGAGTGTCGATAATCTGCTGCAAGCGTTGCGCAAAATTGGTGCGCGTTGCATTTTGTTGCAGCATTAATTCCAGTTTATGTTGCAGAAAAGCGCGCAAATCGGCAATTTCAATATGATTGTAAGTTGCCTGTTTGAATTCCTCGCGCAATTTGTCGAAATTGATTCTGCTCAGATCCCAGGTCTTGCCTTTCTGAACGATCTGATATTCCGGCGCATTCTGCCGCGTCTTGAGCGTATCCGCGCTATCCACCACCACGCTCTCATCCAGCAACTCGGCAATCTTCCGGCTGATGGCATCGATATCCTTTTGCTCGATGAAGCTGTCGATCACTCCGCGCAAGTATTGAAATGCCGCGACTGCCCGGATTCTGTCGCGGTTATATTGCCCCATGATTTCCGGTTTGCATGCCTCGTACAGCGACGAAATGGCATTCTCGTACACATTGAACGCCTTGCGCCATTCATCGTTGGTCAGCAACGCATCGGCAAATTGATTGAATTTCGCAATGTTCTTGAACACATCGTCACCGTCCAGCACTTCGTCCAGCGCCACTTTCTTCTCGTGGCAGAACGCAAGACCCTGTGTAATCGTATCGTCCAGCAGCCGGAACAATTCGGCTTTCTCCTTGACCGGCGGTTCATCTTGCTCGTTCTGCCCCTGCGCGTAATCACGCAACGCCAGTTTCATGTTGCGGAACACATTGTAGTAATCCACAATCTCGCCATTGCGTTTTTCCTCCTGGTTGATTTTCCACGAAGTCACACGATTGGCACGAGCGATGGTCTGCATCAAGGTATGTCCTTTCATCGGCTTGTCGAGATACAGGGTCGAAACCGTAGGCGCATCAAAACCGGTCAGCCACATCGCGCAGACTTTAATTGCATCAGATAATTGTTTTGATCGAAATACGAGAAAATCCATTTCAAAAGAACAGCTAAAAACGTATACACAATGTTTAGCGCAGTATCACTTACATCCTGAGGATAAATTCCATTATGCTGATTATTTAGATCGAGGAATTGTACAAAGGCGACATATACAAGTGGTAGCAATTGAGCATATCGGCAAGGAAGCAAACCGCTGGGAAGAGCAATTATATCTTGGAGAAAATCCAGAGGCTCAGATTGAATATGGAGTTTCACCAGAACAGAAGGAGCGAATACGAGGTTCGACTTTGACCTTATGTCGGCCATTTGGCCCAGCAAAACTAGCTAAGCAAGCGGGTTTATCTGTCAGTGATGCTTCCGATATTTTATCAGGGATAACGTAATCCTAGAGTTGAGATCTGGTTGAAACTGATGCAGGCAGCTCAAGCTTTGGAAGCTCAACAATATCAGACTAATCAAAAGAATAAAATTTTATTGGAGATGATTAGAAACATGTGTAATCAGCTAAGTACGAGGAAAGTTGCCAAAGAGTCCGGCATTGATCCTGCTAATTTGTCTCATGTTCTGAATGGGAAGCGAAATCTCACAGCATTAATGAAGGCAAAACTTGAACCACTGCTAAGAAATAGTAATTCATCAAATAACGCTTTGTAATTAAACTCCCAATGTTATTTGGTTTTCTCTTAGGCTGCTTGGGGTTTAAGCAGCCTTTTTTATACCATAACCTTCTAACTTAGTTAGATTATTGTGGTCTTTCTCAATTCAACTTAATCAATTATATTAAGCACTTCCCTATCAATTTAAAGTGCGGCCAATAAGGCTCACCATCGTATCACTATTTCTTCGAAATAAGTGTTCATAAAACTTACACGCTCAGTCAGAAATATTTTAATTCACATTCAAATAAATTTATGTCACATTTACTAATCTCGTCAAAATATTCAAATAAAATAATTCAAATTAACGATTTACGGTATATGGAGCGGAATTTCCGAGAGGGTAACCGGATTATCAAATCATCCGATCTATGGGAACAATGAGTATGAAGCCTTGACCATTGATAGATTACCAGCAAATCTCTTTTTAATCTGGAGGCAGAAATAATGACAATAGCAAGTATTAATTTATCCAGTCTTAATGGCAGTAATGGTTTTCGCCTCGATGGTGAAGCGGCGGATGATCGATCAGGTAGGTCAGTCAGCAGTGCGGGCGATGTGAATGGGGATGGTTTCGATGATTTGATTATCGGTGCTTATGGGGCTGATCTGAATGGTGAATTTTCCGGCTCCAGTTATGTGGTGTTTGGCAAGGCATCAGGTTTTAATGCGGCGATGGATTTATCCAGTCTTAATGGCAGTAATGGTTTCCGTTTGGATGGAGTGAATATATTTGATTACGCGGGTAAATCTGTCAGTAATGCGGGGGATGTGAATGGGGATGGTTTCGATGATTTGATTGTCGGTGCTGATGGTGCTGACCCGCATGGTCCATATTCCAATTTCGGTTCTAGTTATGTGGTGTTTGGCAAGGAGTCAGGTTTCAGTGCGGCGATGGATTTATCCAGTCTTAATGGCAGTAATGGTTTCCGCCTCGATGGTGAAGCAGCAAGTGACCACTCTGGCTACTCAGTCAGTACAGCGGGAGATGTGAATGGAGACGGCTTCGATGATTTAATTGTCGGTGCTTATGGTGCTCCGAATGGTAATTATTCCGGTTCCACTTATGTGGTGTTTGGCAAGGCATCAGGTTTCAGTGCGGCGATGGATTTTTCCAGTCTTACGGGCAGTACCGGTTTCCGCCTTGTTGGCGTAGCAGCGGTTGTCCCGTCAGGCAAATCTGTCAGTAATGCGGGAGATGTGAATGGGGACGGCTTCGATGATTTGAT
>RRZT011883866.1_pt1 | contig 19824 bp, 22 predicted proteins | sample 2165551 | NCBI WGS metagenome assembly RRZT01 (sample SAMN10456910, study PRJNA506462) | wastewater metagenome | biome: wastewater; feature: sludge; material: wastewater sludge; isolation source: wastewater sludge with Escherichia coli K12::gfp cells carrying plasmid... | place: USA: Moscow, Idaho... | reverse complement strand
TATTTGCTTTTGGGATTGTTGTGATTGCTTTTATGTTGGATTGATACCAGATATGTGATTGTAAAGGTATGCTTCAATTACTTTAAAAGTCCTTAGTATCGTTATGGCATCTGGCCAACGTGAAAGCAATGGAATTTGTGGTTTCTGGCAAATGAAAAATCATACTCTTGCTGGGAATTTTGGTTTTGTGGGTAAAAAATGGCTTTTACCATAGGCAAATTAACAAAATAGCAAAAGCCATTTTATTACTTACAAAAGCAATGAAAATACTTCCTATATCTAAGGTTAGTTGATAAAAACAGTTTTACTTTTCATGCGATATAAAATTATCTAACTACTACAAATATTCTACGGACTATTGAAAGTGGTTTGTGAAGGACGGTTTTTTGAGTAGCTGGGTGATGCGATGGGAGCTGCTCAAAAAGTTGTCCTGGAACAAACCACACGAGCGTTGGATGAGCGGCTTTTTTACATAATGTTATTATAGTGCATCCGATGGTTTCATTAGATGCAGGATATTTCTTTATGCACTATAATGCCACATTATGTAACTAAGCTTGGGAGAAAAAATTACTGGCATGAGTTGCGAAGCGTACGCGTTTTTGTTTTGAGCGTTGGATAAGCTCTTTGACTGATGGCTTATTGAATATTCATTATTAAATATAACGTTCAAGCCAACAGGCAAAGTGCTTGATGTGCGTTGGGGCAAAAACCATGACAGTAATTTTTTTAGGAGCGTTGGAGAGGAGAGGCAACAAAGACTCTATTCCTCTTTTTCTATTTTAATTCCTTTCCAAAAAGCAATGTATCCTTCTATCTCTTTGGCATAATCAGAAGCTTCACTATAACACCAAGCAGCTTCATCCCGAAATTTATTATTAACCTCAACATTATAATAATGAGCTACTCCTTTTTCATCACAAATAGAACTTGCTTTACTTTTTTTAAAATACTTTTCAATAATACTATCCTTTGGAAAATAAGTATTTCCTTCAAAAGAAATTGTTTTGTCACTTTCTGCAATAGTGATATTGTTAAAAACTGCTTTCATCTTTAGTTTTTTTTTGTAAATGTAGTGATTTTCTCTGCAATTTTTTTTGAATTAATACTGTGGTGAGAATCTCTAAAAACTACTTTTTTATCAATTATAACAATAATTTGAGGAGATTGATGAATAACCTCAAGTTTACTCGCTATAAAGTTTGATACACTTCTGTATGAAAGTAAATCTAAATAGTTAAAATCTGCAATGTTTTCTGTTAAGCTATTGCCATCGGTTAATCGCTCTTTTGCAAACGCACTTATCCCACAACTTACACTATCTTTAAAGATTATTTGTGGTTTTTCAGTAGATTTTTCTATAATACTTTGAACATCTTGTTCAGTTAATATTAATTTCCAATTTTTTGGGTTCATGCTATATTTTAATTTTGTTATTATATTTAAGAACTACAGGATAACATTGAACATCCAACTTTATGCCTTGCCCAATCTGGTCTTTTGGTAAACCATTTTTCGTTATTAGGATGTTCATTATAAGGATTTTTTAGCATAGTATATAGTTCGCTTATTATAGAATAATCATCTTTTTCAGCAGCATCTATAGCCAATTGAGCCATGTAATTTCGTAAAACATATTTTGGGTTAACTGAATTCATTTTTTCTTTTCTAATTGCGTCCGAATCAAACTCTCGTCCTAATCTTTCAATATACAAATTAAGCCATTTTATCCAATTATCTTTTATTTTATTTTTTACTTCATCAGGTTTATAAAATGAATCAGTAATTTTTTCTAGTGCATTTTCTGCAAAATCAGTTTTTAATACAGAAGATAAGTTTCTATAGAAAATAGTCATATCTGTTTCTGTTAATTTTAAAACATCTTGTAGTTCATCATGAAGAATATTATCGTAATTATCTTCTAAGCCTAGTTTGTTTTTCATCATTTCATGATATTGTAAATCAAACTGGGTGCTATAATTTTCTAATATTTTCTCCATTGCTGGTACATCCTCAATAAGTGGGTAAAGCGCGTTCCCAAGTTGCACTAAATTCCATAATGCAATATCTGGTTGTTTTCCAAAGCGGTATCTTTTATTTTGATTATCGGTTGTATTAGGTGTCCAGTCTGGATTGTAATCTTCCAACCATCCATAAGGTCCATAATCTATGGTTAAACCAAGAATTGACATGTTATCAGTATTCATAACACCATGCACAAATCCAACTCTTTGCCACTCAACAACCATTTTTAAAGTTCTACTTACTACTTCTTGATAAAACTCAAGGTATTTTTCTTTTCCTGCTATTGTAATTTCAGGATAAAAGTGTTTAATAGTGTAATCTGCAAGTAATTTTAAATTCTTAAAATCTTTTCTTGAAGCTAAAATTTGAAAATTTCCAAAACGAACAAAACTTGGTGCAACTCGTGTAACTATTGCACCTTTTTCATAATCTGGATTCCCATTATACAGTACATCTCTTAAAACTTCATCTCCAGATAGCATTAATGCTAAAGATCTAGTAGTAGGAACACCTAAATGATGCATTGCCTCACTACACAAATGTTCTCTGATAGATGATCGTAAAACAGCCAAACCATCTGCGGTTCTAGAATAAGGAGTTTCTCCGGCTCCTTTTATTTGCAATGCCCAATGTTTGTTATCGTGCTCTATTTCAAACAAATTAATTGCTCTACCGTCGCCTAATTGCCCTGCCCAATTTCCAAACTGATGTCCACCATAACACATTGCAAATGGGTTTGTGTTGGGAAGGGTAGTAGCACCTGAAAATACTTCTGAAAATTCTTTGGACAACATAAAGTTTTCTATACCAATTTCTTTAGCCAATTCATCAGAAAAATGAATTAAACTTGGATTACTTGGTTTTTTTGGAGTGACAAAAGAATAACATGCATCTAATACTTGACGTCTTGTGTTTGTTAAGTTTTTATCTGCTGGCAGTTCTTTATTGAATGTGTCTTTTAAGTTTAATTTCATATTTTTGATTTATTAGAGGTCATATATGGAATCTCTTTTATTTATAGGTTTGTTTTAATCAAACTTGTTGCTAATGGTAATTTTATAATTTTAGTTATAGTGCATCAACTATTTTTAATAAGTTTTTTGCAGATTTCTTTTCTCCAGTTGTATGTAGCGCATATATTAGATTATTCATAACTCTTTTGACAATATCTAAATTAGTTGCAGGCAGAAGGACTTTATCATTTAAATCAAAGTTTATTTCTTTAAGCATTAAATCATATTTGTCTGTACCATAAAAGATTCCTTGATAAAAGGGGTCTATAAAGAAATCTACTTGATCTATTAACTCATCATTGTAAAAAGTAACATCTTTACTTGTTTTTTCTAAAATTGCTAGTATAAAATGTTTTGGCGAATTTATTCCAATTAAATTTATTTTTAAACTTTTTGCAACTAACAAGTAAATAATACAAAGCATTATAGGATTACCAACTTTATCTTCTATTACTTTATTAATAAATGAATTATTTACACCAGAATAGTTTTTAAAATTTGATCCAAATTGATATTTATCAAGAATGATTTTATTCATTTCTTGCATTATTTCATAATTGCTTTTGTCTTTTATTAATGGTTCGATTTCTTTTTTAAGTTGAACTAAAACCTTTTCTAAAACGCCAATTTCAAAATTAGGGAAGCCAAATTGTGCAATATGAATCAATCCTTTTAGTAAATCATGAGTATCATTTTCACTCCAATAAATAATTTCTTTATTCAATTTTGTTAGCTTAAATTTATCTAATAAAAAAGCAAGTCTTTCTCTTTGAAGTGAGTTTTGACTATTATCAAACCCTTTTTGCAAATATGGGATTGTATCTTCTCCTAACTCAATAATCTTTTGCTGGACAGAATCAAAAGTATATTTATCTATATCATCTAGTAAATTAATTAATGCTTCAATTTCATTTATATTAATATTATTTTCCATTTTTTTGTTTCTTTAGATTAGCATTTTCAATTTTTCACTTCTATTAGCAACTGCTTTAATATAACTACAAACTGCTATTGCTTTAATTTGATTTAAATGTAAATATTCAAACGTTTTTTCTACCAATTCTTTGCCTATTCCTTTTCCTCTTAGGTGTTTTGGTACCTCAGAATGAACAAGATAATAGCAATTATCTTTTTCTGTATATTCAATTTTAGCAAAATCATCATCGACTTTCATTACAAAAGTTTTAAATTCTTGGTAATGTTGAATTTCGGAAATTTTCATTATTTTTTAATCCTTTCTTTAAATATTTTTTCAAATTTGTCAATTTTTGGTTGAATAACCATTTGACAATATGGTTGTGATTCGTTGTTAGAGTAATAATCTTGATGAGCATCTTCAGCTTTATAAAATGCGACTAAAGGTTTTACTTCTGTTACTATAGGATTATCATATACTTTTGCTTTTTTAAGAGCAACGATAATTTCGTTTGCAATCTTTTTTTGCTCATTATCTTTATACAATATAATAGATCTGTACTGTGTTCCTGAATCTGCTCCTTGTCTGTTTATCGTTGTTGGATCATGAACTGTAAAAAATACTTTTAAAATTTCTTCGACTGAAGTTTTATTAGGGTCGAAAATAATTTGCGTAACTTCTGCATGCCCAGTTTCACCAGAGCTCGTTTGGTAATATGTTGGATTTTTAGTTTTTCCGCCAGCATAACCTGATTCTACAGATTTCACTCCGTCTAATTTTTCATAAACAGCTTCAATACACCAAAAGCAACCACCACCAAGCGTTATCGTATCCGAAGTAGGTTTTGCAATTTCTTTATTGATTTTTGAAGCTGGTTCAAAAGATAATGAAACTGAATTTACACAATATCTTTTTCCGGTTTCTGTAGGTCCATCATCAAAGATATGTCCTAAATGTCCACCACATTTGGCACAATTTATTTCCACTCTTTTCATTCCTAAAGAATTATCTTCAACCGTTGTAATTTTCCCGCCTGCAATTTCTCTATCAAAACTTGGCCAACCACAGTGCGAATCAAATTTCATTTCGTCTGTAAAAAGTTCATTTTCGCAACCAGCACATTTATATATTCCTTTTTCTTTATTGAGTAATAATTCTCCTGTAAATGGTCTTTCTGTACCTTTTTCTCTTAAAACGTAATATTGTTCAGCAGAAAGGTCTTTTTTCCATTGGTCATCTGTTTTGTTTACAGTATTTACTGCTAAATTTTTTATTTTCTCTCCTTTAGTTTTTGATGTGCTTTGTGCACAAGATTGAAATGTGAGGGCTATGAATGCCATCATTACAATTTTTATTAGACTATTTTTATTTTTCATGATTTCTTTTTTTTTTATAATAATTATTCTTAAGTAAACCTCCAAGCTATAACACTTGGAGGAATACCAACCAATTAACCTAATCTAATTATGAAAAAACTACTTTATTGTTTGCAAAAATTCTATTGCTTTGTCTGTATTTAAATGATAATCGTTAAAGACCACATTATCATCTTGATCAATAAATATAAACCAAGGAGTTCCACCCGTTCTATAATTTACCATTATGTTTGAAATGTTTCTTGTAGATTCATCCCCATTGTCTTGCCCAAAAGGAATTTTGAGGTTGTATTTTTTTTGTACTTCTAGCATTTTTTCGTAAGTATTACTACTAGCACCTTCAAATACTGTTTGAATAGCTAAAAACTTCACATTCTCATTGTCTTTTAAAGCGTCAGTCATTGCTTGTAAGGATGGTAATCCTATACTATGGCATCCAGGACACCAACTTTGAAAGCAATAAACAACTTTAAATTTGCCTTTATAATCTGATAGATGAATTGGTTTGGTAATATTTCCGTTTTCATCTACCCATTGATCAATTTTCCACTCAGGAGCTTTTTGACCTTCTATACCATAATTATTTTTTGTAGCATTCATTTCTTTGTCTTTTATATTAAGATTACTTTTTTTTTGACCTGTACAACCAAATGTTGCAATCATCAAAAACATTAATAATAGATAGTTTAACTTAAGCATTTTCTTTTAATTTATCTGCATACATTTTTCTGAGTTTAATTACCTTTGGGGTAATTACAGCATTACAATATCCTGCAGAATTATTTTGATTATAGTAATTTTGATGATATCCTTCTGCAGGATAAAAAACATTAAGAGGACTTAATTCAGTAACTATTTTATTATCAAAACTTGGATTAATAATTTCAATCACTTCTTCTGCTACTGCTTTTTGATCTGCATTGTGATAGTATATTACTGATCTGTATTGTGTACCATAATCTGCACCTTGTCTGTTTAAAGTTGTTGGATCATGGCTGGTCATAAATATGGCCAATAATTCATCGTAAGTTATAATATCAGCATCAAAAGTGACTTGAATAACTTCTGCATGTCCAGTATTGCCATTACAAATTTCTCTATAGGTTGGATTTTTTGTTATTCCACCGGTATATCCAGAAACTACTTTTTCTACACCTTTTAGTCTTTGTATTACAGCTTCTACACACCAGAAACATCCTCCTCCAAATGTGGCTATTTGAATATTTTTCATTTTTTCATTTTTTTATTATGCACTTACCCTACAACTTCCGTGGTAGTCTTGATGGTAATCTTCTGCTGGATAAAATTTATCTAAAGCAACAATTTGTGTTGTGAACTTTTTAGAGCTATTTTCATCATTTAGTATTTTCTCTATAATTTCTTTTTGATCTGTATTTCGGTATAAAATAATCGATCTATATTGAGAAATAGAATCTGTATTTGAGCTAGAACTTGTTCCGTATCTAGCCATAAAAGACTTTGTTAAAGCATTTAAAGATATTATATCCGCATCAAACTCGACGTTTACCACTTCAGCATGTCCTGTTCTTCCACCACATACATCAGAATAAGTTGGGTCAATTGATTCTCCACCAGCATAGCCAGAAACGGCATCGATAACTCCTGGAGTATCTTGTAAAAACTTTTCAAAACACAAAAAACAACCTCCACCAAAGGTTATAAATTGTATATTTTTCATATTATTAGTTTATTATTATTATTAATCTGTTTTTTTCATCGACACTGAATTAATACAGTATCTTAATCCACTTGGTTGTGGTCCATCTTGAAACACATGTCCTAAATGACTATCACAAACATTACACATTACTTCAATTCTAATCATTCCAAAAGAGCCATCTTTATGATACTTTATAGCGTTTTCTTTAATAGGAAGCGTAAAACTTGGCCAACCTGTTCCGCTATCAAATTTTTCTCCAGAATCAAACAATTCATTCTCACAGCAGATACAGCCATATTTGCCTGGTTCGTATCTTGAGCAGTGTTCTCCAGAAAATCTTGCTTCAGTTTCTTTTTTTCTAGTTATATAAAATTCTTCTTCTGTGAGTTGTTGCTTCCATTCAGCATCTGTTTTTTCAACTCTTTTATCTGGTACTGGATTTCCATTATTTGCAAAGTTCAGTACGTCGTTCCATTTTAATACTTTATCACTCATAATTGTTTGGTTTTAATTTATAGTACAAATTTACAGTTAAACTTCATTTTTCTTGTTTTTCAAAACACCTTACTATTTGTTTATTTTTCCTTAAACTTAAAAATGGATTTAATTAATAAAGATGAAAATCGGTTTACATTAATAAAAACTCTTTATGTTTATTTATATAAAATAATAAATAAGTTTCGTTTAACAATACAAAAGTACACTACAAAAAAAGGAAGTCCTTTTTTCGAACTTCCTTTGCATTTGTAAATACTTCCTTTATTCTATTCTGTTCTAATAGATGTAGGTGTTTTTTTGGTGTGTTTTTTTATAAAATTGCTAAATGCTTGAACATCACCAAAAGAAAGTTCATCAGCAATTTCTTGTATTGGAATTTTAGAATACTTTAATAATCTTTTTGCTTCTAATAATCTTCTATTATTGATAATTTCAATTGGAGATTTATCAATATGCATTTTAAAAAAATTAGATAATGTTTTAGGTGATTTAAAAAGCATTTCGGCATAAGCTGCAACAGTAGTTTTGGTTTTATAATGCTTTTCTACAAGATAATTATACTCCCTAATAATCCCTATTGCATTAGAATCTTCATTAATGTTTAAGTTTTGCTGCTTGTATTTTCTTACGCTTAAAATTAGAAATCTTTTTAATAATGATTTGAGCATTTCTAAGGAATAATCATCCATCTGATCAATTTCCATTTCTAAAATTTTCCAAATCAAATCAAATTGTTTTTTCTCCTCTTTTTCAATTTGAATTTTTGGTACTGTTGATGCCCCAAAAAATAAGAGTCCTTTACAACCTACATCACTATCATGATTTTCAACACAATAAAAAGGTTGATTGAATTGTATTACTCTTAATTTTTCAAATTCTATTTTCTGAATCGTATGAAAACTAGTTAAAAAAAGTAGGCAATTTTTTTCAATCGTGAGCGGTTGACTATCAATTACAATTTTTACTTTTGTCCCAATATTCCATATTACAGACAGTCCTGTTTTTAAATCCTGGTTGAACATATACATTCTTTCAGGAACAATTTCAGATACAAATAAATATTCTTCTAACTTGCCTTTAAAAATCATTTGCTTTATTTATTTTTTATCCATAAATGGATATTTATAATCTGTAGGTGGAACTAAATTTTCTTTGATTGTCCTAGCTGATGTCCAGCGAAGCAAGTTAATTTTAGAACCCGCCTTATCATTGGTGCCACTTCCTCTTGCTCCTCCAAAAGGCTGCTGACCTACAACCGCTCCAGTACTTTTGTCGTTAATATAAAAATTACCTGCTGATTGGTTTAATCTATTGCTTGCCATTTCTATAATTTCTCTATCTTGGGCAAAGAAAGCTCCTGTTAAAGCATATATTGATGTGGTATCTACTAAATCTAAAATGGAATCAAATTCACGATCTTCATATACATACAAAGTTAAAATTGGTCCAAACAATTCTTCGCACATTGTAATATACTTTGGATCATTGGTTTTTATTATTGTTGGTTGAATAAAGTACCCGATTTCTTTGCTATTTATACTTTGGGTAATTACTTCTGTATTTGAATCCGCTTTGGCTGCTTCAATATATGAATTTAATTTATCAAAGCTTTTTTCGTCAATAACTGCATTCATGAAATTTGTGTAATCTTCTGGACTACCAATTTTTATTGCATTTACTTGTGCTACTAATTTTTGTTTTACTGCCGGCCAAATGCTGCTTGGAACGTAAGCACGTGAAGATGCAGAACACTTTTGTCCTTGATATTCGAAAGAGCCTCTTATTATCGCTGTAACAAAAGCATCAACATCGGCGCTTGAATGCGCCACAATAAAGTCTTTTCCTCCCGTTTCACCTACAATTCTGGGGTATGCCTTGTATTTATGGATATTGTTTCCTATTTTTTGCCAAATATTTTGAAAAACAGCAGTACTACCTGTAAAATGGATTCCTGAAAAATCGGGGTGATTAAAAATAACTTCTGCTGCATCTGGACCAGTAGGGAATATCATATTTATTACACCTTTTGGCAAGCCAGCTTCTAGGTAAATCTCCATAAGTACTTTTGCACTATATATTTGTGCATTACTTGGTTTCCATACTACAACATTTCCCATCATAGCGCAACTTGTTGGTAAGTTACAGGCAATAGAAGTAAAATTAAACGGTGTAAGTGCAAAAACAAATCCTTCCAAAGGTCTCCATTCTAATCTATTCCATACACCGTCTGGTGATTCTGGCTGTTCTTTGTAGATTTCTGACATAAAATGCACGTTAAATCTTAAAAAATCTACAGATTCGCATACACTGTCAATTTCAGATTGATGAACGCTTTTACTTTGTCCTAGCATCGTTGCGGCATTAAGCTTTGCTCTATATTTACCTGCCATTAAATCAGCAGCTTTTAAAAATATAGTGGCTCTATGTTCCCAAGACATATTTGCCCATTTTTTTCTTGCCTCAAGTGCTGCATCTATTGCCATAGTTACATGCTCTTTTTCTCCTTTGTAATAGTATCCTAATAATTTTGCATGGTCATGTGGAGATACTATTCTTATTTTTTCTGCACTTGTAATTTCTTTTCCGTTAATATACATTGGTATATCAATCACCTCTGATTTAAGTTTTGCTAAAGCTTCATCAAGCTGAATCCTTTCGATACTCCCTTCGATATAATTTTTAACAGGTTCATTTACAGGTTTTTTAGGTGTAAAAATTGCGTTTGACATAATGTTGGTATTTATAAGTTTTCTATTGCTTTTTGAATTTGAAGAGTTGCCATGTCTATAAAAAGTGGATTTTGATTTGCCAAAACAGAAAGCTCTGTACAGGCAAGTATCACTTTTAAATTAGGTTGACTTTGGACAAATTCTGTCAGAAATTTTTTTTTGTACTCAAAATTGTTGTTATATATTTCTATTCTTATTTTTTCGATTTCATTGATAACTTCATCACTTGCTTTAGAAACATGGATATTATTTTGACAGAGTTTTGTTTGAATATAATTTCCTTCCATTGTATATTTTGTCCCTAAAATAACAACGTTTTCTATTCCATTTAATTTAAGATGACTAATTAGCACATCGACTGGATGGATCAATTTAAAATTAAATTTTTCTGCATTAATTAAATCATCTATTGCTTGATGAATTGTAATATTTGGAATAAGAAGAATGCTAATCTCCAAAGAGTTTATATAACGAAGATAGGGGAGAATGTTCCTATTTATATTAATAAAATCATTAGGCAAAAAAGGATTTATGTCTTTAAAATTAGCATTTACCATTGTAAAAGGACAAGTATTAAACCCGCCATATTTGTTGTTATAAAGCAGGTTTAGCAGTTCTATGTAGTAAGTTGTCGATTTAGACCCTAATCCTAAAATTCCTAGTTTATTCATTAATTTTTTTCTAAAATATAATTCGCAAATAATTGTTTAGAGTCTGTTATTTTATGCTCCCATCTAATATCTGTTTTAGAAAGAATTTGTTTTAAAACTTCATCGTCATATTTTCTGGAAACTTCTGTATGTATTAATTCATCTTTTTCAAAATGAAATTCAATACCGTTTATTGTAACGTTTTGTTTTATTATACTCTTTATATAACTTTTTGCAATTCCTACTTGTTCATCATACGTTGGTGCATGTATAAATTGGTTTCTAATAAAATTTGCCCCAAGTTCATTGTTTATTCTATCCAGCAGATTTAAATTAAATTCAGCAGTTATACCTTTACTATCATTGTATGCAGGTAAAACAATTTCTTTTGGTTTTTTTAAATCTACACCAAGAATAATCTTATCTCCTTTATAAAGATTTTCCCCCAACTGGTAAATAAATTCTGTGGCAAGTTCATCTATCAAATTTCCAATATTTGAGCCTAAAAATAAAATAATTTTTATTGTTCCGTCTTGCTTTAAATTTTCTAAAGCTTTAAAATAATCATTATGATTTGGCTTAACAATCAACGTTGGGAGTTCTGCTTTAAAAAAAGATTCAATACCATCTAAAGCATTTTGAGATATATCTACTGGAAAGTATTCAAAATTAATATCTTTATTAACCAATGCTCTTAATAAATGTATTGTTTTTGTTCCGTCACCAGCACCTAGTTCAACTAGGCTATATTTTTTTTCTTTATTTAAACTTAGTGCTGAAATAATATCTTCTGTTTTCTCTTGGAAAATTTCCATTTCTGAACGAGTAAGATAATATTCTGGCAAAGCCATAATTTTTACAAATAAATCATCTCCTTTTTTATCATAAAAATATTTGGATGGAAGAGATTTTTGTGGTGTTTTACTTAAACCGTCAAGTACCTCTTTTTTAAATTGATTCAACATTATATTTATTTCTTATTAATTTTCTATTAATACTACTGCGCCTAAACCGCCATCTGCACAAACACTTATTACCGCTTTTTTATTTTTCCCTAGTTGATGTAACTCTTTAATGGTTTGACTTAATATTCTAGCTCCTGTTGCTCCAAATGGATGACCTATTGCAATACTACTACCATTTGGATTTAATTTTTTCATTGGGAATTTTCCAAAATCAAAATCGATACCTAATTTTTGAAGATGCTTTTTATCTTCTATTTTTATAATGGTTGCAAGTACCTGTGAAGCAAATGCTTCATGAATTTCCCAAATATCAATATCATTATAACTTAGCTTGTTTCTTTCCAGCATTTTTGGAATAGCAACTGTTGGTGCCATCAAAATACCTTCTTTCTCAATATTAACGCCTGCCAATTCCCAGTCGACTAATTTAGCCTTATAGGGCGAATTAATTTTACTAATTGCATTTTTACCTGCAACCCAAACTCCAGCTGCACCATCTGTAAAAAGAGAAGAATTACCAGCAGTTATTGTCCCTTTTTCAGAACGATCAAAAACAGGTTTTAATTGTGCAATTTTTTCTACGGATGTTTCTTCTCTTGGGATAGCATCCTTCTCTAAACCAAATGCTGGAAAATACAAGTCTTGGTAAAACCCATCTTCTTTTGCTTTAAAATAATTTTTATGACTAGCTACAGCCAATTCATCTTGGGCTATTTTTTTAATACCCAATCTTTGTCCCGTTATCTCGGCATGCTGCCCCATACTCTTTCCTGTGCTTCTATTTACCCTTTGCGGTGCTTGAATTCTTAATGAGAAAAAGCCTGAAATTAATTTTAATTTATCCATAAAGGATTTAGCAACAGAAAAATTCTTAATCCAATTTGAAGATTTATCATTTAGTCCAATTTGAACATTACTAAAAGACTCAACACCACCGGCTATAGCAATCTCATCATCTGAAATCATGCTACTAGCTTCTATTGCCGCAAGTAAAGAGCTACTACATGCTAAAACAGTAGAAAAGGAAATTGTTTCTTCTTTTAAATTAGAATCCATCACGGCTTCTCTAGCAATATTGCTATATTTTAATGTTGGCACAACTGACCCCCAAATCACAAAATTGGGCTCGGCTTTTGCCTTTTCAGCCATTTTATTTAGCACTTCCTTAGACATATCAAGAGCAGATACATTTTTAAGTTCTTTTTCTGCTTTTGCAAATGGAGTTCTTAAACCTGCAGCAATCCAAATTTCGTTTTTGATTCTCATTTTATAGGATTTTTAATTAATTTAACAATAAATGAAATAATAATATACAAATATAATATGCTAAAAGGCAAGGCAAGTATTGTAAGTAAAGAGCTAATTGCATTAAGCAAATTGCTAGTTCCAACTGCGGATAAACCAATTGCAGTAGTGGTAATAATAATACCCCAAAATAGCTTATGTTTCCTAGATGGGTTTTCTTTTCCGCCATCACTAAACATTCCAAGAACAAAGATTGCTGAATCTACAGAGTTTATAATTGAAACTAAGACCAAAATAATTGCAATAAAAATAGTAACAATAGATAAAGGATAATGCTCTAAAAAAACAAACAAAGAAGTATAAAGGCTATTAAATTGAGTTTTACTTGAATGCTCGCTAATTTCAAATGCATTATTTGCAAAAACAGAGAACCATAAAATTGTTGCAAATGCAGGAACTAAGATTGTCGCAATAAGAAATTCTCTAATGGTTCTGCCTTTAGAAATACGTGCGATAAATATCCCTGTAAATGGTACCCAAGCCAACCAAAAAGCCCAATAAAACACTGTCCAATCCTCAGTAAATTGTTCCGATGTTTTAAATTCACCAATAGACAAACTCATTTCAAAAAAATGGACTATATAAAGATAAACAGCTGAAGCAGTATTATAAAGATAGTCATTAAAATTAAGAAAACAAGCAATAAACAAGAGTAGTAGCAATGAAAAAGTCATATCAAAATCAGCAAGATATTTTATTACTTTAGAAATTCCTGTTAATGCAGAAAGTGTGCCTATTATGCCAATGGCTGAAACTGTTAAAAGTATCGATTTATAACCTAAATCTAAATTAAAATACTGATTTATTCCACCTATAAATTGACTTGTTCCCAAACCAAGCGAAGCAATAACTCCCGCAATTGTGATAATAATAATAAAAATAGGAATTATTTTGTTAATAGAATTATTCTTGACATTTGCTACAATTGCTGTTAAAAAATTTTTCTCTTTCCTAATATAAAGGTTGTAAGCTACAATTAATCCGAATAAACTATACATTGCCCAAGGAGTAAAACCCCAATGAAAAAAAGTGTATTGTAATGCTACCTGTTTCGAATCAAAAGTGGTAACAGGAGGATTTTGTAAATAATACATGGGTTCTTGTACTGCTCTTAATAACAGTCCTGAACCCATACCTGTACTATACAGCAATGCAATCCACGAAAAATAAGAGTATTCGGGTTTTGCGCTGCCTAATTTATTTTTACTAAATGGAAAAAACAGTATCGAAAAAGAACACAAAACAATAAACAATCCAAAAAATAAATAAAAGTTTTTGAATTTGTCTAAAATAAAATGGTTTGCGCTTGATAAAACTATTAAAATTTGGTTTGGAAACAATATACCAACCAAACAAAACAACACACTAAAAATAATGCCTGCTATAAATAGTTTATTATTGTAAATATTAATTTTATCCTTCAAAAGTTACCCTTTCTAGTCTTTTATCTTTTATTATACTTGTTACCAACCATACATATTCTTTGCTGATTCTATCATATCCTAATGCTTTAAATGAATTTCCAAATGGACAAGCAGGCATATCAAGATGACCAATTCGTAATTCAAATCTTTCTGGGTTTTGATTAAATATATCTTTAAATATTTTAGGCATACCATATTTCATAGGAGAATTATCTTCGCACACATACATATCCGTAGGAACTTTTAATTTTTCTGAAATAAGTGTATCGTCGTAATAATGAGATCCCATTAAATCAATTAAAAGCCCTTTGTTTTGGGTTTGTTTGTCTTTGATGGTAAATAGAAATTGAGAATCTATAGCATTTTCTGTAATTTCAAACTGAAAAGCATCCTCTACTTCAAAGTCATTATGAGTCAAGCATTTATTTGAATTTGTACAAATTAAATTATTTTCATCAACAATATAATCGTCCTCATATCCTTTAGCCCTTAATTCATTAACTGCATCCAATAAATTATTTTCGTTTAATTTCATTTTAAAAAGTATTAATATTTAAAAACTTATTTGTTGTTTGTTTAAAAAAATGTATCCCATTAGAAAGAAAAAAATCAACTTCGTTAGGATTTCCCAAAGGGTAAATAGCTCCTTTCCAATTTGAATTTACCCAATTCCAAAAGGAAAGTTGCTCATCAAAATTAGGTAAAAAAGCTTTCCCATCCTTATAAAAACTATTATAGTAATATGGAAATTCAGAAATAGAATCTGCAGGTGCATATCCTGCAAATTGTTCTATACCATTAGAATGTTTACAATATATTCCTGTATCAAAATTATGAGGCCAAATCCTTATTTCACTATTTAGATCATACTCTTTCAAGTAATTTACTAAAACTTGATTAGTCCCAGTTCTAATTTTTTCAAAAAGATGAATAGCATCTTTGGTGGGTTGCAAAGGCTTAACGTCGCTTTGGAGTATTTCGGGATAAGGCAATTTAGCCACAGTAAATCCTTGCCCATCCAGGTTGATAAGGTTAAAGTTGTTTTGAAATGTTCTAATAATATAATTTAGATTGTTGTTTCTGGATAAAACCAATGGATCTTTTAGGTTTGGGCAATTGGTAGAAATATGAAAGTGAAAATGATTCGGATGGTATTCTATGGTAGCCACAAAATTATTTGGCAGATGGATAATTCTTGTCTCCAAAACCTTTTTTTCGTCATTCCACGATAAGTTTGAATGGCTATAATCTGTTTCGCTCTTTATATAAAAATTTGCAATTGCACCTAATATTCTAGCGTAATTGTGAATGCTTTTTTCTGCAAAATTATAATCTTGTATGTCCATTTTTTTTTAAATAAATATTAATCCTATCATTCCTAAAATATAGATAACAATTGCTACCCAAGAATCTACACCAAGCCCAAATTTTCTTTTTGGAAATTTAATGATCATTCCAATCACAAAAGTAAGCGTTAAAACAATGGAGAGCGCCGTTAAATATAAATCTGCTTTCTTGGCTTCAGGCAAAATAGACCCTTTGTTCAATATATTAGCTAGTAAAAATAATAAAGGCAAGAAGGAGTTTCCACCAAAAATATCACTGATTAAGACATTATAGCTTTTAGATTTTATAAAAGCAATTCCTCCTGATAATTCAGGTAAAGCAGTTATTAATGACAATATTGTTGCACCAAAGACTACTCCAGAAATGTTCATAGAATGGGCAATGTGCTCACTAGTTTCTGCCAAAATAAAACCAAAAAACAAAATTACAATGGCAATGGTGATAATAGAAAATATGGCTTTTTTTCTTGTGGTTTTTATTCCGTGATTTGCATTTACTTCTGGCATTGGTATGAGGTTACCTGCCTCACATCTTTTTAAAGTAAGTAGGCTTAAAACCCAAGCTATTAATATTAAAACCTCAATTATTGAAATTCTCGTACTCACATACATAGAATCTAATTGGGTACCCAAAACAACTAATGCCAAAATGAGTGATAAAAAAACTCCTTGCGAAATAGAATTTGTGTTGGACGTGATGGTAGACAGCGGTTGGCTTTCTTTTCTTGTTTTAAAATCAAAAAAAGCCAAAAGCACTGTTTGGATAGCAATACCACCAAGAATATTCCCTATAGCCAATGAAGTATCGCCTTGAAGTGTTCCTTTAATTACAATAGCTACTTCAGGCAAATTTACAATAAGCGAAAGCAGAATTGTTCCTCCAAAAGCAGCACCTAGTTTGTACTCTTCGTTTATAAAATCTACAATATGAGAGAGTTTATTACTAAAATACCAAATAATTCCTCCAGAAATAATAAAAATTAAAATTTGAACGGTTAACGATAAACTCTCAATCATACGTGTTTTTTATATTTTTTTTTATAAATCAAATCCAGCTAAACCAACCAAATCATACACACCTGGTTGCCCGACTTTGTCTTTTGTTTTTGCTAAAGTGTATTGTGTTTTGTATTTTAAACCTTCTGGAGTTACCTCAAAAACATTAACCGAATAAGAAAAGAACGAACCTAAAAGATAAACATATTTATTATCATTTGAAGCATAGAGATCTTTACTGTCTTCATTGGGAGCATAATCATCACGTTTTGCAACGTTTAATGTTTTGCCAACTGTTCCATCTTGGTTAAGCTCGTATGAAGTTATTACATTTGTTACATAACTACACACATAAAGTCTTTTATTATCAGGACTCAACATTGTCCAGCAAGCTTCATCCACATTTCCATCACCACCAGTGATGTGTTTGCTTAATTTTGTTACTTTATTCCCATTATCTTTTAACACTGTCAAACCATTATCAAATTTTTCAGGAATCAAATTAAAATTAGAAGTATATAACATATCACTGTTTTTTGACCAATGAAAACCCACTGTACCTACAATTCCATCTTCTTCAAAATAGCGAGGATTAGAAATTTTACCATCTTTAAAATCATAAATGTATACTCTACTTGGTCTAGTTTCTTTTAGAATTGGTTTTGGCGTAAAGAAATGAGGAATTCCCCATAAGGTTACTGCAATCTTTTTACCATCGGGACTAAATTTCACATCAGCTGGCCCACCATTTTGTCTCACATATTCTGCTAACATATTTTGATAAGTCAATTCTCCAGTTGTGGCATTCAGTTTAAACATTTGTACAGATCTATCTTTATCAGATGCATCTGGTTTGCTCAAATCTTTTTTGTAAAAAGCATCATTAGGATATCTTTTTAATTTATCTCCATCATACAAGACTGTTGGTGTTCCCCATTGGTTTCCAACGGCGACCCAATATTCATTAGAACTACCTTCAAGAGGTAAAAAATCTAATGTTTCTGGTCTATCGCCATGAGAATCTATTTTATTTAAAAATTTTAAATCTCCATTGGTTTTATCAACTCTAAATGTTGATATTGTATTGTCTCCTGGATTTGTAGTCATTAAAATATCGCCTACTATTTTTAAATTACCTTGAGCATCATAATCACCATGAGCTGGAGCATCATGAGCCGAACCACCTTTACCACCAGTTAAATATGTTTTTTCTGAAGACAATGTTCCGTCTTCATGGCGCGCAAGTTGCACTACTTCATTTTCACCTTCACCATTTGTTGTGGTGTATAAATAACCTACAATTTTATTAGTGTTTGCTATAGTTTTTGTAGTATCAGATGAATTTTCTTCATTATTTTTTTTACATGAAAATAAAAGCAAGGAAGTTAAAAATAAAAACGCCAAAGTTTTTAGTGCGCTTAAATTAAATGTGTTAGTTGTTGTCATTTATTTTATTGGTTTTTGTTAATTGTGAATATTGAAAATGGTTTTCTTTATAACTATATTTGCCCAAATTCAAAATATATAAGTCAGTTAACTCTTGTACATTTTTCCTCTCAATGGGATAATTTCTATTTAAATAATTTCATATAATAATAAAAATGGTAAATTCTAAAAACTTTAATATTAACTACACTGATTCGTTTGGTTTTACAATAAAAAACAGTCAAACTTACCAACTAATTTGGGTGATATGCGATAAATGTGAGCTTGAAATTAACTATCAAAATGTTGAAATTGAGCCTTATTCCCTTATCTTTTTAGCTCCTGGTGAGGTTATATGAGTTGCAAAACACAAAAAGTTACAAAGTATATTCAGTTTAAAGGAGATTATTTTTCTTCTTCAATTTCTTTAATTAAAAGCTTTTATAACAACCATTTGTTTGACTCAATAAACCAAACAACAGTAATCTCTATCCTTGATAAATCTGCAAGAAGCAGAATTGAAGACTGTTTTGATTTTATCAAAAATGAATTTAATAATTCTTCAATTAAAGAAATACAGATAAAATCAATAGTTGATAGTATTTTAGTTGATACATTTGATATTCGATTTTCTTCAAGTTATAAGTTTTTAAAAGGCTTTGATGATTTGGTGCAAAAACAATATAAAGAATTCCATACTGTAGAAAATTATGCAAATCAATTAAACATTAGCCCAAAAGGATTGCTTAAAACGCTTTACCAACTAAATGCAGCAAAACCTAGTAAAATAATTGGGAGTAAATTATTATTTGAAGCAAAAAAATTATTAGCACAAACCAACAAAACCGCAGTAGAAATTACTTTTGATCTAGGGTTTAACGATCCTGCATATTTTGCACGTTTTTTTAAGAAAAAAACAGGAATAACACCACAACAATTTAGAAAAAAATTTCAAGAAGTTGCTTAAAAAAACAAAATTAATAATATAGCTTAAAATCTAATAGTTCACATAATGTGCTAAAATTACTATATAGTTCATCATATATTTCTAAAATATCTTCATACTCATTAAATAAACTAAAATAAGCTAAATCAAGATTTGTACTGGATATATCATAAAGTTCCTCACCATATCCAGAAATTGCTTTAGCTCCTGTAACGTCTAGAAAATACCTAGCTTCTTCATCAGGAATATTTAAAGATTTGGTGTTAGAAAAATGTATTATTTTCCCTGTCATTCTTCCTTCAAAAAGTTCTGCTATTTCCTGCAAGCTATAACTATAATCATTTATTACAATATTATTTTCTTCACCTTCCAAAACAAAATAAATTATATCATAGTTGATAAAATTATGATCGTTTTTTGTTAATTCAATTATACTTTCTTCCAATCCTTCAATAGAATCGCAAGTTTTATAAATACTCGCAATTTCTTTTTTTAACGCTAACTTTTCTAAACTAATTAAGACTTCTGT
>RRZT010677000.1_pt1 | contig 19831 bp, 20 predicted proteins | sample 2165551 | NCBI WGS metagenome assembly RRZT01 (sample SAMN10456910, study PRJNA506462) | wastewater metagenome | biome: wastewater; feature: sludge; material: wastewater sludge; isolation source: wastewater sludge with Escherichia coli K12::gfp cells carrying plasmid... | place: USA: Moscow, Idaho... | reverse complement strand
CGACCGCATCAAGCGCGAAGTGACGCAGATCGTGGCCACGGTGCAGATCCGCAGCCCGGAAGAGGCCGCTGCCGCCGAAGCGTTCGAACACGAAGAACGGCCGATGACCTATCGCCACGACGAATTCACCGTCGAAGGCGACGAGGCCGGCGAAGGCAATCCGTTCACCGCCGAAAAACTGGCCGCAGCCGGCGTGCGCGTGGGTCGCAACGACCCGTGCCCGTGCGGTTCCGGCAAACGCTACAAGCAGTGCCACGGGCGCCTCGCCTGATTCGACCCGGCCTGACGAAAACGCCCCGCGATGCGGGGCGTTTTGCATGGAGGCTGCCATCCGGCCCGGTGCGGCACTCCTGCCGTCTGCCGGCATTTGCCGCGTACGCTCAGGTATTCATGCCGCTCGTGCCTTGTTTCCGGCCTGATCTCGGGCGAGGCCGGAGCGTGCGGTACCTGCGCCGGCAGGAGTCCGCAGGATGCGGCGCTCAGGTCCCTGCCGCATGGCGGCAGATCTCGGGCAGATGCCGCCATGCCGTGCTGTCGGCATCGGTGACGCACTGCCAGCGGATGCTGTGCCGCCCGCTGTCCAGCTCGCCTTCCCAGGCCAGAAAGCGTTGCTCCAGTGCTGGGTGGATGCCGCTCAGGCGGGCGGCAAGGCGTACCCGACTGGTGGTCGGTTGCGTCAGCACCAGCGGCCGGGCGGTGACCAGCCACGGGCTGTCGGGTGCCGGCAGGGCCAGCGTGCGCAGGTCGGCATCGGCGGGCAGGCTGCCGATCTGCCGCACCAGTGCGGCGCGGGCCGGCATCAGTGCGGCCAGTACCTCGCTGGTCTTGCCGCGGGCGTGGTAGTCGGTATAAGCCGGATAGGCCACCAGCAGCAGCATGGCCAGAAGGAGCGGCAGGCGGAAGTCCATCCGCGGCGCGAGGTCGGCAAAGGCATCTGGCATGGTTCATCCGGCGTGAAAGGAGCCCTTCGGGTATGGCACAGGCCAGACGGAAAAGTCCAGCCGGGCAGGCGGCACGCACAATGCGTGACCCGGCCGGAGCGAGCCTCTAGACTCTCGTCTGGGAAAAACAGAAGGGTCGCAGACATGTCCAATTCCGACTGGCTGGCGCGCAGCCGCGCCGCCGTCTGGCATCCGTGCACGCAGATGAAACGGCACGAAACCCTGCCGATCACTCCGGTGGCGCGGGGCGACGGCATCTGGCTGGAAGATTTTGACGGCCACCGCTTCATCGATGCGGTCAGTTCCTGGTGGGTCAACCTGTTCGGCCACGGTGAGCCGCGCATCAAGGCCGCCATCCAGCGCCAGATGGACAGTCTGGAGCATGTCATGCTGGCCGGCTTCACCCACCGGCCGGTGGTGGAGCTGTCGGAACGGCTGGCTGCCCTGTCGGGGCTGGGACATGCGTTTTACGGTTCCGACGGTGCCAGTGCCACCGAAATCGCCCTGAAAATGAGCTTCCATTACTGGAAAAACCGCGGATTACCGTGGAAAAACCGCTATCTGCACCTGGAAGGCAGCTATCACGGTGAAACTGTCGGCGCGCTGGCCGTGACTGACGTGGCGGTTTTCCGCGATACCTATGCGCCGCTGATCAAGGCCGGCGTCCAGTTGCCGGCACCTCTGCCGCGCGAACGGGAAACCCCCGGAGCCGCCGTCACCCGCGCGCTGGCTGCGCTGGAAAACGTGCTGAAAAAGCAGGGCGACGAACTGGCGGCGCTGATTGTCGAGCCGCTGGTGCAGGGAGCTGCCGGCATGCGCATGTATCCGGCTGACTACCTCAGTGGCGCCCGGCGCCTGTGCGACCTCTATCACGTCCACCTGATCGCCGACGAAATCGCCGTCGGCTTTGGCCGTACCGGCACGCTGTTTGCCTGCGAGCAGGCGGCCGTCCGGCCGGACTTCCTGTGCCTGTCCAAGGGCATTACCGGCGGCTTCCTGCCGCTGTCGTGCGTGCTGACCACCGACACGGTGTACGCAGCGTTCTACGATGATTCCGTCAGCCGTGCCTTCCTGCACTCGCACAGCCATACCGGCAACGCCCTGGCGTGCGCGGCCGCGCTGGCGGTGCTGGACATCTTTGAACAGGACGACGTGCTGCGCTGCAACCGCGAGCGGGCTGCCGAATTCAGCCGCCATCTCGCTCCGCTGGCAGCGCATCCGCGGGTGGAAAACTTCCGCCATCGGGGCATGATCTGGGCCTTCGAGGTCAGCGCGCCGCGGCCGGACTTTGCCCAGGTGGTGTTTGCCGACCTGTTGCGCCAGGGCTGCCTTGTCCGGCCGATCGGCAACACCGTGTATTTCATGCCGCCCTATATCATTGAACCCGTGCACATGCGCCAGCTGGCCGACGCCATGCTCGTGACGCTGGAGCGGCTCGACCGGCTGCCGGCGCTCGGCGTGGCGGCCGCACCGCGCATGGCCTGACCGGAGACACTGACCATGTTCTATCTGCTGCTGCTGGCCACCCTGGCCGTCGCCGTGCTGGTGTCGTGGCTGACCGCCCGCTTTTTCGATGCCGCCATTGCCCGCATCCTGCGGCGCATCGTCGGTGACGCGCTGGCCGAACCGTGGCAGCGCTACCTGCGCTTTGCCATGCTGGTGGTCGGCGTCTCCGGCGGCGTACGCCTGTGGTCGCTGGAAAAATACCTTGAGGACAAGCCCGGCACGCCGGCTCTCGACGGCGCCCGCTGGACGCTGGAAATCTACCGCACCCTGATCGACACATTGCAGTCCATCGCCTGGCTGCTGCTGCTGTTCTTCCTGTGCACCATGATCGCCTACGTGATCGTGCGGGCGGTCGAGGCCCGCACCGGCCACCGGCTTGACCACGACGATGAAGAAAAAGAGGAGTCCCGCCCATGATGCCGACCCTGGCCCTGACGATTGGCGAACCGGCCGGCATCGGCCCGGACCTGGTGTGCCGGCTGGCCATGCAGCCGCGGCAGACGCGGGTGGTGGCCATCGGCGACGCCGGCCTGCTGGCCGACCGTGCCGCCATGCTCGGCCTGCCGGCACGCTTTGCGGCTTACGATCCGGCCGCTCCGGCCCCGGCAGCGGGCGTACTGGAGGTCTGCCATGTGCCGCTGGCCGTGCCGGCGGTGGCCGGCCGGCTGGACCCGGCCAACGGGCCGGCCATGCTGGCGATGCTGGACCGGGCCATTGACGGCTGCCTGGCCGGCGAGTTTGCCGCCATGGTGACGGCTCCCCTGCACAAGGGCGTGATCAACGAGGCCGGCGTGGCGTTCACCGGCCATACCGAATACCTGGCCGAGCGTACCGGTACGCCGCTGGTGGTGATGATGCTGGCCGGAGGCGGCATGCGGGTGGCGCTGGTCACCACCCACCTGCCGCTGCGGGCGGTGGCCGACGCGGTGACACCGGCGCGGCTGGAGGCGGTGCTGCGCATCCTGCACCGCGATCTTGTGGACAAGTTCGGCCTGCCGGCACCGCGCATCCTGGTGGCCGGGCTCAATCCGCATGCCGGCGAGAGCGGCCACATGGGCCGCGAGGAAATCGACGTCATCGAGCCGGTGCTGGCGCAGCTGCGTACCGAAGGCATGCTGCTGACCGGTCCCTTGCCGGCTGACACCCTGTTCAATCCGGACAGGCTGGCCACGGCTGACGCCGTGCTGGCGATGTACCACGATCAAGGCTTGCCGGTGCTCAAGCACGCCAGCTTCGGGCACGGCATCAACGTGACGCTGGGCCTGCCGCTGATCCGTACCTCGGTCGATCATGGCACGGCGCTTGACCTGGCCGGCAGCGGCCGCGCCGATGATGGCAGCCTGCATGCCGCACTGGCGCTGGCAGAAACGCTGGCCCTCCGGCGGTCTGCCGGCTGAACGCTGCGGCCGGGGTGTTCCGGCCGGGCGTACCGGAGGTCCGGGCAGATCCCGTGCTGGTGGCCTTTCCGCCAGTCCGGACCTGCGGCGCACCGTAGATGACCGGTCAGGGGCAGAAATTTGACCTTTTGTCCGCCCGGAGCGCGGTGGCTGGCAAGCGGCTTGGTAAATAGGGTATGGGGGTATATAGTGAAGCCATCAGACTCACCCGCCTGGCGTGAGAAAGGCTTTGCCATGGAACAGAAACTGACCTTGCCGATTACCGGCATGACCTGCGCGTCGTGTGCCAACCGCATCGAGACCCGGCTCAACCGGCTTGAAGGCGTGACGGCCGTAGTCAACTTTGCCAACGAAACCGCCACCGTAACGCTGCCGGAAGGCATGCCGGCACAGACCGTCATCGATACCGTGCGGGCGACCGGCTATGACGTCGACCCCGAGCGGCTGACGCTGGACCTGGAGGGCATGACCTGCGCGTCATGTGCCACCCGCATCGAAACCGTGCTCAACCGCCTGCCCGGTGTCAGTGCCGCGGTCAATTTCGCCACCGAAACCGCCCAGGTCAGCTATCTGCCCGGCAGCCATACGCCCGACGAGCTGATCGCCGCCGTGGCCCGTGCCGGCTATGGCGCCAAGGTGCAGGCAGGCGACGACCGGGCCGCCCGCCAGGCCGAACAGGAACGCGTGTGGCGGCACGAACTCGGACATTTCGTGATTGCCGTCGTGCTGACCCTGCCGCTCCTGGCAGGCATGTTCGGCATGCTGACCGGCGGGCCGCACGAGCTGCTGCCGCGTGGCTGGCAGCTGGTGCTGGCGACTCCGGTGCAGTTCTGGATCGGCTGGCGTTTTTACAAGGGTGCCTGGCACGCCCTGCGCGGCGGCGGCGCCAACATGGACGTGCTGGTGGCACTGGGCACCAGCATGGCCTACGGCTTCAGCGCGCTGGTGACGCTGCTGGGTGCCACCCACATGCACGTGTATTTCGAGGCCAGCGCCTCGGTCATCACCCTGATCCTGCTGGGCAAGCTCCTGGAGGCGCGGGCCAAGCGGCGCACGTCGTCGGCGATCGAATCCCTGCTGTCCATGCAGCCCAAGACCGCCCGGGTGGAGCGCAACGGCGAACTGGCCGAAGTGCCGATTGCCAGCCTGCAACCCGGTGACGTGGTCGTGGTGCGCTATGGCGAGGCGGTGCCGGTGGACGGCGTCGTGCTGGAAGGCCGTGCGGCCGTGGATGAAAGCATGCTGTCAGGCGAAAGCCTGCCGGTGGAAAAAGCCGTGGATGCCAGCGTGTACGCCGGCACCCGCAATGTCGAAGGTGCGCTCAAGGTGCGCGTGACCGGTGTGGGCAACCAGACCCAGCTGGCAGAAATCGTGCGGCTGGTGTCGGAGGCACAAGGTTCCAAGGCACCGATCCAGCGGCTGGCCGACCGCATTTCCGGCGTGTTCGTGCCGGTAGTGGTGGGGCTGGCCGTGCTGACCTTCTTTGGCAGCTGGTGGTGGGCCGGCAGTGCCACCGTCGGGCTGATCCATGCGGTGGCGGTGCTGGTGATTGCCTGCCCGTGTGCCCTGGGGCTGGCCACGCCGACCGCCATCATGGTCGGCGTAGGCCGCGGGGCGCAGGCCGGCCTGCTGTTCCGCAATGCCTCCGCGCTTGAGCGGGCCGAGAAAATCGACACACTGGTGGTCGACAAGACCGGCACGCTGACCGAAGGCCGCCCGGTGCTGACCGAAGTGCAGGCGCTGGCCGGCGTGCCACGCGAAACCCTGCTTGCCTGGGCTGCCGGGCTGGAGCAGGGATCGGAACACCCGCTGGCCCGCGCCGTGCTGGAAGGTGCGAACAGGGAGGGCGTCACGGCAGCAGCAGTAACGGATTTTGCCGTGGAACCCGGCCATGGCGTCAGTGCCCGGCTGCCCGACGGCACCTTGCTCAGGCTCGGAACGCCGGCATGGGTGGGCGGCCTGACGGATGAACAGCGCGGCGGGCTGGCACGGCTGGCCAGCCGCGGGCAGACCGTGGTGGTGCTGGCGCAGGAAGGCGTTGTGGTCGGCCTGCTGGCGATCGCCGACCAGCTGCGGGCCAGCTCGCCGGCGGCCGTCCGGCGCCTGCAGGACATGGGCGTGAAGGTGATGATGCTGACCGGCGACAATCCGGCCACCGCTGCCAGCGTCGCCAGCCATGTCGGGCTGGCCGACTATCGTGCCGAGGTGAAGCCGGGTGACAAGGCGCGCATCGTGCAGGAGCTGGTGGCGGCCGGCCGCAAGGTGGCGATGGCCGGGGACGGTGTCAACGATGCCCCGGCGCTGGCGGCAGCCGATGTCGGCTTTGCCATGGGCGCCGGCAGTGACGTGGCGATCGAAACCGCCGGGGTCACGCTGATGAAAAGCGACCTGATGGCGGTGGCCGATGCCATCGACCTGTCGCGTCACACCATGAAGAAAATCCGCCAGAACCTGTTTTTTGCCTTTGTCTACAACGTACTGGGCATTCCGCTGGCTGCCGTGGGCCTGCTGAATCCGGTGATTGCCGGGGCCGCCATGGCTGCCAGCTCGGTTTCGGTGGTCAGCAATTCGCTGCTGCTGCGCCGCTGGCGCGCAATGCGCTGACCGGCCGCTTCTTCTGACCGGAAGGCGAGGGCTCGCCTTCCATTGCACAACCAGGAAAGGAACCATCATGCAAACTCTGGAACTGAAAATCGACGGAATGACCTGCGGTGGCTGCGTCAACAGCGTCAGCCGGGTGCTCAAGGCGCAGGCCGGGGTGGACGACGCCCAGGTGGAGCTGGGCCGGGCGGTGATCCGGTTTGACCCGGCCGTGACGGACGCGGGCAAGCTGCGTGCCGCGGTTGAGGATGCCGGTTATGCCGTCATCTGACTGCTGTACGCCACCGGTTGCTTCCGGGCCGGACGTGGTCCGGCCGGACAAGCAGCGGCTGATCCACCGCCTGAACCGGATCGAGGGCCAGGTGCGCGGGATTGCCGGCATGGTGGCGGACGACCGTTATTGTGTTGACGTGCTGACGCAGATTGCCTCGGTCAAGTCGGCGCTGGACGGGCTGGCCATGCAACTGCTCGAGCAGCATGCGCGCGGCTGTGTCAGCCAGGCGGTGCAGCGCGGCGAGGGCGAAGCGGCCATCGGGGAAATGATGACCGTGTTCCGCAAGCTGACGCGCTGACGCGCGGTGATGTAGTCGCGGTTCCGGCCATGATCCTGGTCCGCCAGGCGGCCGGCCGAAGTCCGTCGCCGGCATCTGCAAGCCTGAAAACCACCGGGCCCCGTTTCATGCACGAAACGGGGCCCGGTGCCGTATCAGCCTGAGGTGTGTCAGGCGTCGGTTTTCACCAGTTCGCCGGCCGGTACGTCGACATCGCCGTTGGCAATGCAGGCGGCGGCGGTGAACAGCACGTCGGTCGAGCTGTTGAGCGCGGTTTCGGCCGAGTCCTGGATGACGCCGATGATGAAGCCGACGGCCACCATCTGCATGGCGACATCGTTGGAGATGCCGAACAGGCTGCACGCCAGCGGGATCAGCAGCAGCGAGCCACCGGCCACGCCGGAGGCGCCGCAGGCGGCGACCGAGGCAACCAGCGACAGCAGCAGCGCGGTGGGCAGGTCGACTTCCACGCCGAGCGTGTGTACAGCCGCCAGGCTCAGCACCGAGATGGTGATGGCGGCGCCGGCCATGTTGATGGTGGCACCGAGCGGAATCGATACCGAATAGGTGTCCTCGTGCAGGCCGAGCTTGCGGCACAGGTTCATGTTGACCGGAATGTTGGCGGCCGAGCTGCGGGTGAAGAAGGCGGTGACGCCGCTTTCGCGCAGGCAGGTCCAGACCAGCGGGTAGGGGTTGCGGCGGATGGCCAGGAACACGATCAGCGGATTGACCACCAGGGCGATGAAGAGCATCGAGCCCAGCAGTACGGCCAGCAGGTGGCTGTAGCCCATCAGGGCGGAGAAGCCGGTGGTGGCGATGGCGTCGGCGACCAGACCGAACACGCCGATCGGGGCAAAGCGGATGATGACCTTGACCACGTTGGAGATGCTTTGCGACAGGTCGTAGAGCATGGCCTTGGTGGTGTCACTGGAGTGGTGCAGGGCCACGCCGAGGGCGGCAGCCCAGGCGAGGATGCCGATGAAGTTGCCGGTGGCCAGGGCATTGACCGGATTGTCGACTACCTGGAACAGCAAAGTGTGCAGCACTTCACCGATGCCGCCGGGAGGAACGCTGCCGGTGGCGGCGTTGGCCAGTACGAGCCGGACCGGGGACAGGAAGCTGGCCACGACGCCGACCAGAGCGGCGAGGAAGGTGCCAACCAGGTACAGCACCAGTACGGGGCGCATGTTGGTTTGCACGCCCTTGGTCTTGCCGGCGATCGAGGTGGCGACCAGCACGAAGACGAGGATCGGGGCCACGCCTTTGAGCGCCTTGACGAACAGGGTGCCGAGAAAGGCGACGGATTTGGCGGCTTCCGGGGACAGCAGGGCCAGTGCCATGCCGGCCACCAGACCGATCATGATCTGTAGCACGATGCTGCCGTGCCGGAGGCGATAGAGGAGGAACGGGAGTAGCTGCATAAAAACTCGTTGCCGGTTGCAGGGCTGCGCAACGACAGGCCGGCAAACCGGGTCGTCGGGCGCAGGCCCGGGTGGATCAAAACCGCAAGGTAACGGGAGCGTGCGGTCAAGTGTGCCGGAAATCATATATCACGTTTGGCTAATGTGAACCCCGCAGGTCGGAAATCATTGCGGTCAGGAGCGGGCCAGGACGTTTCCGGGGTGCGCTCCGGGGACCGTGAGGCGGGGGCAGACAGGGTGAGGCGGAGTGTTGCCGGCGGTGTGTGACCGGGAGAGGCCGGCATGAATGAACGGTAATGATTTTCAAAAGAACATGCTGGTTATTTTGGTCAATTATTTGCTTAACTGTTTTTGCAAGTTATTGTAAAAATTAAATTGAGCCTTTTTAAATGACATTGCTGTTGTCGTTATTTTGTGTGTTAATCATCAAATGATTAATTAATTCATCTGTGCATTACAATAAGTAACCGATTTCAGGCTGTCCAATCGTGACTGGTTGCTCTAGATTGCAGCTGAGCCATATGGCTTGCCTCGAATTGCAAAGTTGAGAAAGGTTTGTGCGATGAAAAAACTGACGGCTATTCTGCTGGCTTCGGCTGTAGCCCTTTCTGCCGGCATGGCTTCGGCAGCAGAAATGACTCCCGCAGCAAAACCGGCCCATTCGGCCATGAAGCAGCAACATCACAAGAAGGTGGCAGCCAAAAAACAGGCGGCGCATAAAAAGCACACCAAGAAGATGGTTCACGCTCCGAGCGCAGCAGCACAAAAATAACACCGCCAATATACTGGCCAGATTATTTGAAACCGCCTTGATTTTTATTTTCAAGGCGGTTTTTGCTTTTTAAAGGGGCTGTCGTGTTTCCTATATGGGTCGAGCAGGTCAACCGGCTGCTGTTTTTGGCCATCAATCCTTCGGTGCATCCAGGTTATTTGATGGACGGGATAGCCAGGTTTTCAGCTGTTTATCTGATTTTCCTGGTTGTGCCTGTACTGTTGCTGCTGGCCGCCCAGGGCAGGTCAGCAATCCGGCCGGTATCAGTCATTGTGCTGGCCATTCTCTACAGCTCTGCCCTGGCCCATCTGGTTGCTTCTCTGGTGCAGCATCCTCGCCCGTTTGTTGACGGTCTTGGCATGCTGTTGATCGAGCATGGTCCATCGCCTTCATTCCCGAGCCGTCACATGGCCGTGGCATGTGCATTTGCTCTGGGGCTGGTGTTTCAATATGGCTTCCGGAAAACCTGGCCGGCTCTGGTGCTGGCAGGGCTCGTTGGCTGGGCCCGGGTGTATGTGGGTGTCCACTACCCGGTCGACATGCTGGGATCCGTAGCTGTGGCGCTGGTTTCGTACCGTGCCGCGCGTATGTCCGTGGATTTGTGGAACGGGCTGGCTGTTGCCCGGCTGACCAGGAAAGCAGGTTGAAGGTGTGCCGGAACCGGCCGGGGACGCAGGGCTGGCTGGATCGGGCATGCTCCGGAAACTGCCTGGCAAGCGTGATTCCCAGCGGGTAATGCAGGCTTGCAAGTGGTGCCGGGTTTGCTGCTGGTGCTGGAGGGCTTTTCATCCGGCGACGGTTTGCACACGGCCCCTGTATGGCAGGATGGTCGCGAAAGTCGATTCAGGCATCTTGAATTTCCAGGCCCGTCCTGGGCGCTTTGGATTATGGAAAAGATTCAAGGCTGGCTGAAATATTTCGGACAAGGATGCATGTCTGCCCGGAGTGTGCTGCTTTTGGGTATTGCCGTGACGGGTTTTTATGCATGGCGAAGCGGCCCGGGGCCGGATGCCAATCCATCCGGGTCCGGGCCGCATTCCCTTTCAGCGCTTGAATCCACCGCTGCCAATCAATTCATGATGGCTCAGTGCAATGCGGTCAAAATCCCGTGAGCGAGCCGGATACGGTCTGCAATCGGGTAATTACGGTTGGCCAGGATGACAATGCCGGTCTGTCGGGCAGGCAGGAATACGGCATAAGCGCCGAATCCCGCAGTAGAACCGGTCTTGTTGACCCATACGTCGGGCTCATTCGAAGTGCCGGTAGGACAGGCTTTTACCGGCTGCGGTTCAAACACCATTTGATTTGAATTTCCCGCCAGCAGCACGTCGAGGTTTTTCCAGTCTTGATAACTTTCCCAGCCCAGTCCTTGCCGGGTCTGTCCGGCGCAATAAACCGGTGCACGTGTTTGCTGTAATGCCGACCGCAATGCACCTTTGCTGCGCGCAGGGTCCATATGCGCCAGTAAAAATCCGGCCATGTCTGCGGTTGTGGACTTGACGCCGTAGGTTTCCTCATTCAGCGGACCGGGGCTGACCCTGACCGGTTTCCCGGCGGCGGTATAACCCATGGCATAACGTGAACGGGCCTCCGGGGGCACTTGCAGATAGGTCGAGTTCATGCCGAGAGGTTGCAGCACCGTTGTCCCGAGCAGGCCGGCAAAGGACTCTCCGGTTGCCTGACTGGCAGCCAGCCCCATCAGGCCAATGCTTGGATTGGAATACAGCCGGGTGGTACCTGCCGGATGGACAGGTTGCCAATGGCGGTAATAAGCCAGCACGTCTGCCGGGGTGGTGACATTGTCAGGAAACTGGAGCGGTAATCCGCCTGCACTATAAGTACCGAGCTGCCTGAGGGTGATCCGGTCGAATGCACTGCCCCGCAGGGCGGCAACGTAGCGGCTGGCCGGTACAGACAGGTCAATCCGGCCTTCGGTTTCAGCCCGCTGGGCGACCAGTGCAGTAAACGGTTTGGAAAGGGAGCCGATTTCAAACAGGGTGGTTTCCCGGACCGGCTGGCCGGTTTCGCGGGAGGCGACACCATAATTGTGATAAGAGGTCTTGCTTGGCTGGATGATGGCAATGGCCATGCCCGGAATCTGGTGTGCCTGCATCACGGTTTGGACCATGGCATCCATGCCGGCTGGCGCTGCTGCCGTATTGGCGGCATGTGCCACCGTCACCAGCAACATGCCTGCGCTACAGGTGGAAAGGCCTTTTGATGCAAATCGGGAAAATGGGGTAATCCGTTTTTTCATGCCCGTTTGTTCCGTAGGTATATGCCGCTCGATTTGATCCGCTGTTCGGCAAGGTGCAGTACCCGGCAGCCAAAACATGATGTTGTTCTGTTTTGTCCGTGCCGGAGATGGATGCTGACTCTATTGGCAAGCAGTCTTGCCAACAAACGATAAAATCTAGTCACAGCCATGAATTGATTTTGGGTTCACGATGGTTCGACCATTTCTACCTCTGAATGCATTGCGGGCGTTTGAGGCTTCTGCACGCCATCTGAGCTTTACCCGGGCGGCCATTGAGCTGAACGTTACCCAGGCTGCCGTCAGTCATCAGGTCAAGGCACTGGAGCAGCAGCTGAATGTCATGCTGTTCAAGCGGTTGCCACGCGGCCTGATGCTTACCCGCGAAGGCGAATGGTTGCTGCCTGCCGTCAGCCGGTCGTTTGACAGCATTGCGCTGACCATGGAGCACTTCCGTGAAGGGGCCTTTCGCGAACCGCTGCATGTCGGAGTGGTCGGAACTTTTGCCACAGGCTGGCTTTTGCCGCGCCTGCCCGGCTTTGTGAACAGCCATCCCCGGATTGACCTGCGCTTGTCCACGCACAACAACCGGGTGGACATTGCGGCGGAGGGGCTGGATTACGCGGTGAAATTCGGTTCCGGAGCGTGGCAGGGCCTGGATGCCACGCCGCTGTTCGAGGCACCACTCAGCCCGCTTTGCACACCGGAACTGGCCAGGACGCTCAGCCAGCCGGCCGACGTGCTGGCCCATACCCTGCTCCGCTCATACCGCGCTGACGAATGGCCGCAATGGCTGCGAGAGGCCGGGGTAGATCATCCGGTCTTCATCCGGAACAGCATCATGTTCGACTCGTCGATAGGCATGATTGAAGCCGCCCGGCAGGGCGCAGGTATCGCACTGGCTCCTCCGGCGATGTTTACCCGCGTACTGGCACGGGGTGAACTGGTACAGCCTTTTTCGCCCGGCCTGTCGACAGGGCTGTACTGGCTGGTCAAATTGCAGTCCAGGCAGGATAGCCCGGCCATGCTGGTTTTCAGTCAATGGTTGCTGCAACAGATAGCCGGCCAGCCAGGGCTCTGACCTGTCCTGTGGCTGGATGAGCCCTTGTTCCGGGGACAGCGGGCATGATTTCCGGGAGACATGGGTAGTGTGCTTTGTTGTGTACAACACGTGATGGCCGGTGACGGAGCCGGATGGCGGCAAAGCCGTGTCTGACGGCTGGCCAAGGCGTATTTCATCTACTGCCACCTTGGGGTCTCATGGTATTTGTCTTCCGATCATCCGGCAGAAGCCCTGTCCAGGGGCCGGGAAGTCATGCCGGCCGGAAGAATGGGCTTCTCAGGAAGACAGCCCCTGATCGAATCGGCGTATACCTGAAATGGCGAGCTGTCACGGCATTTGGTGATATGCCGTGAGACAACAAAAAACCCGCAAATCCTTGCTGAATGCGGGTTTCAGGCACTTCGTGACACTAGCTGATTTGACCTGTTGGTGCCGGGGTCGGACTCGAAATTGATGGTTATCTTGTTGTTTGTAATGTGAATATTTTTTCTTGTTTGGCGGTTGTATACCTTCCTGTATACCTATTTTTCTTCGGTGCCCTACGAATCCAGTGTTGCTACCCCCGGTTTTCACCCTCTGGAGTGGGGCGTGTTGTTACTGCAAGTTGGAACGGCTGGCGCGATTTTGGGAGCGTCTTGCTGTTCTAGCTGCCACAGATCATGGCTGGCTTGTTGACGTAGCCAGCTCTCAGCCGATGGGCCAGCATCCGGGCCGCCTAGCCACCCCTCCAGACAAAGCGCCATGTCTGGCGATATGGCTGCCCTGCCGTTTGCCACACGGGACAGGGCGACACGCGACACGCCAAGCTGTTTTGCCGCCTCGGTCACGGTCAAGCCAAGCGCCGGGAAAATATCCTCGCGCAGCGTCTCTCCGGGATGAGGCGGGTTGAACATGCGACGAGCCATGATGATTCCTCTTGGTGGTAATCCTGATAATCGGCAAGCTGACCAATGCCCTTCAAGACCATCGTGTAGTTGGTACAGTTTTCGTCCAATCAGATTCATGTTCAGCGCATCGCTACCTTAGGTTTTCTTGGGTTGTTTTATCAAGCATCTAATCGAGAAATGATTTTTATGTACCAATAATGCAAGTTGGCTGATTTTGACGATGGCATTGCAGTTAATGGACACTGGAACCAATTAGCTGGCCCGACCCGTCACGACAAGAGGTGTCTATGTTTGCTGTCTCGATTACTGTCAATCAAACATGGCTGGAAGATCAAGGCATTGATCCCGAGGCACTTGCGTCTGAAATTCAGGCCTCTCTTGGGCCCACAAAGGTTGAGGTTATTACCAGTCGCTTGGATGAAGGCATCAGTTTTCGACTTTTTCATCAGGCAAATGGGGAAGATGACGGAATACTGTTGAATGGAAAATGGCAGGAAATATTGCGCCAATTGGACGATGCGTGGTCTCGGGTGAAGCAAGAGGCACATGCTGATATTGGAGCAGATCGACAATATCCGGGCTGATTTTCATCAGGTCAGCAACGTGAGTTTTTGTGAGTAGTTGGCGGTACGATTTCAGCGACGCCAGCATGAGTTTTTGATAGCAGTCAGGTGTGCTGCTGGCGCCACTGAGCCGTATAGCCTGCACCTGAGCATTTCTTAGCATACGGGCTACCCCGTGCGTTCTGCGGGTCAGGTCGGTTTGCCGGTGCATGTGGCTGGCGCTAGACGGCTTTCCAGTCTGCGATGGTCTGGGCCCGCCGCTTGTATTGGCAAATGGCCGCAATGGTCGACTTGGGCACCTCGAACTTGAGCGCCAGCCAGCCATATGACTTGCCATCGCGCTCGCGCAGGATGCGGACCAGCTCCACGTCTGCATCAGTCAGAACGGCATTGTGGTGGTGCTGGCCAATCCGATAGCCTTTTTCGTTCACGGGAACCTGCTTTTTCATGCGTGCGGCCGTCACCAGTTGGGGCCACCATGATGAATAGAGGCTTGCCATTCTTGCGTACGGCCAGATGGCCGGCCAGGATGTCCCGTTGCGTACCGCGCAACCCTCATTGCGCGCCCCCCGGACTACCCCAGTTTGGCATTACTGCTCCCGATGCCATGCAGCCATGAGTCTCATGGCCTTTGAGACGGGAATCACAGGCATGCTAATGGCGCAGGCAGGTAACACCATCCTTCAGGACTGAAATCCAGCTTGGCAGAGCCATCTGTACAGACCTGCTTAAGCCGTCTGTCGGACAGCTTGAATTGCCATGCCAGAAACAGGGCTCAGTGCAAGAAATTCAACTTGCAATGCAAATGTATCAATCCATGCTTTACGAGTAGCGCTGATCTTCACTACCTGACAAAAGGACATACCATGTCGATCACAATCCGCAAGTTGCCGTATCCTGTTGTGCTTCTGGCCGCCTTGGCGACCTGGCAGGCGCATGCAGACAACGTGATGCTGCCTGAGCAGATTCGGGTGCCCGCTGGAAGCAAGGAAATTGCTGCGATGCATGCCGTCGGTGACCTGACATACGAATGCAAGGTGCAGGCCAATGATGCTTCAGCCTACAGTTGGCAGGTACTGGGACCGGAAGCCCAGTTGTCGGCCAAAAACGGAAAGATGAAAGGTCGCTACTACGGTCCGCCGGCGACGTGGGAAGGGGCTGACGGATCCAAGGTAGTAGCCGCCCAACAGGCCGTAGCCCCGAACGGCACCGGCAACATTCCTTTGCAACTCGCCAAGGCTACCCAGACTAGTGGCAACGGCGTGTTCTCGAAAGTGCAGTTTGTGCAACGGCTGGATACTGTCGGCGGTACCGCGCCCAATATCCCGTGCTCCGGCATGAATGCAGGCACAAAACACAAGGTCGGGTACAGCGCTGACTATGTTTTCTGGCAATAGCGACCGACCCTGCATCAGGGCTTGCAAGGACTGCATGTACAGCAATGTGCATGCAGTTTTTTGTTGCCGACATCAAGCCAAATGCCATTCAGGGCAATGGCAGAATCGGTACCAGAGAGGATCTGTGTCCCGATTCACCACGCAACCGCACTGGCAGTGCAGCAAAAGCCCATTTTGGTTTTTGTGGGGTACAGTTCCAAATAGTGAGCAGCACACGGTAACGCCTTGATCTGGCAGCAAAGCGCAAAATGGAGCCATCCAATCCCCAAGCCATTGATTCCACAGCAAAGCGTAAAATTGCGCCCTGCAACTCCCTGATTCTGTTTAATTCTTGCACTGTGCAGGAATGATTGTGTAACCCGCTGATTCTGTTTAATTCCGGCAGGAAACCGGCATTGACCGGATGCAGCCATGCCCCGGCGCTGATTCAGCCAAATACCCGGAGCTACGGGGATTTGACGGGCTCCGACCACTGTTCCCCCGTTTGGGGGAACGAACGCTTTCCGGTTTTGGTGTTCGTAGGCCGGGAGGCTTTTCCCCGGAATCGGGGGAAGGGGTCATCAATGGTGTCCGGATTGTGGATGCCATGATTCAGGGCATGAACGGCGGGCCGGGCAAGGCATCCGGCCAGTGTTAAAGCATTAACAGCCTTTAACATCCAGCACGATATTCAAATCAACCTGGAACCCGCGCCAGACAATGGTTTCAGCCCTGTTCAGCAGGTGCAGCCATTTGATTTTTTCTGGATAGGGGATTTTTTCTGCGCGTGGGGGAACGTGCGGTCTACAGGCTGCCCCTCTTGGACTTTTGACCGCCCCCCTCGCCCTCAATAGCCTGGTCGAACCGTTCCTGTCTGGCGATAGGACTTTACGACCCGATGCCCCCGTGCCGCTGTTCTCTCGACCATTCCAGTTTGCACCCAGCCTATTTGCCTCAGCCTGACCTAAGTTGAGCTCAAACCAAGCTTTTCTTCAGCCAGATTCCTGTAGCGAATGACTTGGACTGTCCCGGGGTCAGTCCAAGCCTATCCGTCGCTCGTCCACATAATACAACCCAAGCACCGTAAGAATGACAAATGATTGCATTTGCCAAATGCTGCTGCTAGCTTGGTTACATTCGATGCCAAATGCATTTATGTGTGCATTGATAACCCGAATAAATTTTGCACTGGAGAAATGGCATGGATCCTTTCCTGGGTGAGATTCGCCTGTTTCCATGGGGCTGGGCACCGGCAGGCTGGCTGCCCTGCGAGGGCCAGATACTGCCCTTCAACAGCAATATTGCGCTGGCTTCACTGCTTGGCAACCGCTATGGCGGCAATGGCTCTACCACATTCGGTCTGCCAGACCTGCGCGGCCGGGTCGCGCTTGGCCAGAACTATGTAGCTTCAACGTCACCGGCCATCGGCATCCACACACTGGCATCCAGCGGTGGCAGCGAAGCCGTAAAGCTTGGCATCAGTACACTGGCAGTGCATACCCACACCACGCATGTCTCGACGGATCCGGGCAACAGCGGACCTGCCAACAGCATTCCCGCCGTCAGTTCCAATTCGCAGGGCGCCGTGTCGAAACCCACCTATGTCGCCGCGGCCGGGGCCACCATGACCTCGCTGAACAGTATGACTGTCGTCTCGCCGCCTGGCGATGGCATCCCGAACATGCAGCCGTCCATCGTCACGTATTTCTGCATCGCCACGGTCGGCATCTACCCTCCGCGCCAATAACAGGCCACTCATCGACTTTCAAACAAGGACATTGATATGTCTGAAGCCTACCTCGGCGAAATCCGCCTGTTTGCCGGGAACTACGCACCGGAAAACTGGGCCCTGTGCAATGGAGCCTTACTGTCCATAAGCAGCTATGAGGCCCTGTACACGATACTCGGCCTCACCTATGGCGGTGATGGCAAGACCACATTCGGCCTGCCGGACTATCGCGGCCGCCTGCCGGTCGGCCAGGGCACCGGGCTCGGTCTGACGCCAAGGGTGCTGGCGCAGACAATGGGCACGGAAACCTGCACGGTCACAGAAGCGAATACCCCGCCACATACCCATCTATTCATGGTCAGTACGAATACGGCGAATTCCGCCACCCCTGTTGACACTGCCGCGCCTGGTGGCATGACCTTCGGGCAGTTCACGCCGTCTGGCACCACGATCAAGGGGCTGTACAGCGCGGGGACGGGTACTGCACAGGCGGTCACGCTGAATCCCCAGTTTCTTGGTCATGCGCTCGGGTCAGGCGGTAGCGCGGCCAAGCCGCATGACAACATGATGGGCTCGCTAGCTATCAACTACATCATCTGCCTGCTCGGCGTTTATCCGACGCGGCCGTAGACCTCCCCCTACCTTTCACACTGGAACGACCGCTCATGGATGCTTTCACCGGTGAAATCAGACTGTTCCCTTTCAACTACGCTCCGCAGAACTGGGCTTTCTGTGATGGGAGCACCCTTCTGGTTCAACAGAATCCTGCTCTCTACTCCGTGATCGGTACCGCCTATGGCGGTACGCCCGGGGTGAACTTCAAACTGCCCAATCTGAATGGCCGCGTTGCCATGGGGGCCGGCGACGGCCTCGGGCTGACGCCGTGGGCAATCGGTGGCACGGCTGGTGCCGACCAGGTCATGCTGCAGCCTGTCAACTTCGCGTCACATACCCATAGGGTGCTGGCCAAGGATGGCAGCGAAATCCCGGCCGCGCTGGACAAGCCCAACAACGAGGCTTTCCTGGCCCAGCCGCGCAATATCCGTCTGTACAACACAACGGCACCAACGTCCGCCAATCCGGGACTGGCTGCTGGCACAGTGGACCCGGCTGGCACGACACAAACCCAGACCAGTGTGCCCCGCAGTACGATGCAGCCGTTCCTGACACTGAGCTACTGCATCTGCGTCGACGGCGAGTATCCGGTCCGGCCGTGATGACTCTCTCCGCTGCCATCGAAAGCCTGCTGTCGCGGCTGCCGCCCGGCAGCGTTCCCGGCCTGCGCCCGCAGACCGGGGATGATCAGGCTTTCATCCGTGAATTGTTCGTGTCGCGACGCTGGGCCGAAGTCAGCGCCGTACCGGGCTGGGACGATGCCCAACGCCGCAGCTTCCTGTATTCACAGGCCGAATTGCAGCGCAAGCACTATGAGCAGCACTACCCTGCGGCCGGTTTTCTGATTGTCGAGCATGCCGGCAACCCGATCGGTCGCCTGTGTATGCATTGCAGCGCAACCAATCTCCACATCGTCGACCTTGCCCTGCTGCCGGTCTGGTGTGGTCAGGGCATCGGTTCACGCCTGCTGCAGGTGGTTCTGGCGCAGGCGGACAGCCACAGGCAGTCATGCACTCTGAGTGTTGAACGGGGTAGCCGGGCACGCTGGCTGTATGAACGACTGGGCTTTAAGGCTTGTGGCGATGCGGGAATTCGTACCCGGATGCGACGGTCTGCCGCCTCCGGTGCTGAGCATCAAAGGCCAATAATCCATATCGATATTTGAATATTTTTCTGGTGTTTTATGAAAAAGTAATTTCCTGCGGCTCATGATGAACAGAGGGTCTGGATCCTGCTTGCATCCCCGTGCAGCCGGAGCATGGCTGTCGCCTTCTGGTTCTTACCGCGACCACACGGCACACCAGCCTGACATCAGGAAACCCCCAATGTGTACACCCATTTCCCTATTCAGTTCTTGGCTGGCCCGCAGGCTGGCGTCTGTCTGTCTGTTGCTGCTCACCCTGATGCTGGCCACCCAGGCCCTAGCCACCCCGCCGTCGATCATCAGCCCGGCGTCAGGAACGGCCCTGTCCTCCGTCGCGGTCGGCCAGTCGATGAGTATCACCATCACGGCGGTCAAGGGAACGAATGATCCATACACTTGGGCGGAGTGCGACAACGCGGATCCGAATTACGGCCTGAGCTACAACCCACCCTGCGTGCCGCCGGGACTGACACTGGATGACTCTCCTGGCAGCCTGACCACGACACTCCACGGCACCCCGACCACCCCCGGGAACTACACTTTTGCCATTTCACTGCTGGACGATTTCAGCGAGGTTGGCGTCGCCACCTATACCCTGGTCGTCACCGGCGGCGCCACGCCGACCCTGACCCAGATCACCCCGCCCGCCGGTAGTACCGCAGGTGGCACCACGGTCACCCTGACCGGCACCAATCTGACCGGCGCCACGGCCGTCAGCTTCGGCGGCACGGCAGCCAGTTCGTTTACCGTCAACAATGCCACCACGATCACCGCCACCACGCCGGTCCATGCAGCAGGTGCGGTCAACGTTGTCGCCACCACGTCGAACGGCACGGCCACGCTGACCAATGGCTATACCTATGCCTTGCCGGCGCCGACTGCCGGCGCCGTGAGCGCCACGGTTGCCGCCAACAGCAGCGCCAACCCGATCACGCTGAGCCTCGGCGGTGGTGCTGCCACCAGCGTCACGGTGTCCAGTGCGGCCAGCCATGGCACTGCCACGGCCAGTGG
>RRZT012518381.1_pt1 | contig 19847 bp, 17 predicted proteins | sample 2165551 | NCBI WGS metagenome assembly RRZT01 (sample SAMN10456910, study PRJNA506462) | wastewater metagenome | biome: wastewater; feature: sludge; material: wastewater sludge; isolation source: wastewater sludge with Escherichia coli K12::gfp cells carrying plasmid... | place: USA: Moscow, Idaho... | reverse complement strand
AACCAACTTCTTGCGCTTGTTTTCCAAGGTCAGTAACGATGGCTTCAACTGCTTTGTCAATTCCGCGTTTTAGATCCATTGGATTAGCTCCAGCGGCAACGTTTTTTAATCCTTCTTTTACAATGGCTTGTGCCAAAACGGTTGCAGTTGTAGTTCCATCTCCAGCTAAATCATTGGTTTTAGACGCAACTTCTTTAACCATTTGCGCACCCATATTTTCTAATGGATCTTTCAATTCAATTTCTTTTGCAACAGTAACACCATCTTTAGTAACATTTGGTCCACCAAAAGATTTTCCAATAATTACATTACGACCTTTTGGTCCAAGAGTTACTTTTACTGCATTTGCTAATGCGTCAACACCACGTTTTAATCCGTCACGTGCTTCAATATCAAATTTTATATCTTTTGCCATTTCTTGTTTTATTAAATTTTAGTTGTCTTATATACTTAATTCTTTCGACTTAATACTAATTAAATTATCGCAAGAATATCGTCCTCGCGCATAATCAAATAATCTTTTCCTTCTAGTTTTAATTCAGTACCAGCGTATTTTCCGTAAAGCACAGAATCGCCAATTTTCACAGTCATTGTGTGTTCTTTTGTACCATTCCCAACAGCAACAACAGTTCCTTTTTGTGGTTTTTCTTTTGCTGTATCTGGAATAAAAATCCCTGACGCAGTTTTTGTTTCAGCTGCAATGGGTTCGATAAGAACTCGGTCTGAAAGTGGTTTGATGTTTAAAGCCATGATTTTATATTTAATTTATAGTTTTAATGAATGCTTATTGGATGTCAGAAATTGTGCCAGCCTACTAAAACTGACACATTTGCTTAAAAAAAATGCCAGCTTTGACAAGCTGGCATTTTTAAAATAATATATATAATTTATTTTGCTGGAGTTGGTACAGCAGGTGTATTTTGTACAGGTGCTACTGGAGCAGTTGTAGGAGCATTGTCTATGATTTTTGAATCAGTGTCACTTAGTGTTCCTGTAAAGCTTAAGCTTGAAAGTAAAATTAGTGCAATTAGAATAGTTGCTAATGTCCAAGTGCTTTTGTCTAAAAAATCAGTTGTTTTTTGTACCCCACCTAACATTTGAGAACCTCCTAAGGTAGAAGATAATCCGCCACCTTTAGGGTTTTGAACCATGACAACTACGATTAATAGAAAACAAACTATAGTTATTAAAACTAAAAAAATTGAAAATGTGCTCATTGGTTTAATTATTATTATGTTGTAAAATCTTAATATCCGATATGCGGTCTGCAAAGAAACTACTTTTTTCTGGATATTTCAAAATTAATATCTCATATGCTTGAATCGCTTTTTGATATTTTTTTTGTTCTAAATAAACGCGCGCTAAAGTCTCAGTCATTAGGTAAGAATTATCTTCTTTGTTTATGTCAAAAGTGACCGAGAAAGGCACTCCGTGTTTTAAGGGGGAAATCTTAGGGCTAGTTTCAATAAACTTATCGATTAATTCTATTTTTTTTCTTTTATCAACATCTATTTCAGGCTCAGTTTGATTTTCTTTCCCTCTTTCGATAGGTTGAATCCGCGAAAGTTGAAGCCATTCTTGAAAGGAATGTTGTTCTTCTTTTGAAAAATCCAACGGCTTTCCAATGGCTAATTTTTCTTCAAGTGTTTCTGAATAATCCTCTGATTCAATGGGTGAAGCTTCTTTTATAGAAGTTAGAATAGATTGTTCTAAGGCATTTATTTTCAGTGCTGGTTTATCTTCAGAAACAAGAATTTCGCTATCTATTACTTGAATATCTAGAATTTCTAGTGCTTTTCTATCATATAAATTTTTATGAAGCGCAGTAAATGTATCTGATGTGATGAAATCAAATAAAATAGCTCTGTCTGTTGAATGTGTTGCAGTTTTTTTTAAAGCCGCATTGTATTTGAAACTATTTTGATTGTAAAGTCCTTTTAATTGAATTGCTCTAGCACTTTGAAAATAGGGAAATTCTTCCAATACTTTTTCCAAAGCTTCTGTTTGCTTTTCATGGATAGCATCGGGTTTGTTAATCAAATAAGTATAGTCGGTTACATTCATTTTTTGAGTGTTCAATGTTCAGTAAACAGTGTTCGATTTTTTGTGCAGCTAACTAAATACTTCATCTTTTACCATTTAGCCAGTGATTCGTTGAAAATATCTTGTGTTATTCTTTCGAAAATATCTTTCAAAGCTGAGTTTAGTGTGGCTCCTGTTAATTGTTGTTCCGCAGGATAATCATAGTAAAAAGAGAATGATTTTTCAAAATCATCTGCTTCTTTTTTCTTATTCGTAAAACGGACATTTACCCTAATGGTCAGACGGTTTTGAGCGGCTCTCTGATCTGCGGTGGCTGTCATTGGACTAATTCTATAATCTACAATTTCGCCTTCGTATGTCAAATCAGCGCCATTTTTGACCAAGTTCAAATTGGTTTGGTTCTGAATTAAATCTTGCAATTCTAATGTGAATGTTCGGTCAATACCAGGCTCAATCAATTCCGCATTATTTTGAAAAAAGCCAACTTGAAATGTTTTGGCATCAATTTTACCAGTTCCGGTAAAGTTGTAAACCGAGCAACTGTTGATGCTCAATGTAATTATTAAAAGCAGAATTAGTTTTATATGTTTCATTTTTGATTTTAAAAATTGCTTCGCTGGTTTATTAATGCTTGGGTCAAATATATTCATTTTCAATCAAACCATTTATATCATTGCGTCTTTGTAAAAAAATCACAAATCAAATTGCTTGATTTTTCTGTACAAAGTTCGCTCTGAAATGCCCAATTCATCGGCGGCGGCTTTTCGTTTTCCTTTATTTTTCTCTAGTGATTTTTTAATCATTTCAATTTCTTTTTGTTCTAAACGCAAGGTTTCTTCTTCCTCGACAGTTTCGGCAAAAAGATAATTGTCATCATTCTCTTGGTATAAATCATCATTGTTTAGAGATGTAATTAAGGGGCCTCGTGGTTGTTCTTCAAAATCTATTTCACTATCGCTCTCTTTTGAACCATATATTTTTTTAATCAAGTTTTGATTCGTCTCTTGCACTTTTGAACCTCCGTTTTGAATCAGCTCCAATGTTAGTTTTTTCAAATCATTCAAATCACTTTTCATGTCAAAAAGTACTTTGTACAAAATCTCTCTTTCGGTACTAAAATCGCTTTCGCTTTTTTTGTCTTTAATGACCGAAGGTAAATTATTTCCCTGTACTGGTAGATAGGACTGCAAAGTTGCCGCTGATATATCTCTGTTGGTTTCTAAAACGGATATTTGTTCTGCTACATTTCGTAGTTGTCTTACGTTTCCACTCCAACGAAACTTTTGTAATAGCTGAACGGCATTCTCATCCAGTTTTAAAGGGGGCATTTTATATTTATGTGCAAAATCAGCCACAAATTTCCTAAACAATAAATGAATGTCTTCTTTTCTATCGCGCAAAGGAGGTAAAGTAATATCTACTGTGCTTAAACGGTAATATAAGTCCTCACGGAACTTTCCTTTTTCGATAGCATCAAACAAATTGACATTGGTTGCAGCCACAATTCGCACATCTGTTTTCTGTACTTGCGAAGAACCTACTTTTATAAATTCTCCATTTTCAAGAACTCGCAACAAACGTACTTGTGTGGTTAGAGGTAGTTCTCCAACTTCATCCAGAAAAATGGTTCCTCCATCAGCCACTTCAAAATAACCCTCACGAGTTCCTGTTGCTCCGGTAAAAGCGCCTTTTTCATGTCCGAAAAGTTCACTATCAATAGTTCCTTCTGGAATTGCACCACAGTTTACAGCAATGTATTTCCCGTGTTTTCGATGCGAAAGTGAATGTATAATTCTGGGGATATTTTCTTTTCCGACTCCGCTTTCTCCCGCTACTAATACTGTAATGTCAGTAGGAGCAACCTGAATGGCTTTTTCTATAGCACGATTAAGCTTTGGGTCATTCCCAATAATCTCAAATCGTTGTTTTATAGCTTGAACTGATTCCATATATTTTTCTTTTTTTTGCCACAGATTAAAAAGATTCTCACAGATTTACTTAATTTTCTTTATAAAGCATATCTTTTATATTGTAAAGATTTATTTTGAAAATTAACTAATAATCCAACCTCTGAATCTGCTAATTTCAAATAGTTTAAAATTTGTGCAATATGTTCGTTGCAGAATTCTTTTACAGCTTTTATTTCTAATATATTATCTTCACAAAAATCGGCGTTAAATTTACTACGCAAAATCTCACCTTTATAATTAATCGAAAATTCTTTTTTTCTCTTTCGTAAGAAATATTGATCAGTTTTAATTCTATTTCTAAAGCATTTTTGTAAACAATTTCTAATAATCATTGACCAAGAATTCTATGTACTTCCATACAAATTCCTATAATTTTATACGTTTCTTGTTCTCTGTAGCCTTCCATCATATTATCATATTTTTTATCATAGCTTATGAAGATTAAGATGTCAAAAGAAATCTGTGAAAATCTTTTTAATCTGTGGCTAGTTTTTTTAATTCATATCACTCAACCCAACAGCTTCTCCTTTCAAAGTTCCGCTGGTACAAGAAATAATTCTCACATTTACAAAATCCCCAATCTTGTAATTTTCCTTTGGAAAAACCACTGTAATACTTTGTGAATTTCTTCCTGAAAATTCCTCCGTCGATTTTTTTGAAACTTTCTCTACCAAAACTTCTACCGTTTGTCCAATGAATTCTTCTGAGCGGAACCAAGCGTGTTTTTGTTGTAAATCGACAATTTCCTGTAATCTTCTTGCTTTTGTTTCATCGGTTACATCGTCTTCCATTTTTCTTCCTGCCAAAGTTCCCGGACGTTCTGAATACGAATACATATAGCCAAAATTATATTTCACAAAATCCATTAAACTCAACGTGTCTTGATGGTCTTCTTCGGTTTCTGTTGGAAAGCCAGAAATCATATCTTGCGAAATTGAACAATTTGGAATTATTACTCTAATTTTCTCAATCAAAGTCATATACTCTTCCCGTGTATGCAAACGGTTCATTTCCTTCAAAATTCTATTACTTCCCGATTGAACTGGTAAGTGAATGTGTTTACAAATATTATTGTGTTTTGCAATCATATGTAAAACGCTTTCGTGCATATCCTGCGGATTTGAAGTTGAAAATCGGATTCTCATTTTAGGAAAACCTACCGCTACCATTTCAAGTAATTGGTCAAAATCTACAGCCGTTGCTTTTTGCATTTCGGTAGCATTTTCAAAATCCTTCTTTAATCCGCCACCATACCAAAGGAAACTATCCACATTTTGTCCCAAAAGCGTAATTTCTTTAAATCCTTTGTCCCACAAATCCTGAATTTCTTTCATGATACTTTGTGGCTCACGGCTACGCTCGCGACCTCTAGTAAAAGGCACAACGCAGAACGTACACATATTATCACAACCACGAGTGATAGAAACCAAAGCCGTAATTCCGTTACTCATCAATCGAACCGGAGAAATGTCACCGTATGTTTCGTCTTTCGACAAAATCACGTTAATCGCATCGCGTCCTTCTTCAACTTCGCTTAATAAATTAGGCAAATCTTTATAAGCATCAGGGCCTACAACAAGGTCTACAATTTTTTCTTCTTCGAGGAATTGACTTTTCAAACGCTCCGCCATACAGCCTAAAACCCCTACTTTCATCTTTGGATTAATGCGTTTCACCGCATTATATTTCTCTAGACGTTTTCGGATTGTTTGCTCGGCTTTGTCTCGAATAGAACAGGTATTTACCAAAACCAAATCGGCTTCTTCCAGAACTTGGGTCGTATTGTATCCGTTTGCGGACAATATGGAAGCGACAATTTCACTATCTGAAAAATTCATCGCACAGCCGTAACTTTCTATAAATAGTTTTTTTGTATTCTCCGGTTTGTTTTCTAAAACAAGACTCTCACCTTGTTTGCTTTCTTCTATTATCTTTTTCATTGGTGTTTTCAAAGTGCAAAGATAAGGCAATTTCAATAAATATGACAAGATGTCAGATTAAGAATTAACACTATTTTAAGGCATTGTATAGAAACGGTTAATTTGGTTTGTAGTTTTGTTTATTGTTCAACTAAGGTCTATATAAAATTTTTTAATGTAATGCGAGATATTAATAGCGGTAGCTGGCTGGATCTAATCTGTATTTTAATTCAAGTTTTTTTATTACGCTTTTAAAATGAAAAAAGTGATTTGTTGTTCAGAGTCTGTTTTGTAATTAATAATTAAATTTATGATGCTTAAAACCCGTAATTCAACGAATAAATTGACTTTTAAACTTAAAAAACTTAAAATTTAAAAAAATCATATACTTTTGCCGACACAAACAATCGGGATATGGCAAAGAATTTAGTTATAGTGGAATCACCTGCAAAGGCAAAAACAATCGAGAAATTTCTAGGAAGCGATTTTCAAGTAGAGTCCAGTTATGGGCATATTGCGGACTTACCTTCTAAGGAAATTGGTGTAGATGTAGAAGATGGTTTTAAACCCAAATATGAAGTTTCTGCTGATAAAAAAGCATTGGTTGCCAAATTAAAAGGATTGGCAAAAAAAGCTGAAATGGTTTGGTTAGCAAGTGATGAGGATCGCGAGGGTGAAGCTATATCTTGGCATTTAGCCGAAGAATTAAAATTAGATAAGAAGAAAACTAAGCGTATTGTTTTTCACGAAATTACTAAAACTGCGATTCTAAAAGCAATTGACAATCCACGTGAAATCGATTATAATTTAGTCAACGCACAACAAGCACGAAGAGTTCTTGATAGATTAGTGGGTTACGAATTGTCTCCAGTTTTATGGCGTAAAATAAAAGGAGGACTTTCTGCAGGACGAGTACAATCCGTTTCTGTTCGTTTGATTGTGGAACGTGAAAGAGAAATTCAAGACTTTAATTCAATTGCAACGTATTCTGTTGTAGCTGAATTTACTAATGAAGCTGGAAAAACATTCAAAGCCAAGCTGCCTAAGAATTTCAGTACTAAAAAAGAAGCCGAAGATTTTTTAAATAAAAATATTGGTTCTACATATAAAGTAGCAGATTTAGAGACGAAACCTACCAAAAAATCACCAACGGGTCCATTTACCACTTCGACTTTGCAACAAGAAGCCGCTCGTAAATTGTATTTACCAGTTGGAATCACCATGCAACTCGCACAACGTTTGTACGAAGCTGGACTTATCACATATATGAGAACGGACAGCGTGAATTTATCTAAGGATGCGATGGAAGCTGCCGAAGCTCAAATTATCAAATCTTATGGGAAGGAGTTTTCAAAGCCTCGAACTTTTGTCAATAAAAGCAAAGGAGCACAGGAAGCACACGAGGCAATTCGTCCTACGGATATGTCACGCCACACGGTAAACATCGATAGAGATCAAGCCCGTTTGTACGATTTGATTTGGAAAAGAACCTTAGCTTCGCAAATGAGTGACGCGCAATTAGAGCGTACTAATGTAAAAATTGAAGCGAATAATCACGGTGAAATTTTCACAGCTTCTGGAGAAGTTTTGCTTTTTGAAGGTTTCTTAAAAGTATATCTTGAAGGAAATGATGATGATGAAGAGGAGCAGGAAGGGATGTTACCAGCGATGAAAGTCAATGAGAAATTACAAAACAATTATATTTCGGCGACTCAAAGATATTCTAGGCCACCTGCCCGATATACCGAAGCTTCTTTGGTGAAAAAACTAGAGGAATTAGGTATTGGTCGTCCTTCTACTTATGCGCCAACTATTTCTACAATTATCAATAGAAATTATGTAGAGAAAGGAAATCTTGACGGACAAGAACGCAATTATACACAATTGACTTTACAATCCGGGACAGTAGGAGAGAAGTTGTTGAAAGAAAATACAGGTTCGGATAAAGGAAAATTAGTTCCTACAGATATTGGAACTATTGTTACCGATTTTTTAGTGAAGAATTTCGGAAACATATTAGATTATAATTTCACTGCCAAAGTGGAACAGGATTTTGATGAAATTGCCGAAGGAAACATCGTTTGGACAAAAATGATGCAGGAGTTTTACGATCAATTTCATCCCAATGTGAAAGATGTAGAAGCAAATGCTGAAAGAGAAAGTGGGGAAAGAATTTTAGGTACCGATCCAAATACAGGGAAACCAGTTTCGGTTCGTTTAGGTAAATTTGGACCAATGGCTCAAATTGGGGCAGCAGATGATGAAGAGAAAAAATTTGCTAGTTTGATGAAGGATCAGAATATTGGAAACATCACTTTAGAAGAGACGTTGAATTTATTTTTGTTGCCAAAAAATCTGGGTCAATATAAAGGAGAAGAAGTGGAGGTAAGTAATGGTCGTTACGGTCCATATATTCGTCATGGTGCGGCTTTTGTTTCGTTGCCAAAAGGTGAAAATCCATTAGATGTAGATTTTGAAAGAGCACAGGAATTAATTGATGAAAAGATTGCTGCCGATGCGCCAATTGCTGTTTATAAAGGAGAAGGAGTTCAAAAAGGTGTGGGGCGTTTTGGTCCATTTATCAAATGGGATGGCATATTTATAAATGTAAGTAAGAAATACAATTTTGATAATTTGTCTCAATCAGACATTGAAGCGTTAATTGAGGATAAATTGCAAAAGAATATTGATAAAGTTATACACAATTGGGAGGACGAAGGGATTTTAGTCGAAAAAGCCCGATGGGGACGTTCGGTGATTACCAAAGGAAAAATCAAAATTGAATTGAGTAAAGACGTTGATGCCACAAAATTGACCTTGGAAGAAGTTCAAGAAATGATCGCCAAGAAAACACCAGCTAAAAAAGTAGCTGCCAAGAAAGCACCAGCAAAGAAAGCAGTTGCTAAAAAAGCAGCGGTTAAGAAACCTGTAGCAAAAAAGTAAAAAATGGAATTTGATTTTCTAAAACCGGTAGAGGATGAAATCCTAGAGTATATAAAAGGATTGACTTCTCAGCAATTGGGAAGTAAAATAGTTTTACACACCAACGAACAATTTCCAGATTTAAAAAGGATTAAAATTGCTGTTGTTGGTGTTTTAGAAAATCATGGAGATAAAAAAACGGTTTCGGATGTTGATTTGATACCGTTTAGAAAAGAGTTTTATGGTTTGTTTCCTGGCAACTGGGATGCTTCTATTGCTGATTTAGGGGATATTTTGGCTGGAAATTCAGTCGAGGACACCTATTTTGCGGTAAAAAAAGTAGTTGCAAGTTTAATCAAGAAAAAAATTGTCCCAATTGTCATTGGAGGTTCTCAGGATTTGACATATGCGCTTTATAGAGCTTATGATGAATTGGAACAGATGGTTAATTTGGTTTCTATTGATAATAAATTCGATTTTGGAAAAGAAAACGAATCTGTTTCAGCAACTTCTTATTTGACAAAAATAATTATTGACGAGCCCAACAATCTTTTCAACTATTGCAATATAGGATATCAAACTTATTTTAATTCACAAGAGGAGATTGATTTAATAGAAAAATTATATTTTGACGCCTATAGATTAGGAGAGGTTTCCAATAATATTGCTATTTCAGAACCCGTTTTTAGAGATGCGGACCTAGTGAGTATTGATCTGAATTCCGTTAAATCCTCTGATTCAGGAAATTTTATTTTGTTTCAACCCAATGGCTTTAATGGCAAGGAGATTTGTTCTTTATCTCGATATGCCGGAATTAGTGATAAAGTGTCTTCGTTTGGGATATTCAACCACAATAACTCTGTACAAGAATCAGTACTGATTGCACAGATAATTTGGTATTTTATCGAAGGATTTCATTATCGTTCTAATGAATATCCGTTTGGAAGCAAAGAAAATTATTTAAAATATATTGTACCGCTTGAAGAAGAAGAGCTGGTTTTTTATAAAAGCGACAAAACTGACCGCTGGTGGATAGAAATTCCATTTATTTCAAATGTTAATAATAAACTAAAAAGAAATACGTTATTACCGTGTTCTTACGATGAATACCTATTGGCTTGTAATCAAGAACTGCCTGAAAGATGGTGGAAAGCACAAAGAAAAAACATCATTTAGAGTACTTTTTTACTTATTTATTGGGCTTTTTTAAAAAATAAATTGTTTAGTGCAAAATAAATTGTTTTTCTGAAAAAAAATAAATAGGTTTACATCCTTAAAATTAATGAATAGATAACCAAATTTACATGAAGAAGTTCATAGCTTTTGCGACAATTTTGACCCTTATAATCGGCTGTGGTAGATCTAGCGATAAAGGAGAATTAGTTGGTATTAATGGAGGGAAATGGCATCCGGAGAAGCCTTATGGAATGGCATTAATTCCAGGTGGTTCTTTTATTATGGGTAAATCAGATGCTGATTTAGCTAATGTAGAAGACGCTCCTACGAAAACAGTTACTGTTCGTGCATTTTACATGGATGAGACAGAAATCACGAATAGTGAGTACCGTCAATTCGTAGAATGGGTAAAAGACTCTACAATCAGGGTTCGATTAGCTATTCTTGCTGATATGAGTGGCCAGACTGCTGGATCAGGCAAAGGTAAAAATGCCGGTAGTATTGGTGATTTTGCTTTTAATGACTCGGATCCTGAAAAAATGACTGCGTACGACAAATATATGTATGATAATTACTATAGTGTAGGTACGGCTGACGATCCTTATGCAGGTAGGAAACTGAATAAAAAAGTAAAATTAATCAAAGATGCTAAGGCCTATCCTGATGAGTACTATGCTGAAGTGATGGATTCGATGTATATACCCATTGAAGAATCGTACAATGGTTTACGTACGATGGATGTAAATAAATTAAAATTCCGCTATTCTTGGATGGATATTCAGGCTGCCGCTAAAGCAAAAGAAGGAAAACGAAAAGAATTTATTAAAACAGAAGAAGTTAAGGTTTATCCTGATACGACGGTTTGGATTAAAGATTTTGCTTACTCGTATAATGAGCCAATGCACAACGATTATTTCTGGCACAAAGCGTATGGAGAATATCCAGTGGTAGGAGTAAAGTGGACTCAAGCAAAAGCTTTTTGCGCTTGGAGAACATTAAATAAAAACACCTATATTAAATCGCAAAAAAAAGGTCGGGATTTGATAAATTCTTTCAGGTTACCAACAGAGGCAGAGTGGGAGTATGCAGCTAGAGGTGGATTAGAATCTGCTACCTATCCTTGGGGTGGTCCTTATACAAAAGATGATAGAGGTTGTTTTTTGGCTAACTTCAAGCCAAATAGAGGAGATTATGCAGCTGATGAGGCCTTGTATACTGTAGAGGCTAAATCGTATGAGCCAAACGGTTATAATTTGTATAATATGGCTGGAAACGTTTCGGAGTGGACTGATTCTTCTTATGATTCAAATGCTTATGAATATGTTTCTTCAATGAATCCAAACGTTCAAGACGGGTCAAATAAGCGCAAAGTACTTCGCGGAGGTTCTTGGAAAGACGTTGCTTATTTTCTTCAGGTAAGCACAAGAGACTACGAATATGCTGATTCAGCAAGAAGTTATATTGGCTTTAGAACAGTTCAGGATTACATGGGACTACAAACTACTGGAAACGGGAAAAAGAAATAAAAAATTAAAATAAAATCAAAATAAAATTATTATGGCATTATTAAGTAAAAAGGCAATGAATTTCGCATACGGTATGGGAGCGGCTGTTGTAATCATTGGTGCATTGTTTAAAATCACTCACATCGAATTTGGCCCGTTAACTGGGAACCTAATGCTTACAATAGGTCTAGTTGTTGAAGCGGCTATTTTTGCTCTTTCTGCTTTTGAGCCCGTTGATGATGATTTAGATTGGACTCTAGTTTATCCTGAATTAGCCAATGGTATAAAAGGAAGTGTTAAAAATAAGGTGGAAGCGAAAGCTGACGAGCAAGGTATGTTGTCTCAAAAATTAGACGCTATGTTGAAAGATGCTAAAATTGATGGAGAATTAATGTCAAGCTTAGGAAATAGTATAAAAAATTTCGAAGCTGCAGCTAAAAACATTTCGCCAACGGTAGATTCTATTTCTGCAACTAAAAAATACAGTGAAGAGTTGTCTATGGCTGCTGCACAAATGGAATCATTGAATAGTTTGTATAGAGTTCAGTTGGAAAGTGCGTCAAGAAATGCCGAAGCAAACAAAGAAATTGCTGAAAATGCAGGTAAATTAAAAGAACAAATGCAATCTATGACTGCAAACATCGCTTCATTGAACAATGTTTACGGCGGAATGCTTTCTGCAATGAAGAATAAAGGATAATTAGTTTCAAACTATAAATAAAATAAACTAATTAGTAGAAAATATGGCAGGAGGAAAACTAACCCCTAGACAGAAGATGATTAACCTAATGTACTTGGTTTTTATCGCTATGTTAGCATTAAATATGTCCAAAGAAGTTTTATCAGCTTTTGGATTAATGAATGAAAAATTTGAAGGAGCAAATTCTTCAGCTCAACTATCTAACACTCAAATGCTAGCTAGTTTAGACGCAAAAGCATATGAAGCAGGCGGTGAATTTACCGCAGCGTCAGCTACTGCTCACAAAGTAGAAGTAATAACTAAAAACTTTTTTAATTATATTGGAAATATAAAGTCAGAAGTTTTAGTTGGTACTGTAGTTGATCCAGAAACTGGTAAATTACCCTACGAGGCAATGGATAAAGGTGACAATATTGACAACTTATGGTTTAGCCCATCGGGTTATTCTGCTAAAGGGAAAGAAGTTGTTGCTACAATAGAAAAGTATAAATCAGATATGAAGTTGGCATTAGGTAATAATAAAAAATTATCTCCAATTTTATCAGAAATTGACGCCAAGTTTAACTTAGCTGATGTTAAAAATAAAGATGGTATAGCAATTGAATATTTAGATTATCATTTTAAAGGTTTCCCCGCAGTAGCTTCTTTAGCAAAACTTTCTGCTTGGCAGAATGATGTTAAAAAATCAGAAACGGATGTTTATAATACTTTATTAGGGAAAGCTGCTGTAGCTGCTGCTTCCTATAGTAATTACCAAGCAATTGTGGTGCTGGATAAAAGTGCCTATTTTCAAGGTGAAAATGTAACGGGAAAAGTAGTTTTAGGAAGATATGACGAAAACACGAAACCAACTTCGTTTTCGGGGCCAGGTAAAATTGTAAACGGTCAAGCTGTTATTGCTATGACTGCTGGCAATGTTGGTACGCAAACCATTAATGGTCAATTTACGTTCTTAGAAGATGGTAAAAATATACCGCTTAAGTTTCAAGGGAATTATGTAGTAGTGCCTAGGCCAAATTCTGCAACTATTTCTGCTGATAAGATGAACGTAGTTTATAGAGGTGTATCTAATCCTATGACTATTTCATTTGCAGGTATTCCTGATAATGCGGTTAATGCCTCTGCTGCAGGTTTGTCAAAAGTGGGTGTTGGTAAATACGTTATGAACCCTACTGGAGGTAATGAAGTGATTGTTAGTGTTTCAGGTAAAATGTCTGATGGAAAAGTTGCTACTGATAAAAAAGTATTTAGAATTAAAGGAATTCCTGGCCCAACTGGGACAATTAGAGGAGAAACAGGTGTAGTTAAAGGACCTAAATCAAATTTACAAATAGCTACAATAGGGGCAAAATTAGAAGATTTTGATTTTGATGTAAACTTAAGCGTAGTTGGTTTTAATTTAAAAATAGCAGGTCAGCCTACTGTAGTTGTTCAAGGAAATAAATTGAATGCCCAGTGTGTCGCTGTTCTTGCGAAAGCGGGAAGAGGAGATCAAGTTACCATCTCTGAAATTAAAACAAAACTTGTTGGATCAAGTCTTTTATTACCAAGAACTGCTCCAGTAATTTTTGAAATACAATAATAAGTAAGTTTATAGGATCCTTGCTTTAATATTATATAATGATACCATGATGAATGTTAAAAATCTTTTTTTAGCTATTGTTTGCTTACTAGGAAGTGTTTCTTCATTTGCGCAATCAAATTTACTGAATGCAAAAACGCCAGATCAAATTGGTCTTAAAACTGCAGCACAACTTGTTTCAGATAATGATAAACCTTTGGCTTACGGTTATGTACATGATCGTGATGTTTTGATGGGTAAAACTACTTGGGAAATAATTGATTTAAGTGAAAGAATAAATTTTGCTTTATACTTTCCAATTGATACCGCCAATGTTGGTTCTGATAGACGTTCTTTGTATGATGTTTTGACAAAAGCAATGAAGAATGGTAAAATTACTGAAGTTTATACGGACAGTTATTTCAATACTAAAAAGTCAATTCAAGATATTGAAACATCACTTTCTCGCATTGATACTACTGATGCTGGAAGAGAGCAAATTAACGCTGGGCAAAAAGTATCACAGGAATATATCATGAAGCAAGATCTTACTGCTCAAGATGTAACACAATATAAAATTAAAGGATATTGGTATTTTGATAAGCGTCAAAGTGAATTGAAATATCGCTTGTTGGGTATTTGTCCAGTTACTCCAGATGTTTACACGATGAATAGTGATGTGAAAGATTACATCGAATTGTTTTGGATATTCTTCCCTGCTGCCAGAGAAGTTTTGCATGAAGCTAAAGCATTTAATGACAAAAATTCAGCAATGCCTATTTCTTTTGACCAGATATTAAACTCAAGACGTTTCAATAGTGTTATTTATAAAGAAGAAAACATTTATGGTGACAGAACCATCGAAGATTATATGAAAGATAATGCACAAAATCAATTGTTAGAGTCTGAAAGGGTGAAAGAGAAAATTCGCAATTTCGAATCAGATATGTGGAATTATTAGAACGTAATTTTAAATATATAAAAAACTCTTACTGTAACGGTAAGAGTTTTTTGTTTTTAAAATGCTTTCTTTGCAATTCGTTTTAAAATAGCTTTAAATGATTGATTATTTAATAGTAGGTTCCGGTTTGGCAGGCATTTCTTTTGCAGAGGTTGCTTTGTATCATGAAAAATCGATTTTTGTTTTAGACAATAACTCGCAAAATTCATCCAAAATTGCTGGCGGATTGTATAATCCAGTCATTTTAAAACGCTTTAGCGAAGTATGGAAAGCACAGGAGCAGTTAGAATTAATGAATGATTTTTACATTTCTTTGGAAGGAAAACTAAAATGTAAAATAGATTTTAAAACACCTATTTTAAGAAAATTTTTCTCTGTCGAGGAACAGAATAATTGGTTTACAGCTTCAGATAAAGTTGCACTTACGCCCTTTTTGTCAACTCAGTTAATCGATAAAAAATATTCTGGAATAGATTCTCCGTACGGATATGGTGAAGTCTTACAAACGGGTTATGTTGATACGGCTTTACTGTTAACAAAGTACAAGGAATATTTGAAAGAAAACAATCTGTTTCAAGAAGAATCATTTGATTATGATGCTTTGCAGATAGAGTCTTATGGCATTCTTTATAAAGGTATTAAAGCAAAGCATATTGTTTTTGCTCAAGGTTTTGGAATGCACTCCAATCCTTATTTTAATGATTTACCTTTAGACGGAACCAAAGGTGAACTTGTTATCATAAAAGCTCCTCAATTAGATTTAGATGTAATTGTTAATACCAGCATATTTATTTTGCCGCTTGAAAATGATTTATTCAAAGTGGGTGCAACGTATAATTGGAAAGATAAGACGGATTTACCTACTGAGGCGGGTAAAACGGAATTAGTAGACAGAATAAAGGAAATTATTAGTTGTGATTTTGAGATTGCAGCTCATTTTGCAGGTGTTCGCCCCACAGTTAAAGACCGAAGACCATTAGTAGGGACGCATCAAAAACATAAAACCATACACATTCTCAATGGACTAGGAACTCGGGGAGTTATGCTTGGGCCGGCAATGGCAAAAGCATTATTTGAAAATATTGAACAGCAGATACCTTTAAATAAGGAAATTGATATTAATAGATTTCTGTCTAAAGGGAAAAAAAATATTATTTAAGTTTTGCTTTTGAGTCATAAGAAACGAACATATTGATGTAAATGTTTCTAGACCATCGCAACACAAAAGGGAATGAAATAATTAATGATACTATAATGACGGCGAAAGCAACTTTTAGGTTTGTTTTAAAGAACACAAAAGAGATAATAAAAGCTGCAATTCCGATAGCAACATTCAAACCGTAACTAACGTACATTGCGCCGTAAAAGAAAGAAGGCTCAATTTGGTATCTTAGCCCGCAATGACTGCAATTATCATTCATTTTTAAAACTTTATTAATATGTAATGGATTTTCATCGAAATACATACTCTCATTCTGACATTTAGGACAAGTTCCTGTTAAAATACTATATAATTTGGATCCTTTTTTTAACATTTGCAAAAAATTTAATATTTCCTTTTTTAGCGCCGACAATTTGGTGTGCAAATTTACAAATTCGAAAAGGAATAAAATAACAATACATGCTTAATATACACAATTTATCCGTTTCGTTTGGTGGTACTTATTTATTTGAAGAAGTTACCTTTCGATTGGGCGCTGGAGACCGTGTAGGTCTTGTAGGGAAGAATGGAGCGGGAAAATCTACCATGCTTAAAATGTTGGCAAGGGATTTTGCTCCTGATTCAGGTGTCATTTCCCAAGAAAAAGATATCCGAATGGGATTTTTGCGTCAGGATATTGATTTTGAACAAGGAAGAACAGTTCTAGAGGAAGCTTACGAAGCTTTTACGGAGATTAAAATTGTTGAAAAAAAGCTCGAAGAGATCAATCATCTTTTGGTTACCCGTACCGATTATGAAAGTGAGGAATACAGTCAGATAATTGAGGATTTATCGGAGTATACCCATCGTTTTGAATTATTAGGTGGTTATAATTATGTGGGTGATACTGAGAAAATTCTTCTTGGTTTAGGTTTTAAAAGAGACGTGTTTGACAATCAAACTGAAACTTTTTCTGGGGGATGGAGAATGCGTATTGAATTAGCCAAATTATTATTACAAGCTAATGACGTTTTGTTACTGGATGAGCCTACGAATCACTTGGATATTGAAAGTATCATTTGGTTAGAAAGCTTCCTTCGTAATTATCCGGGAGTTGTTGTGATTGTTTCGCATGATAAAATGTTTTTAGATAATGTGACGAACAGGACTATCGAAATTTCCTTAGGTAAAGCTTATGATTTTAATAAGCCTTATTCTCAATATTTAGAATTGCGTCATGAAATTCGGGAGAAGCAATTGGCAACGCAAAAAAACCAAGCCAAAAAAATTGAAGAGACGGAAAAATTAATCGAAAAGTTTCGTGCCAAAGCATCCAAAGCTTCGATGGCGCAGTCATTAATCAAGAAATTAGATAAGGTTGAACGTATTGAAGTTGATGAAGACGACAACTCAGTGATGAATATTACTTTTCCTGTTTCAAAAGAACCGGGGAGAGTGGTAATCGAAGCCGAAAACGTAACTAAAAGCTACGGCGACAAAACGATTTTGAAAGATATCAATTTGTTAGTGGAACGCGGTAGTAAAATTGCATTTGTTGGACAAAACGGACAAGGAAAATCAACTTTTATAAAAGCTATAGTTGATGAATTTGAATATAAGGGAAATATCAAGTTAGGCCATAATGTACAGTTGGGTTATTTTGCGCAAAATCAGGCTGAATATTTAGATGGTGAAATTACTTTGCTACAAACCATGGAAGATGCTGCTGTAGACACCAACCGAATGAAAGTGCGCGATATGCTGGGTTCTTTCTTGTTTAGAGGTGATGATGTGGAGAAAAAGGTAAAAGTCCTTTCTGGAGGCGAAAGAAACCGTTTGGCACTGTGTAAATTGTTATTACAGCCCATCAATGTTTTATTGATGGATGAGCCTACGAATCACTTGGACATTAAATCTAAGAATGTTTTGAAAGCCGCACTTCAAAAATTTGGCGGTACTTTATTGTTGGTTTCTCACGACAGGGATTTCTTGCAAGGAATGTCAAATTTGGTATATGAATTTAAAGATCAAAAAATAAAAGAATATTTAGGCGATATCAACTATTTCTTGGAGCAACGTAATATGGAAAATATGCGGGAAGTTGAGAAAAAAGATACCGAAAAAGCTACTGCGCCAAAAGAAAGTAACAAAGCTTCTTATGAAGATCAAAAGAAAGGGAAAGCATTGCAAAATAAATTAAGTAAAGTAGAAAGTCAAATCAAACAATTAGAAAAAGACATTCAACAGGACGATAAAATGCTGGCTTCTAATTATGACAAGCACATTGAAGACGCTAGGTTTTTCACCGCTTACAATAAGAAAAAAGCAGAGCTAGATAAATTGCTGCTGGAATGGGAAGTGGTTCAGGAAGAAATAGATAATGCATAAAAAATGAGAGTTCCGGTTTGGAACTCTTTTTTTATGCAATAATTCCAATTGATTTAGAGTGTTCAATGGCTTCGCTACTGTTTTTAAAATAACAAATTGAAACGTCCAATGTTTCTAAGTTTTTCATAACAGCGGTTACTTTCTCTTTTTTGTAGTTCCCAGTTTGACGGATATAAACTGCTTTTACGGTAACTGGGAAAATTTTGCAAATTGCCTCATATAAAAAAGGGTCATGTTGGGAATCATCACCAAGAAGTACATATTCTAAATTTGGATAAAATTCTAAAATGTGTTTTATTTTGTCAAACTTATGATTGTGATTTCCTCTGCCGGTAATAAAGAAATCGGCGAGACTCGTCTTGATATCTTTTAGTAATAAAACTGCTTTTGGGAGCTGATGAATTTCGGCGAGTTTTGTTATAAACCGATATAAATTCCATTCGCTGCTGGAAACATAGAAAAAAGCATTAAATTCCTCTTTGTTTTCTCGCCCGGCAGTGCTTAGCGCTTGATAATGCGCTACAACATCATCATATATCTTTCTTTTGTTTACGTTTTTAAACAACAAAACATATAGCTTTTTAAAAGGATTCAGTGTGTGTGAGACTAAAAAAGTGTCGTCAATATCGGATATAACTCCTAGATTTCCTTTGTGTGGTCGAATGTAACTGTCCTGCGTAGTAATTGTTTTGTTTTTGTAAACAATACTTACTTCATAATCAATCCAGCCATAATTCGCGTTTTGGTCTAATGGGACGCAAAATTTAAAATAGCCATCAATTAGTGTTTTGGTATGGATTTTTGAATTGTTGTGTTTCAAATAAACATCGGCATTTGCTTGTGTTTTCATTTGAAACATTTTAATAACAGAAGTGGCATTTTTTAGATTCTTTTTTTGAAAATTATATTCCTCAATTGAGGTTGGTTTGAAAACATGACCCATGACAATTAATTCCTGTTCATTAGCATAACCTCGGTATAATTTTAAAATTGGTTTCATATATTGTACTAATTTTGATAAAAGTTCAATTTAGAGGTTTTTAATCAATAAAAGTAAGGAAATTTTGAAAAAGAATATCATGTTAGTGGTAAATCCTATCTCTGGAGATATGGACAAGTCGGAGTTTGTCGACGCTACAGCTGTTTTTGCTAAAAAAAAAAACTTGAATCTTGTGATTTATAACACTTCCGGAATTTCAGATATCGAAAACATAAAAGTACTTTACAAGACCTACACTCCAAAACGAATTATTGTAGTAGGAGGCGATGGAACTATAAAAATGGTTGCTGAAGCCATGGAAGAGCAGGATGTGATTATTGGGATTTTACCGGCCGGCTCTGCTAATGGTTTAGCAGTAGATTTGAATTTTCCAACAACAATTGAAGAGAACTTAGAAATTGCTTTTCATCATGATTATATGGAAATTGATATGATTTCCATTAACGGGAAGAAGAGCATTCACTTAAGTGATTTGGGTATAAATGCGGAAATGATAAAGAATTATGAAAATGGTAGTATTCGCGGCAAATGGGGGTATGCTTTGCAAACACTATCTACTTT
>RRZT012255951.1_pt1 | contig 19847 bp, 16 predicted proteins | sample 2165551 | NCBI WGS metagenome assembly RRZT01 (sample SAMN10456910, study PRJNA506462) | wastewater metagenome | biome: wastewater; feature: sludge; material: wastewater sludge; isolation source: wastewater sludge with Escherichia coli K12::gfp cells carrying plasmid... | place: USA: Moscow, Idaho... | reverse complement strand
TTTGTTGCCGAATAAACGCGCTTTGATGACTTGGGTGTCGTTAAAGATGAGCAGGTCGCCTGTACGCAGCAGTTGGGGCAGGTCTGTAAAGCTGCGGTCTACGGGGGTGCTGCCCGTGCCATCGAGCAGGCGCGAGCCAGTGCGCTCGGGTGCGGGGTGCTGGGCGATGAGTGTTTCGGGCAGGTGAAAGTCAAAGTCGCTTAGGGTGTAGGTGCGCTGCTGTGGCATGGTGGCAGATGGGTGAAAAAGCAATGCCGCCACTGTGCAAGACGGGTGGCGGCATGATGGGTATAAAGGGTGTTACACAATCGCTTGGTTTGGGCGCGTGCCGCAGTTGCGGCAGGTGCTTATTCTTGCGCTTGTTGCAGGCGCTCGATGCGCTTTTCGATGGGCGGGTGGGTGGCAAAGAGTTTGCCAAAAGACCCAGCAATGCCCATGGCTTGCATGTTGCTGGGCAGTGCGCCCGGGGTGAGGCCGCCCAAGCGTTGCAGGGCGCGAATCATGGTTTGGCGCTGCCCGAGTAGCTTGCCTGCGCCTGCATCAGCACGGTATTCGCGCTGGCGGCTGTACCAAGCCACAATCATGCTGCCCAAAAAGCCCAGCAGCATTTCAAGCACCATGTAGGTCATATAGAAGCCCGCGCCCGAGCTGCGGCGCTCGTTGTCGCCGTTGAGCATTTTGTCTACTGCGTAGCCGATGACGCGGCTCAGGAAGATGACAAAGGTGTTGATTACGCCTTGCAGCAGCGTGAGCGTGACCATGTCGCCATTGGCGATGTGGCTGACTTCGTGGCCAAGCACGGCTTCGACTTCTTCGCGCGTCATGCTTTGCATGAGGCCGGTGGATACGGCTACGAGGGCGGAGTTTTTGAATGCGCCTGTGGCAAAGGCGTTGGGCTCGCCGTCGTAGATGGCAACTTCGGGCATGCCGATATTGGCTTGGGCAGCCAAGCGGGTAACGGTTTGCACAATCCAGGCTTCTTCGGCAGTGTTTTGCTGGGCGCTGATGCTGCGCAGGCTCATGCTCCATTTAGCAACGGGTTTGCTAATGAGCAGCGAGATGATGGCGCCACCAAAGCCGAAGATGAAGGCAAAGACCAGCAAGCTAGCCAGATTGAGCCCTTGGGCGGTGAGGTAGCGGTTTGCGCCGAGCAAGGAGGCAACAACGCCAAGCACCATGACAACGGCCAGGTTGGTGAGGATAAAGAGAAAGATACGCTTCATGGACAGCCTTTTGCTTGTAGTGTGTGTGGTTGTGATGGAGTGAGTTGTTTATGGTGGTGGCGGCAAGGCTTTTTGCAAGTGCCGCATGTGCCGCAAGTGTGAAAGGATGTTTTTGTGGCGCTCTGGCGGCAAGCCGCTGGCAGCGTGGTGGTGGGGTAGCGGGTTAAAGGCTGTTTGCCTGTGGTGCGCTGCTGTGTTGGCTTTGCTCCAGCGCCACATTATCTACTACGGGGCCAGGGCGAAAGCCGCTGACGAGTTGTTGCAGCAAGCTGGTGATGCCTTGCATGTTGTTATCTTGCATCATGGCTTGCAGTTGCACCAGATGGCTTTGCAGTTGCTCCCACGCAATGCTGGCTTCTTGCGCGCGCATGATGCGGGGGTGCTCGGTGGGCTGGGGGTTGTCGCCAATGAGGAGTTCTTCGTAGAGTTTTTCGCCTGGGCGCAGACCCGTGATGTGCAGGGCAATGTCGCCGTGCGGGTGGGTGGCATCGCGCACGGTAAAGCCCGAGAGCATGACCATTTGCCGAGCCAGTTCGCTGATTTTTACGGGTTCGCCCATGTCAAGCACAAACACGTCGCCGCCTTGCGCCATTGCGCCTGCTTGCAGCACGAGCTGGGCAGCTTCGGGGATGGTCATAAAGTAGCGGGTGACTTCGGCGTGGGTGAGGGTGATGGGTCCGCCGTGGGCGATTTGCTGCCTGAAAAGCGGCACAACCGAGCCTGATGAGCCCAGCACGTTGCCAAAGCGCACCATGGAAAAGCAGGTGCGCGGCTGTTGCGCTGCTGTTTGCGCGGGCGGTGTTGTGGCTGGTGCTGCTTGGGTGGGTGGTACTTGGCTGGCGTTGGCATCAAGCAGGGCAAAGTCGGGCTGGGAGCAATTGGGTTGGTGCTGACTGGGCTGGTGGGTGGCCAAGGCTTGCAGGCACAACTCGGCCAAGCGTTTGCTCGCACCCATGATATTGGTGGGGCGTACGGCTTTGTCGGTAGAGATGAGGATGCAGTGCGGCACACCTGCCTCTAGCGCAGTGCGGGCAACGGTGAGCGTGCCAAATACGTTGTTGGAGATGCCTTGCACAGGGTTGCGCTCAACCATCGGGACGTGCTTGTAGGCGGCTGCGTGGTAGATGGTAGCGGGCTGCCAGGTGCGCACGATTTGGCGCATGCGGTGCAGGTCGCGCACGTCGCCCAGCAGGGCAACGATGGTGGGTGGCTGGGGCTGGGTGGCGGCTAAAGCGCGTAGTTCTTGATCGATTTGGTACAGGGCAAATTCGCTGTTTTCAAGCAGCAGCAGACACAAGGGGGCTTGCTGCACAATCTGGCGGCATAGCTCGCTGCCAATGCTGCCGCCCGCGCCTGTGACGAGGACGACTTGCTGGCGGATATTGCGCTCTATCAGGGCGGGCACGGGGGCTACGGGGTCGCGCCCGAGCAAGTCTTCAACGTCAAGCTCCTGAAACTGCTGCACCACTGCCATGCCGCTGGTTAGCGCAGCCATATTGGGCACGCTGCGCACATGCACGGCCAAGTCGCGCAGGCTTTGGATGATGGCGTTGCGCTCGCTGCGCTCCATGCTGGGTATGGCCAGCAAAATATCGGTAACGGCGCTGTCTTGCACGATTTGCGCCAGATTGCGCTCGGACCATATTTCCAGCCCGTTGATGCTGCGCCCGATTTTGCGCGGGTCGTTGTCGATAAAGCCAATCAGGGTGAATTGGCGTGCGCTGGCAATGGCAGCGGCAGTTTGTATGCCCGTATCGCCCGCGCCATAAATCAGCAAGCGCCCCTGTTGGCGCGTGCCGTGGCTTTCGCCATAGGCAAACAAGGCGCGGATAAAAGCGCGGTTGCCGCCCACGAGCAGCAAAAACAACAGCGGCTGCAATACGGCAATGCTGCGCGGCACATGGGTGGGGTTGCCCACGAAAATAACGTACGCGCCAAACAGCACGCCATACAGCGCAATGGCTTGCACGGTAGTAAGCATGGCGCTAAAGCCCGTGTAGCGGAAAATGGCGCGGTACAAGCCCCACTTCACCATGATGGGCAGCGCCAGCAAGGGCGCTAACAGATAGGTAAAGCTCTGCTCGGAATAGGGCAGCGCCCACAAGTCAAGCCGCAGGCAGATGGCCAGCCACAGGGCAAGCCAGGCGCACAGCACGTCCATGCCCATAGCAAGTATCTGGCGGGGCAGGGTTTGGGAGTTGAAGATGCGCGATTGCATAGGTTGGGTGCAGGGTTTGTTTTTGTAGCTGGTTCAGGGCTTGTGCAGCACATCCAGCGTCATGGCGATGATTTTGATGTCCAGCCACAGGCTGCGGGTGCGTACATATTGCTGGCACAGCGCCAGTTTGGCGGGTAAAACGGTGTGGATGTAAGTGTGCTCGGGGTCGCTGCTGGCGGCAAGCAGGCTGCTTTCGCTGCGGTATTGTACGGATGCCAGGTCGGTTACGCCTGGGCGCACGCTCAAGACTTCTTCGCGCACAGCGGCGGGGTACAGCGCCACATAGCGCGGCACTTCGGGGCGCGGGCCGACTATGCTCATGTCGCCTGTTAGCACATTGAGCAGTTGCGGCAATTCATCAAGCTTGTAGGCGCGGATAAAGCGCCCCGAGCGCGTGATGCGGCTGTCTTCGCCCACGGTGATTTGCAGCCCTGCATTGTCCACACGCATACTGCGAAACTTGTAAATGCGAAAAGGCTTGCCGCGCAAGCCCACGCGCTCTTGCCGAAAGAAAACGGGGCCAGCCGAATCGCATTTCACCCACAATGCCAGCAGCGCGAGCAGGGGCGACAAAACCAGCAGCCCCAGAGCCGAGGCGCTTATATCGAAAAGCCTTTTGGCAAGCAGAGATTGAGCCAGCAGCGGTTGCGTCATGGTTTAGGCGGCAGCTTGTGGGGTTGGGGCGAAAAGGCTTTGCAGCGCGGCAATGATGCGCTCTTGCTCGGCATCGCTCATGGCGGTAAACAGCGGGATGCTGAACATGCGCTGGTAGGCTTTTTCTGCCTGCGGAAACATCTCGGGCGTGAGCTGGTAGCGGTCGCGCCAGTAGGGTTGGCGGTGCAGCGGCACATAGTGCACGCTGGTAGCAATGCCTGCGTCGCTCAAGCGCTGGATGACTTCATCGCGCGTGATGCGTGCGGCATCAGACAGGCGCAGCACAAACAGGTGCCAGGCGTGCGTGTCGCCAGCGGGCGCATCGGCGGGCAAAATCAGTGGCAGGTGTTGCAGTGCGGCAAAGTAACGCGCTGCAAGCTGCTGGCGGCGCTGTAAAAAGGCAGGCAGGCGCTTGAGCTGCACGCGCCCTAAGGCGGCAGCCATGTCGGTTAAGTTGTATTTGAAGCCTGGCGCCACAATTTCGTAATACCAAGCGGGCGTTTTGCTGGTGAAACGGTCAAAAGCGTCGCGGTTAATGCCGTGCAGGCGCATGACTTTCATGCGGGCAGCCAAAGCGCTGTCGCGGGTAACGACCATACCGCCTTCGCCTGTAGTCATGGTCTTGTTGGCGTAAAAGCTAAACACCGTTACATCGCTGGGCAACTGCCCAACCAGCGTACCTTGGTAAGTGGTAGGCAAGGCGTGGGCGGCATCTTCAATCACGCGCAGATTGTGCTTTTTGGCGATGGCAAAAATGGCCGCCATATCGCAGGCGAGCCCGCCGTAATGCACGGGCATGATGGCGCGGGTTTTTGGCGTGATGGCAGCTTCGATTTTTGCGGGGTCAATGTTCAAGGTAACGGGGTCGCAATCAACCAGCACCGGGTCTGCACCCAGATAGCGCACCACTTCGGTGGTGGCAGTGAAGGTGAGCGTGGGCGCAATTACCTCGTCACCCGCACCAATGCCAATGGCTTCAAGCGCCAGATGCAGGCCAGCCGTGGCTGAATTGACGGCAATGGCTTGTAAAGGTTGCTGGCTTGAGCTGCCCAGATAGGCTGCAAACTCTTCTTCAAAAGCGCGTGTTTCGGGCCCCGTGGTAACCCAGCCCGAACGCATGGCGTGGGCAACGGCGGCAATTTCTTCTTCGCCAATATCGGGGCGGGCAAAGGGGATAAAGGTGGGTTCGGTCATGGTGTTTTATTAGCAAAAAATCAGGGGCAATGCAGGGTGAGAGCCAAAAGCGGCAAGGTGTTTTTTAGATATTTTCTAGTCGCTCTGGCAAGCCTGCAAAAACCGCGCTGCCAGCACGGGGTAGGTGTGATTGTCCAGCACAAATTGTCGCCCCTGTGCGCCCATGCGCTTGCGGGTGTCTGTATCAATTTGGGCAAGCTGTAACAAACCTTGGGCAATCGCCTTTGGGTCGGCGGGCGGCACGGTCAGGCCGCAGCCTGCTTCAAGCACGGGGTCGTTGCCAGCTTCTACCGAGTGCAGCACCACGCAACGCGCCATCATGTAGTCCATCAGTTTATTGGGCGCAATGCCAAAGCGGTAAATGGGCACGCGCTGCCAGCCGATATAGGCAATGCAAATCTGCGCCAGAAAAGCGGGAATTTGTGCTTTGGGGATGGGGTCGAAAAAAGCCACTGTGCCTTGCAAGCCCAGTTGTGCGGCTTGCGCTTGCAGAGCAGCTTTTTCGTGGCCGCTGCCCACCAAAACAAAGCTAAAGGGCTGCTCTTTGAGCAGGGTGGCAGCTTGCAGCAGCACATCAAGCGCATTGGGTGTGCCGTGTGAGCCAGCATAGCCCACAATTGCGCGGCCTGCTGTGCGTTGCTGCGCTATGTGCTGGGCGATATCGGCGCGTAGCGGCGCGGGCGTGCCTTGCCATTCGTCCAGCGTGATGCCGTTGGGCACAATGTGCAGCTTGCGCAAATCCAGCCCGTGGCTTTGCATGTGCTCGGCCACCTTTGGCAGCATGCTTACCACCACATCGGCGTGCTTGTAGGCATAGTTTTCGCCAGCCTGACACAACATGATAAAAGGGTGGCGCGGCGACATACCGCCCAATTCGATGGGCGAGAGTGGCCACAAGTCATGCACTTCATACACCAGCTTGCAGGGCTTGCCTGTCAGTTTGCGCGTAAGCTGTGCAATGCGGTGTGCCACCCAGATATCCATCGGGTAAGTGCTACTGGCAATGACTACATCAGGCGCAAATTGCGCGGCTATGGCAGGCGCATCACGCCAGACTTGCCATAAAAAAGCCGCAATGTTTTTTACCCGCCCCAGCCCGTTGCCGCTGTAGGCGGGAGCAGCGTACCAGTGGTAATCAATGCCGTCGATATTTTGGATGACGGGCTTGCCTGCCGTTTTGCCCGTCGCTTGGCTTGAGGCGTGCGCCATATCGGGCTGGGTAGCGCGTACATGGCTAAAGCTCGCTGCCACCATGCGCACCGCGTGCCCGCCACGCACCCATTCCCGCGCCAGATAGTAGGGACGGTATTCCATGCCGTGCTGCGGGCTGCCTGCGTAGTGGTTGAGGTAGAGGATGTTCATGGGTGTTGTTTTTTGCAAAATTCAGGCAGCGCCATCAGCCTGTTTTCCCGCCAGCGCCAGTGTTTGCTGGTAAGCCTGCTGCATTTTCTCAAGGCAAACGGGCCAGCCGTATTGCGCCATTACATGCGCGCGCCCTGTTTGCCCCATTTGCTGGCGCAAACTGGCATTGCGCACCAGTTGCTCAAACGCATGGGCGGCGGCTTGCGGGTTGTTGCGGGGCACGACCAGCCCTGTGCGCTGGTTGGGCGTGACTTCAACCAAACCAGGCGCATCAGATACCACCACGGGCAAGCCGCAGGCGGCGGCTTCAATGGCGGCTACGCCAAAGCTTTCCATGCGGCTCAAGGCGGCGAAAATATCGAGCCTGCGCAGTTGCGTGGGCACTTGCGCGTGTGGGATGGCATCAAAAAAAGTCACAGTATCGGCAACGCCCAGTGTATGGCAGAGTTGCTGCAAAGCGGGTTTGTCAACGCCGTCGCCCGTGATTTCGAGCTGCACCGTGTTGGTAAAGCCACTTTGTTGCAAAGACTGTTGCAGCAAGGCAAACGCTTCAATGAGTGTGTCAATGCCGTATGCAGGCGCAAGCGTTTTGACTGTGCCAATAGTGATGGGCTTGGCTGCAGCTTGGGCGATGCTTGCGTTGGCTGAATCTGCACGCTGCACGGCAGGGCAAAAAAGGCTGGTATCTACCCCAAACGGGGTGATAAAAATATGCGGGTGCGCATGTATGCTTGCCGCCTGTTGTGCCATGCAGTGGCTGGTAGAAGCAATGGCGGTGGCGGCAGCCAGATTTTTTTGCAGCAGGTGGCGGTGGATTAAAGACTTGGCAGGAAAGTCATACACATCACTGCCCCAGACTGAGAGCAACAGCGGCCGCCAGCCACTGCGCCGCGCCATGCTGCCGTAGCCTGTGGCGTAGTGGGCATTCAAAATATCGGGGCGCAAGTCTTGCAAAATTTTGCGCAAAGGCGCGGCATTGCGAAAATAGGCAAACGCGCCCGTGTGTGGCAATGCAATTTGCCTGATGCTTGCGCCTGCCTGCGTGGCAGCGTAGGCGGCAGTGGCGTTGTTGCAGCCAAAATGCTGCGAAATAACGCTAACCTCATGCCCGCAAGCCGCCAAGCCATGCGCCCAGCGTTGCAGGTGAATGGAGTTGGCTGCGCCCAGCAACGCGATTTTCATGGTTGCGCTCCTGTCTGGCTAGCCGCTGATTGCTTGGATGCTGCCAGATGCCGCAAGCTATGCCATACCGTCATGCCTGCCGCTGCCACTGCGCCTGCTGCCCAAGCGATGCAAATGGGCATCAGGCCAGCAGACATGCCGCACGCCCAGCACAGCAGCAACACGCCACAGCGCACAGACTCGTTATGCACAGCCACCCACGGCTTGCCAGACGCGCCCGCATGTGCCATCAGCACGCGAGCAGCAGCCTCGGCCGACACGCCTACCATCAACACCGCCAGCGCCTTGGCAATACCCGCATAGGCTTGCCCCAGCGCAAAATCAGGCCACCAAAAAGAAATGCCATAAATAAGTGCCGCAACCAGTAGCAAGGCAGCAAACAGCAAAGCCGACCAGAGTAAAGCCGTTTTGATTTGCGGCCGCCCCGTCCAGTGCCGCAGCAAAATAGGCAAAGCGTAATTGATGGGCGTGAGTGGAATCTGCGTAAGCACCATGCTCATGGTAAATTGCCCCAGCACCACGCGGCCTGAAGCGCCCTCCACCCAGTGCTGCACGCCCAAAATGGCCGCTGTAGCAAGGCTGGCCGTAAGCCACGAAGCAGCACCATAGTTCATGATTTCGCGCCAGCCCGCACGGCCCACGCTGGCAGGCTGCTCAATGCCTCTCAACCACCACCACGCCAGCAAAGCCGCCAAGCTGTAAACAGCCGCAAACGCCAGCAGCCACTGCGCCCTATCAGGCGGCGCAGCCGTGGCTGACGCGCGGGCAAAAGCAATGGCCAGCAGCACTGCCACAAACACCAGCACCTGCGGCGCAGCAGTAATCACGTTAAACAAGGCCGTGCGCCCATTGAGCAACAGCACCCGAAACTGCCCATGCAGTACGCAAGTGGCAATGGCAAGCCCCATCAGACAGGCAAAAGCGCCAAGCTGCCCATGCCGCGCCCAAGCCGCGCCCATGCCCAGCACAAACGCAAAACCGCCGCTGGCAAAAGCCCAGCGTTGCGCCCGCTGCAAGCACATACGCCCCGACCTGACATAGAAAAACAGCGCCTGCGGCAACCCCAGCATGGCAAAGGCAGACAAAAATTCCACTTCAGACTTGACATTGCTAAACACCCCCTGCACTGCCGGCCCCATGCTTTTGCCTAAAGCCAAAGTAGACAAAAGCACAGCCACAGCACCCGCTGCCTGAATAAGCATGGAAAGGGCAAGTTGGTTACGCAGTTTCAAGGTGGTGTGTGGCGCAAGCCGGGGTAAAGGGTTGGTTGTAGCGTGCAGTTTGAAGGAGATGCTGACTTATTCCAGATTCGTATAAAAACGCAATCGCCCATCATTCCAGCCTACGCGGGAATGACGTCTTTCTGAGTTTTCTATTGCATGAAGAATAAATTGACACATCCTTAAGCGTTGTTTTGTATAGCAAGAGCTACTTCATGCATCACCTCATCTTGCTGCGCGTGCGTCAAGTCGGGGCTCATGGGCAGGCTCATGACTTCTTGTGCCAGTTGTGCCGCTATGGGCGTGGGGCGCTGGCACAGGTGGCGGTAGGCGGTTTGCTGGTTTAAGGGGATGGGGTAATGCACGGCGGTGGGTATGCTTGCGGCTTTGAGTGCGGCTTGCACTTGCTCACGCGTTTGTCCGTGCTGTGGCACGCGCACGGTGTATTGGGCATAAACGCTGGTGTTGCCTGCGCGTAGCGGGATGTGCGTGATGTTGGCGCTTTGGCACAACTGGCTGTAGCGTGCGCCTAGCGCCATGCGCTGCTGCACTTCCCAGTCAAAACGCTCCAGCTTGGCTAGCACTATGGCGCATTGCAGGGTGTCCATGCGCCCGCCCACACCTACGCGGGTGTGCTGGTAGCGGGCGCTTTGGCCGTGTATGCGAATTTCGCGGCAGGCTTGCGCCAGCGCCGCATCGCTGGTAAAGATGGCACCACCGTCGCCATAGCAGCCCAGCGGCTTGCTGGGGAAAAAGCTGGTGCAGCCGAATGTAGACAAGTTGCAGCTTTGCTGCCCGTGCTGGGTTGCGCCAAAGCTCTGCGCAGCGTCTTCAATTACGGGCAGGTTGCCGTGGCGCTGGGCAATGGTGTTGATGGCTGCCATATCGGCGCATTGCCCGTACAGGCTCACGGGCATGATGGCTCGGGTGCGGGGCGTGATGGCGGCTTCTATCAGGGCAGAGTCTATCAGCCCCGTGTCTGGCTCTACATCCACAAACACGGGTTTGCCACCCAGCAGCGCGATGACTTCGGCGGTGGCGGCAAAGGTAAATGGGGTGGTGATGACTTCATCGCCTGCTTGCAGACCCAGCGCCATCAGGCTAATCAACAGGGCTTCGGTGCCACTGGCTACCGTAATGCAGTGTGCCGCGCCAGTGCGTTGCGCCAGTGCGCTTTCAAGCTCGGCTACTTCGGGGCCCATGATGTACTGGCCGTGCTCAAGCACGGTTTGCATGCGCTGGTTGATGCTGCTTTTTAGCGCCTGATAAGGAGTTTTAAGGTCGATAAAGTCCATAAATCTGTTTTTTTCTGTGCTGGTTTTATGTGGTGGCAGGCTGGCATGTAACGTGCTGGCCTTGCAAAATATACAGGTCGCCCGTGTGGGGGCAGCGGGCTTGGCCTTGCCCGTGCAGGGGCAGGTTTAGGCGTTCGCCGTGGCGGCTCATCCAGCCTATTTGGCGGGCGGGCACGCCAGCCATTAAAGCAAAGTCGGGCACGTCTTTGGTGATGACTGCGCCTGCGCCGATAAAGGCGTAGCGGCCAACGGTGCAGCCGCACACGATTGTGGCGTTAGCCCCAATACTTGCGCCTTGCTTGACGAGCGTGCGGCGGTATTCATCTTTGCGGATAACGGCTGCGCGTGGGTTGTGTACGTTGGTAAAGACCATGCTGGGGCCGCAAAATACGTCATCTTCAAGTGTGACCGCGTCATAGACGCTGACGTTGTTTTGCACTTTAACGTTGTTGCCGATGCGTACATCGTTGCCCACAAACACGTTTTGCCCAAACGAGCAGCCCGCGCCAATGTGTGCTCCGCTGCAAATATGCACCCAGTGCCAGATGCGCGTGTCTGCGCCGATGTGTGCGCCTGCGTCTACGATTGCCGTGGGGTGGATAGTGGCGCTATCAGCGATGTTGTTTGCGGCGTTGCTTGGTTGGGTGGCAGTGTTCATCAGTACTCCAGTGGCAGGGATACGGTTTTGCCATCGCGTGCGGCCAGATAGGCGGCGATGAGTAGCTCCAGTGACTTGAGCCCTTCGCGCCCGTCGGTCAGTGGCTCGGCCGTGCCGCGCAGTACATCAACCACGTTTTTGTAATACAGCGGGTGGCCAAAGCCATAGACTGATGTGGTCTGGTAATTGGCTTGGGCGATGTCGGCATCGTAGTCTTTGCTTTCGGCAAACTGCCACAGTTGAATGTCGTTTACCGCCACGCCGCCCACGCGCGCGCTGCCTGTTTCGCCCAGTATGGTGATGCTGCCTTCGAGATTTTGCGGGTAAGTCAGCATGGTTACGCTCATAGAGCCTAAAGCGCCATTGCGCCACTGCACGTTGAGTACGCCCGTGTCTTCGGCTTCAATGTGGCGCGTGGTGCTGGTCATGGCTTGCACTTTGGCAACGGGGCCAATGAGCCAGTCGAGCAAGTCTACATAGTGGCTGGCTTGGTTCATAAACGCGCCGCCGTCAAACTCCCATGTGCCGCGCCAGCCGTTGCCCTGGTCGTAATAGCTTTGCGGGCGCGTCCAAAACACGTTCAAATGCACCATGTGGATTTTGCCAAAGCGTTTTTCATCTACTGCACGCTTGAGCAGTTGCAGCGTGGTGTTCATGCGGTTTTGCTTGACTACAAACAGGCGCACGCCCGCTTCATCACAGGCCTTGACCATGCGCACGCCGTCTGCCCAGCGGGTAGCCATGGGCTTTTCGCTCATCACATGCACGCCGTGCCGCGCCGCCAGCACGGCTTGCTCTGGGTGCAGGCCGCTGGGGGTGCACAGGGCGACCAAATCAAGCTGCTCTTTTTGCAGCATTTCTTGCATGGTGGCGTAGGCTGGCACTTGGTATTGCGCGGCATGGGCTTGCAGCACGGCGGGGTCGGTGTCGCAAATGGCAGCCAGTTCCAAGTCGGCAGCGTGTTTTTCAATCGAGCCAAAATGGTTTTTGGAAATGCGCCCGCAGCCCACGATGGCGATGCGGATTTTTCTGCCGTTGATGCTGGAAAAGTGTTGTTTGAGCATGGTTATTGACTTAAAAAAATGCTTGGTGGCAACAAAGCCAAGAGCGTGCGCGTGTTTCTAATAAAGACAAAGGCGCAGAGTAAATGCGCAGGGTTAAAGGCGTGCTGTTTGCACTTTGGCTTAAAGCCATTGTGTGGGTGCAAAATGCGCGTGCTATATGTCCGCAATGATGCCCGTGATTGTGCCTGATGACTTTGCCTATACAGATAGACGGGCAGCAGGCAAGGGTAGGAGCTTGTGGCAAAAAGTAAACAGCATGCGTTGCAGCAACATGCCAGCCAAGAGAGCCCGATGTTACCGCCAGTTGCTTTGGCGCGACATGCACAGGCCTTGCGTGCGTGCTTGGATGCGGTTTTGGGGCGTGGCTGGCTGGGCGCTACAGCCAGATGCAGCCTGCCTGCCCGAGGCTGCTACAGTTCCCATACGCAGCACTAGGGTAGTTGCTTTTGGCAGTCTAAATACAGGCTGCGCTGTGCCATACTTGAACGTTTTTCGGCCGCACGCCACTTGGCGCAAGGCGCTGGCTAGGCTCGCGCAGCAAGCCCGTGCAAGCTGCCTCAAAGAGCGCATGCATGACGTGATGCAAGGCGTGCGGCAAGCAACTATTTATTACAATTTCGATTCAATCTGTTTTTCAGCAAAGGGACGCGCTATGTATATCGGTCTGCAAGATATGTTCAAAATCGGTTTGGGGCCCAGCAGTTCACACACCGTAGGGCCCATGCGGGCAGCGCGGCGGTTTTTGTTTGAACTGCCTGCCGAGGCATTTGCGCGCGTGCACCGCGTGGAGTCCGAGCTGTATGGCTCGCTCGCACACACAGGGCATGGGCATGCAACCGACATAGCCGTGCTCATGGGGCTGTGCGGCGAAATCCCCGACGGCATTGATACCGCCTCCATCCCGCAGCGCGTAGCCGATATTCAGGCGCAAGGCAGCTTGCCTTTACTGGGCAAGCGCCCCATTGCGTTTGATATGCCGCGCGACTTGCTGTTTAACTTTACCGAAGAGTTGCCGCTGCACACCAACGGCATGCGCTTTCAGGCGTTTGATGCCGAAGGCGCTCTGATTGAAAAGCGCGACTTTTACTCCATTGGCGGCGGCTTTGTGGTAGATGCCGAAGAGCATTTCGTAGGCACCAGCATGGGCGCTGAAGTCACCGTGCCATACCCCTTTGGCACGATGGACGAGCTGCTTGAGCTAGGCAAGAAGCACCAATGCTCCATGCTGGATTTGCTGCTGGAAAACGAAGCCGCCCTGCACGGCAAAGAAGAAACATACGCCTTTATCGACAAAGTCAGCCAAGTCATGATGGCCTGCATTGACCGCGGCCTTTCTACCAGCGGCATATTGCCAGGCGGCTTGAACGTAAAGCGCCGCGCTGCCGACATGGCCGAGCGCCTGCGCCACACACCCGCACACGCCAGCGAAGGCGCTATGAACTGGGTAAGCGCCTGGGCAATGGCAGTGAATGAAGAAAACGCCGCTGGCGGGCGCGTAGTAACCGCGCCAACCAACGGCGCAGCAGGCATATCGCCAGCCGTACTGCGCTACTACCGCGATTGCCGCAACGGTGACGAGCAGGGCATTCGGCGCTACTTTCTGGCCTCGGCCGCAGTGGGCGCATTGTGCAAACGCAACGCATCTATTTCTGGGGCAGAAGTAGGCTGCCAGGGCGAAGTAGGCTCTGCTTCGGCCATGGCAGCAGCGGGCTTGGCAGCGGCACTGGGCGCAACAGATGACGAAATCGAAAACGCCGCCGAAATTGCCCTGGAGCACCACCTTGGCATGACGTGCGACCCCATTGCCGGGCTGGTACAAGTGCCCTGCATTGAGCGCAACGCCATGGGCGCCATCAAAGCCATCAACGCCTGCTCGCTGGCCATGCTGGGCGGTGGCGAGCACATGGTTACGCTAGACGAAGTCATCGAAACCATGCGCGCTACAGGCAAAGACATGCAAAGCCGCTACAAAGAAACCTCGCTGGGCGGCTTGGCCATTACCGTATCGGTGCGCCAGGTAGAGTGCTAAACGGGCTGCTTTTGCAATAAAAACTGTTACAGCCACCCAGCCAAAGATTGCATAAGTTGCGCAACTGTGGAATTATGCGAACAGACGCGGTTTGGCAAGGCGAGCCAAGCGCAGCAGACACAACTGCCGCGCTGCCTGCCCAGCCCAGCCGCGTGCAACCCGCTAGCGCAAAACGTGCGCGCACTGCCCCAGTGCAGCAACGCGCAAGCTGCGCCACTGTTATCTGCATAGTATCTGCATAGCATTTGCATAGTACGACCAATGGAGGAAACACCGTGTTCAAGCATATTCTTGTACCAACAGACGGTTCAGAGCTTTCGCAACAAACCGCCCGCCACGCCATTGCTTTTGCCAAAAGCATAGGAGCGCGCATTACGTTCTTCTCAGCGCGCCCGCCATACCATGCAGACTACTCTGGCGAAGGCACGCTGGTTGATTTCAGGTCGCCAGAAGAATTTGATGCCGCCACCGAAACCAAAGCCAAGTCAATTTTGGATGAGATTTGCAAGCTGGCTACTGAAGCGGGCGTACAGTCCAAAGCCGTGAGTGACGTGAGCGATGTGCCCTACCGCGCCATTATTGATGCGGCCGAGAGCTATGCTTGCGACATGATTTTCATGGCATCGCACGGGCGCAAAGGCTTGAGCAGCATCATCATGGGCAGCCAGACCAACAAAGTGCTTACCAACTCTACGATTCCTGTGCTGGTGTATCGCTAAAAGCACACCAGTTTGCAGCAGCTAGAAGGAATCGCTGGTTTGTTTTTCATATAAGAAAGCGTTCGGCAATGGCGAGCGATTGCGTTTTTGTATGGAACGGGAATGAATCAGCGTTTTCCAAAAAAGCCCCACTGCCCAAGTAGCGTGAACAGACTGCTTGGGTAGAGGGGCTTTTGTTTTGGGTTGCCAGCAGCGTTGCAGCGGTTACGCCAAGGCGGGCAAAAGCAGGCAAAGGCGGGCTTAAAAGGCTAAAAACCAGGCAAGCAGTGTTTATGCGGCTTGCAAGCCATTTTCGCCCTGTAGGCCGCATAAACACTGCTTGTAGCCTTTTTGGATGAAAAGCCTGCCTGCGAGAGCGTTACAGCGGCTGCGCCACTAAATCGTGCCCGTCGGTATCAACCACCAATGCATCGATAAACGTGCCTTCCTGGATGGTTTGGCCTTTTTTCTCGGGCGGCAGCAGCAAGACAACGCCGTCAATTTCGGGCGCGTCGGCGTAGCTGCGGCCTTCGCCGCCTTTTTTGCCTTTGTTGGGCGCGTAATCAACCAGTATCTGCATGGTGCAGCCAATGCGCTGGCGCAGTTTTTGGGTAGATACTTCTTCTGCCACTGCCATAAAGCGGGCGCGGCGCTCGGCGCGCACCTCATCGGGCAGCGCGCCAGCCAAGGCGTTGGCGGCAGCGCCATCTACGGGCGAGTAGGCAAAGCAGCCCGCACGGTCAATCTGGGCTTCTCGCATGAATTGCAGCAGGTGCTCGAATTCGGCCTCGGTTTCGCCTGGAAAGCCCGCAATAAAGGTGCTGCGCACGACCAGCTCGGGGCAGATTTCGCGCCATTTTTGCAGGCGCTCGAGGTTTTTCTCGCCACTGGCGGGGCGTTTCATGCGTTTGAGCACGTCGGGGTGGCTGTGCTGGAAGGGCACATCCAGGTACGGCAGTATCAGCCCCTCGTTCATCAGCGGGATGATGGCATCAACCGATGGGTATGGGTACACATAATGCAGCCGCACCCATGCGCCGTATTGTTGTGCGATTTGCCCGAGCGCCTGCACCAGTTCAAGCGTGCGGGTTTTGATGGGTTTGCCGTCCCAAAAGCCCGTGCGGTATTGCACATCAAGCCCATAGGCGGCAGTGTCTTGGCTGATAACTAGCAGCTCTTTTACGCCACCTTCAAACAGGGCGTGGGCTTCTTTGAGCACATCGCCCACGGGGCGGCTAACCAAGTCGCCGCGCAGGCTGGGGATGATGCAAAAGGTGCAATGGTGGTTGCAGCCTTCGCTGATTTTCAGGTAGGCATAGTGCCGTGGCGTGAGCTTGATGCCTGCTGCTGGAACCAAGTCCATAAAGGGGTCGTGCGGCTTGGGGCAGTGGGTGTGTACGGCATCCATCACCGCTTGCGTGGCGTGCGGGCCAGTTACGGCCAGCACTTTGGGGTGTATGTTGCGCACCAGCGAGCCTGCTTCACTGCTGCCCACTGCTGGCTTTGCGCCCAGGCAGCCCGTAACGATGACTTTGCCGTTTTCGGCCAGCGCGTCACCAATGGCTTCAAGGCTTTCTTGCACGGCCTCGTCAATAAAGCCGCAGGTGTTCACAATCACCAAGTCTGCATCGGCAAAGGTTTTGCTGGTGGTGTAGCCTTCGGCGCTGAGTTGGGTAAGGATAAGCTCCGAATCGGTCAGCGCCTTGGGGCAGCCCAAGCTGACAAAGCCGATTTTGGGGGCGGGTGCGTGGGCGGATGAGGGGGGGTTGCTGGTGGCAGTGTTCATAAGACGGGTATTGTCGCAAAAAGCCGCACAAGCTGTAATGCCATAGGGCGGCACTGTGGCTTTATCACTGCCTAGTGGTGCGCGGCAGTTTTTCGCATGTTTGCTGCTCGGCAACATACAATCCAACCATTTCAGCCGCATACACAAGCCATGCAATCGAACCAATACGAAACCTTTTTGCGCCATGTGCATGAGCATGGCGTGCACAAGTCTGACCGCACTGGCACAGGCACAACCAGCGTTTTTGGCTACCAAATGCGCTTTGACTTGCAGCAGGGCTTTCCGCTGGTAACCACCAAGCGCGTGCACCTCAAAAGCATCATCTACGAGCTGCTGTGGTTTTTGCGCGGCGACGGCAACGCCCGCTGGCTGCAAGAGCACGGCGTAACCATCTGGGACGAATGGGCCAACCCCGAAACGGGCGACTTGGGCCCCGTCTATGGCGTGCAATGGCGCAGTTGGCCTACGCCTAGCGGCGGCCATATCGACCAGATGCAGCAGGTGCTTGATACCCTTAAAAGCAACCCCGATTCACGCCGCATGCTGGTAAGCGCCTGGAACGTAGCCGAGCTAGACCAAATGGCGCTCATGCCTTGCCATGCCTTTTTCCAGTTTTACGTTGCGCCGCCGCAGCAAGCAGGCGAAGCGGGCAAGCTCAGTTGCCAGCTTTACCAGCGCAGCGCCGATATTTTTTTGGGCGTACCATTCAATATTGCCAGCTACGCGCTGCTTACACACATGGTGGCGCAGCAATGCGGCTTGCAAGTGGGCGACTTTATCTGGACTGGGGGCGACTGCCATATCTACAGCAACCACGCCAGCCAAGTAGAAGAGCAACTCTCGCGCCAACCCTACGCCTACCCCACGCTGCACATACGCCGCAAGCCGCAAGACCTGTTTAGCTACGCATTTGAAGACTTTGAAGTGCGCAACTACCAGCACCACCCCGCCATCAAAGCGCCAGTGGCCGTGTAGCCAGCACCAGTCAGAAGCGATAAGGCGAACTTGGCGAACTTGGCGGATTTGGCTAACGTGGTGCATCCTACGGGCAAAGCAGGCAAGCAGGCACAATACGGCTTAAACCTGCCAGCCACCAAAGTAGGGCAGCACCCACCCGATGCAACCTGCCTAACTTTGCCCCACAGCAACGTCTTTGTATCTGCACGCCCATGACTGCACCCAAACCCGCACCATCAGCCAAAAAAACAAGCCGCCCAGCCGCAGCAGCCCAAGGCATAGCAGGCGTAGACACTTGCCGCAGCGGAGCCGTGCTGCTCGTCATCGCACTGGTAACGCTTGGCATGGTTGTAGCCAGCTTCTTTACCTTGCCAGCCAACAGCAGCACCAGCGCCAGGCTGCTACAAATAGGCACAGCACTGGCCTGCAGCCTGCCTGCCACCCTGCTATGGCTCATGCTGCTATGCGCAGGCAAACGCTGGCTGGCGCGCCAAAGCTACGCCCTGCAATGGTGGCTGTGCATCGCACTAGGCGCGGCCTGCGGCACGCTTGCAGCCAGCTTGCTAGCCAGCGTAAGCATAGATACCAGCGCCACACCTTGGCTGGGCTGCACACTGGCAGGCGCACTATTTGCAGCGCAAACCATGGCCATACTGCTACTGCGCAGCCAACTGCAAGCCCCTGCCAACGTGCAAGCACAACTGGCCGAACTGCAAGCCCGCATCCGCCCGCACTTCTTGTTCAACGCCCTCAACAGCGCCATCGCACTGGTACGCACCGACCCCGACCGCGCCGAGGCCGTGCTCGAAAACCTGAGCGACATCTTTCGCCACATGCTCCAAGACGTGCGCCACAGCAGCACACTGGAGCAAGAGCTGGAGCTGGCGCGGCGCTATCTGGCCGTAGAAGAAGTGCGCTTTAGCGAGCGCTTGCGCCTGCAATGGGACCTGGACCCCGCCGCCAACCTCGCCAGCATGCCCGCCCTCATACTGCAACCCCTGCTCGAAAACGCCATCCGCCACGGCGTAGAGCCAAGCGCCCAAGGTGCCGACATACTGGTACGCACCGCACTGCGCGGCAACATGGTACGCATAATGGTAAGCAACAGCGTACCCGCGGGTCCCGGCAAACCAGGCAACGGCTTGGCGCTAGAAAACGTGCGCCGCCGCCTGCAACTGGTACACGACGTAGAACTGCGCTTTTCAGCCCGCATGCACAACGGGCAATTCACCGTACACATAGAAGTCCCCATGCGCTTGCCCGAGGAAAACACCGCATGAAAACATCGTCTGAAAACACCGCAAACCCAAGCGCCAGCCCAAGCACCACCCTGCGCGTGCTGCTGGTAGACGACGAACCACTCGCACGCGCACGCCTGCGCAGCCTGCTCACAGGCATAGACACACCAGCAACACACATCTGCGGCGAAGCTGCCACCGCCGCCCAAGCCATAGAACAAATCAACGCCAGCCAGCCCCAAGTGCTACTGCTCGACATCCACATGCCAGGCATGGACGGCATGGAACTCGCCCAGCGCCTGCAAAACCACCACCGCATCAGCACAGGCGCATGCCAAATCATCTTCGTCACCGCCTCCAGCGAACACGCCCTGCAAGCCTTTGACGTAGCCGCCGCCGACTACCTCACCAAACCCGTACGCAGCCAACGCCTGCAACTAGCCCTGCACAAAGCAGCCGCACAACTCGCCGCAGCAGGGCAACAACCAGCACCCGCCCCAACAACCAGCGCCGCCCCCGCCAGCTTGCTACTGCAAGAGCGCGACCAAAGCCAGCGCCTGCCCTTGGCAGAAATCCTCTACGCCCGCGCCGAACAAAAATACGTCACCCTACGCACCCGCAACGGCGGCGAACTGCTCTGGGACGGCAGCCTAAGCCAACTCGAAGACCAGCACCCGCAACACTTCGTACGCATCCACCGCAACACACTCGCACAACGCCAAGCCATGCGCCAACTCAAACTATGCCCGCAAAGCGACGGCAGCGAAGGCTGGCTGCTACAACTCGAAAGCTGCACCGAATGGCTACCCGTATCACGCCGCCAATTGCCTGTAGTGCGGCAAGCCTTACAAAACCTGTAGCCAAGCAAACGCACAAAGCGCCGCAAAGCGCGTTGCAACACGGGGGCAGAACGCAGAGAGCGCAAAAGCTACGCAAAAGGCGCAAAAAAATACCGAAACAATTCCCCTCCGTTGGAGGGGTGTCAGGCAAAGCCTGACGGGGTGGTGCTGCCCACTGGCACAGACGTTGTTTTATCCACCGCCGCCACCACCCCCCGCCTACGGCGTAC
>RRZT010128899.1_pt1 | contig 19852 bp, 14 predicted proteins | sample 2165551 | NCBI WGS metagenome assembly RRZT01 (sample SAMN10456910, study PRJNA506462) | wastewater metagenome | biome: wastewater; feature: sludge; material: wastewater sludge; isolation source: wastewater sludge with Escherichia coli K12::gfp cells carrying plasmid... | place: USA: Moscow, Idaho... | reverse complement strand
GTACCCCCAACCGGGTTCGAACCGGTGTCGCCGCCGTGAAAGGGCGGTGTCCTAGACCACTAGACGATGGGGGCCCAATGGGCTTTCAACCCGCGTTCCGAACGTTACCGCTTGGTGGAACTCCATAAGCTTAGCCAGTGATTTGGCGGTCTGTCGAATCGAGAGCGTGTGCGCTGAGTCACGAGCCCCTCCATGTGTCACAGGCCATTATTGGAGTCCGGGTAATCTCACCTCGATGTATGGTGCACGTCATTGAGGCCAAATCTCAGGGAAGTCGCTTAGCCTAGAACATATGGGAGCGTCTTCTTCACTTTCCTTATCTTCTTTTTCTTTGATGAATCTTCTGCCGTCGTGGCTTCTGGACATTCTTCCCGGCTCCACCGTGGATGATGGCACGGATCCTGGAACCGGTGACCCCGCCGTCGACCCTTCTACGGTTGACCCCTCGACCGGCGACGGCGTCACTACCGAAGCGGTTGTCGATGCCACGGTTAATGTTGTGTCGATTTTCTTGGGTATCGGCGCTGGTGTCATCGTCGGTCTTGTAGTGGCACTGGCCGTGCAGACTCTGGCGCGCTTTGTCATGCGCAACAAACCCTTCGTGCTGGAGATTATGAAGCCGATGCGGATGCCGTTGCGGCTTTCTTTGGCGTTAGCTGGCGGCTGGCTCGGAATGATGATTGTGTGGAGCGATCCCGCCACGGATGAGCGCCTGCAAACACGCACCTTGGCTGAACATGCCTTTCTTGTCGCCCTTATTTTGGCGGTGACCTGGCTCATCGTCTCAGTGGTGAACGGAATCGAACGCTCGATCCTTAACCGCATCAAGGAGACGGGTGAGTCGCGATATCGTCGCACTCAGACACAGTTGGAGATTCTCCACCGCATCATCTCGGCCGCGATTTGGATTGTGGGTGTTGGCCTGGTGCTCATGACCTTCGAGTGGGGCAAGGCGCTCGGAGGTGCACTGTTTACGTCGGCAGGCCTGCTGTCCGTCGTCGTCGGTATCGCTGCCCAGGCAACGCTCGGAAATGTCTTCGCAGGCCTCCAACTCGCCTTCTCGGATTCGCTACGTATGGGCGACATCGTCATCTGGCAGGATGAGTTCACCACCGTCGAGGAAATCACGCTGACGTACGTGGTGCTTAAGGTGTGGGATGGCCGCCGACTCATCGTTCCGTCCAAGGAAATGACAAGTAAGACATTTGAAAACTGGACCCGACGTGCCCCTGACCTGCTGGGACGTGTGGAGTTTGAGCTTGATTGGGACACGCCTATCACGGAGATGAGGGCCGAGCTAGGCAGGATCCTCGCGCGCACCGACATGTGGGACGGCGATACCGGCATCCTCCAAGTCCTCGACGCCACCGGTGGCAAAATCAAGATCGGCGCATTGCTTTCCGGCCGCACCTCCGCAGAACTCACCGACCTCAAGTATTACGTCCGCGAAGAACTGGTCAAGTGGATCCAGACGCATGCCCCGGACGCGGCCCCACACACCCATATCGCCGCTAACGAACCTGACGACGGCGAAGCCCTCGTGGCTGATGCTGATGGCAAGAAATTGCTGGTTGCGGGGGCCCATACCTCGGTCTCCGAGGTGGCGAAGGCCGCTAAGGAACAGGAGCGGGAGGAGCAATCCGAAAATCGGGGAGGCGACGAGGTTGATGGAAAGAAGATGGATGACCGGGCGGCGGGAAGCGCCGAAGAAGACGTGACTGACGATTTCGAGGAATCTTCCTGGCCTACCGTTGCGGACGTAACAAAGACGCAGGTTATTGACCTGGCAGAGCTCACCGACCTGGTTCCCGATCGGGTGCCGATGCTGGACCGAGAGGTGGCGGACCCCGTCGTCGCCGGTGCTCCTACTGGACGGGCTGCTGGCCACGAATCCTCGATTTTTACGGGGTCGTTGCAAGCGGAGAAGCGTCGGCAGGAGTTCTCCGGACCGGGCGAAGAGGCTTTCCGAGAGCGCAACGCCGCCCTCGAGAAGCGCAAGGCAGCCGAAACGGGAAAGCTGCCACCGGTGAGAGATAAGGAAGGGCTATCTGAGTAGCCCGTAGAGCATTCTGCGCCACAGGTTGAGCTTTCCAACTCGTTAACCGGTCCCATGCGGGGCAAATTGGTTCCTCCGCGCGCAGTTTTGGAAAAGTAGCTTCGTCAGGGTGCTCGGCCTGTGCAGGAGGTTCGGCCTGTGCTCCTGACGAAGCTGAAATCTGGCCAACATAGACTTTGTTGCCGCTCAGGGTCCACGATTAAGGGGTGAGTGAGAAACCAATGCTTCCCCAAACAGATGATGAATGGCGTGCTGTCCTAACTCCCATGGAGTTCCATGTGCTGCGCGAGGCTGGCACAGAGCGTCCTTTCACCGGCGAACTGCTGAACGAGAATAGGGAAGGGATTTATCGCTGCCGCGCGTGCGGCGCCGAACTCTTCCGATCCAGCACCAAGTTCGACGCGGGCTGTGGGTGGCCAAGTTTCTATGACCCGGCGGATACGGACGCGGTGACCACCGATGTCGATTACAAGCTTGGCTATCCGCGCACCGAGGTCCGTTGTGCAGCGTGCAATTCGCATCTCGGCCACGTTTTTCCGGACGCTCCTCATATGCCAACCGGTCAGCGTTACTGCATGAACTCGGTTTGTCTGACCTTCGAGCCTGATGCTCCGGAAGAGTAGTCGCCGTTCTAGAGCTACGCCGCAAATTCGCCTTATAGAGCGAGTTCACCTGAGAGGACAGGTGCAGCGTGGCTAACGTTCTTATTTCCTTCTGGTCGCTCATCGTCATCATGACGGTGGGCTACCTTTTGGCACGATTTAGCGTGACTCGCCCCGGGGCGGACAAGGCGCTCACTCGCATCGTCTTTGCCGGAGCTATGCCGTCCATGCTGTTCAATACCGTGGCGTACTCCGACCCCGGCGAGGTGTTTTCCGCGGGCGCCCTGGCAAACGTACTCAACGCGGTGATTATCGTAGTGGTGTACGCCGTCGTCGCTCGATGGGTATTCAACATGCGTGGCGGTGAGGTGACGATCGGTGCGCTCTGCGCCTCGTACACCAACGCTGGAAATCTTGGTGTTGCCTTCCTCGCGGCAATTGCCGGCGACGCCACCGCTGCGGCGCCCATTATCATCTTCCAGTTGTGTGTCATGGTGCCAATATCGTTTGCGATTCTTGACCGCCAAACGGGCAAGCAGGGGCGCAGCGTATGGCGTACGATCGTGGCGCCCTTCACGGCGCCGCCGGTGGTGGGTGTGCTGCTCGGGCTGGTTGTTGCGTTGACGGGTGTTTCCGTCCCCGCGTTCGTGGCCGCGCCCGTTGATATTCTCGCTTCGGCTGCGGTTCCGATGATTCTCATCGCTATGGGTATTTCATGGCGAGGTGCGCATGTGCCACGTCTTGGGAGAGAATCGGCGCCGCTATTCTTCGCGGTATTCCTGCGCTGCATCTTTGGGCCGATTCTTGCCCTCGGGCTCGGTGCGGCCCTTGGACTGACGGGAGCACCGCTCATGGCGGTCACAATTGCCGGTGGATTCCCCACCGCCAACAACGTGTTTACGTACGCGCATCGGTACGACGTCGGCGTGGAACTTGCGCGTGATGCCAACATTATGTCGACGGCGTTGAGCCTCGGGGTTACCCTCCTCATCGCCTTCCTTTTCCATGCGGTAGGTGGTCTTTAAGTATGGGGTTGCAGTCATCTGTTCCTGCAGGTGGGGATTGGCGTGATGGTAGTGGTGGGACTGGGCCAGGACGGGCGGCTCGGTTCGCTCCGTTTCTTATGCTTGCTTCGGGTGTGTCGATGTATGTGGGTGCGTCGCTGGCCGTGAGCCTGTTTGCGGTGGCGTCGGCTATTTCGGTTGCGTGGGGCCGTGTGCTGGCGGGCGGAATTATCATGCTGCTGTGGCGGCGCTCTGTGCCGCGCACCTCTGAGGGTGCCTTCGACTGGCGAATGCTCGGTAAGGCCGCAATCTTTGGCGTTGTTCTTGGTGCCATGAACCTGTGTTTCTATTTTGCGATTGACCGGATTGCTCTGGGGACGGCGGTTGCTCTCGAGTACCTTGGTCCGGTCATCCTTGCCGCGCTGACTGGGCGAGGATGGAAGGTGCGATTGGGTATTTTTCTGGCCGCCGCCGGGGTGTTCCTCATTTCGTGGGCGGGAGTGGACATGAGTGATCCACGAGTGGCCGTAGGTGTGGGATTCGCCTTCCTCGCGGGTCTTTTCTGGGCGTTCTACCTGTGGTTGGGGCGCAAAATCGCCGTCGATGGTCATGGGCTAGATTCCCTCGCTTGGGCGATGGCCGTTGCCGCACTCGTGTACTTGCCGGTCGGTGCCCCAGGTATTGGACCGATCTTTGCCGATTGGAAGCTTCTCCTCTTCCTTGTTTGTGTGGGAGCGATGTCCTCTGCGCTGCCCTATGCCATCGATCAAGTAGTCATGAAGGCGTTGCCCGCGGCTACGGTGGCACTGCTTAACTCGCTGCTGCCGGTGACTAGTCTGCTGGTTGGGCTCATCATGCTGGCGCAGGTTCCTAACTGGGCAGAAGTTGGTGGCCTCCTGTTGGTTTCGGCAGCTGTAGCGCTGGCGACGGTGCCGGAAAGTCCGCGAGAGTCATAATCACGAGTGGGCGCGCAGGTGGGGCGTGAGTAAGGCATGTACGTGGAGTCTCGGAAAGTGACACGCCTTTACTGGGCGCATGAATCGCGACGGTACGTGGCCTTGCTTTGCGTCTCTATTCGCGCCAGTGACGGCGGCGACCCACGCCATGCGCCGACGAGGAATCCGAGAAACAGTCAACGACGCCACATCGCGCGCGGCTTCGTTCCGGGGGACAATGGACATCATGCATGGTGAGTACAAGGTTCCCGGTGGCAAGCTGATCGTTGTTGATCTGGAAGTGACCGATGGCAGGTTAACTAACGTGCGGCTGTCGGGAGACTTTTTCTTGGAGCCGGATGAGGCGTTGGATCGTATGGTCGGCGCGCTCGAGGGTGCTTCGGCAGAAGCGAGTGCGGCGGAACTGGCGAAGCGCATCGATGCCGCGATTGAACCGAGTGATGTTCTTTTCGGGATTACGTCCGAGGGTGTGGGCATTGCCGTGCGCCGGGCGCTGGGGCTAGCCACGAGCTGGGATGATATCGATTTTGAGGTGATTCACGGACCCGTTGTACACCCGATGATCAACGTGGCGATGGACGAGACGCTGCCCGAAGACGTGGCCGCTGGGCGCCGTAAGCCCTTCATGCGTATCTGGGAATGGAACGCCCCGCAGGTGGTTATCGGATCGTTCCAGTCGTATGAGAACGAGATCAATCAGGAAGGCGTGGAGAGGCACGGTATTACTGTGTCCCGTCGCGTCACCGGCGGTGGTGCGATGTTCATGGAACCGGGTAACTGCGTGACGTATTCACTAGTCATCCCCACGTCGCTCGTGGATGGCTTGAGTTTTGAGCAGTCGTATTCTTTCCTCGACCAATGGGTCATGGAGGCTCTGGAGAAGGTAGGCGTCAAGGCCCGCTATGTGCCGCTGAACGATATTGCCTCCGAGGTGGGTAAAATCGGTGGCGCCGCGCAGAAGCGCTGGGCCACCGGCTACATGGTGCACCACGTGACGATGTCCTACGATATTGACGCCAACAAGATGATGGATGTGCTACGCATCGGTCGGGAGAAGATCCGCGATAAGGGTACGCGCAGCGCGGTCAAGCGTGTCGATCCCATGCGTTCGCAGACCGGCATGGAGCGAGAGGACATCATCGATGTGTTCCTCAACCACTTCCAGAAGAAGTACAACGCGACGCCGGGTGAGATTACCGGTGCCGATCTAGCGAAGGCAGCTCAGCGCTGCGAGGAGAAGTTCGCCCGTCCCGAGTGGGTGCACCGGTTGCCGTAACCGTCGAGAAAGGCACCGGCTTCCGTAACTCTCAAGTGGGGGCATCCGTTACCCTAGCCAACGAGGAGTCCGCGCCTATGATGTACATGCTGCCAGCGGGGCATCCGTTACCTTAGCCAACTGGTAGGCAACGGGTAGCCAACTGGTAGGCAATGAGAGGTGCTCCGCTTATCCCGATCATCTACCGGCATCTGTGGCGGTGGCTTTTGTTATAACGGCCGTCGTCGAAACATGGGTGCCGGTGGGGGTACGGGTTGATTTAGTCAACGAGAGATAATTTTTAGGTAAACTGCTCGAATATTTCTCTTGATCATTGGGGTTTCCCGTGGGTATCTTCAAAGAAGCGTCAGAATTTTTCCGTGAACTATCCAGTTAGTTACCTGAAAGAAGTCTGGGCGAAATGGCGTTTAGGACTTGTTGTTTAGGGCTAAGGGCACTAGCGTCAAAGGATAGATGGTGATACATCCACATCATCTCGTCGACTGAAGGAGTCCAATCATGGCTGATGAAGGCATCTTTGACAAGGCAAGCGGAAAGATCAAGGAAACAGCTGGAAAGCTGACTGATGATAAGAACTTGGAGGCCGAAGGCAAGCTTCAGAACCTCGAAGGCAAGGTGAAGGACGCTGCTCACGACGCCACGGAGAAGGCTAAGGATTTCGCCGAGGATGTCAAAGCGGGAGCTGGAGCTGTAGCTGACCGAGTCAAAGAAGCGCTGAAAAAGGACGACGAGTAAACCAGTGTCTGAGCTTCGCTACCGTCTGATTTCCAAGGTGAGTGAAGTTCTAATAACTAATCGTGTTGGCGCGCGTGAACGCCAACGCTAGCCCGGCAGTTTGCGTGAGACTGTCTGGCGCCACCCATGGATGGCCCGCATAACCTGCAGTGATGGCAGGGATGCGGGCCATCTGACTTTGCTGGGTGTCGTAGGGCCGATGCGTCGAGCTGTGGAGCCGTCACACCAACTGGATCGCCTCGTCGCGGGTTGGCCCAGCCGTCCCGCCGCAGCCATGCCGCCATGATTGTCCTACCGCAGCCATGCCGCCACAATCACGCCCAGTATTTAAAATCTGTATACATACCGAGTTTGTGGGCATGTTTTTCCTTGTAAGTTACGAGAGTCTGTATTTCGAAGACTCCAGAATTGAGCTTTGTCATCAGAGTCGGCCTGTGCATCACGTACAGGCGGTCTGATGACGAAGCTCAAAATTGGTTATTGCGGAGGCCGCACGAGTCAGATTCTGGCAGCGGACCCGAACCGGACACATTATCTACCAGTAGGAATACAACAGGCGTTCTTCTGGAGAGGTGAGAAACGGGGCTGCATCAGAAGGTCCTTTGACCTCTTGATACAGCCCCAACTTAGCTCTCTCGCTTGTCCGGTCTACTCCTGGCTCGGTTCTCCTGATGAAATAGCGAGATCCGCGAGGATACTGCGTGCGGCGATGTCCGCCCCGGTGAGAAGCGGCGAAGGAATACCCGGTGCGGCTCCAATTGCGCTGCCCGGCTGGGTGCTGGAGGCAGGGATGCCGAGAACCAGAACGCGCGGGTCGGCGATGCCGTTGGCTGCCACGAGGGCCAGGGGAGTCTCGGGACTATCGGGCCGGACTGCCTCGATGCTTTGGGTGGCGATGGTGTCATTGGTGTGAGTCTCTTCTGTTGTTGGTGAGATCTCTGAATCCGCTAGCGAGCTGCCCACCAGCGAATTGTTTGTTGGTGAGCTCATCGCCAGCGAACTATCTGCCGATGAGCTGTCCGCCAGCGAACCATTCACCGGAAGCCGGTGAATGCGCGCCCGACCCTTTTCCAGGAGGGAACGGATAAGGGGGTCATCCGTGTGGGTGACCTTGCCTTTGGACATCCGCGCTTCTACGAAGGTCTGCGCCTGCACTCTGATGCCGGTCAGCGGCGACGACGCCGTGAAGCACCGCTGGGATTCGTCAATCTCCACGGCGGAAAGCGGACCAACAAAATGCAGGAAACCTGCCTCGACGAGCGCGATTGCTTGACGCACGCGGCCTCCGGGAGGACCGCTCGCGAGTGCGAGGCTATGTGCCTCAAACCATGCCTGAACCTCGGAGACGGTAGACCGGCCCTCGATCAGCCCCTGTGCCACGAGCTGGGCGACGCGCCCACGAACCGCCGCCATGGCGAGGTTGACTGCTTGCCGTGGGCTTTCCAGAGGATGGGCGATGGCGTCGAGTTCCTCCTCAATGAGATCGGCAATGTACTTCTCCCATGCCTCTTTGCTTACCTGCTGGCCCCGAGTTGGGTGCTGCAGCAGGTCGATGCGAAAGGCGTCTGGGTGCCCCTCGGGGCGATCGATGTGGCGTGCCAGCACCGCGTCAATCCGGGCATTCATGGCGGCTGCGTCATTCTTGGTGCGGTTGGCAGCGCCATCACTCTGGTTGCCTGTATCCGAGTTGAAATCCGTACTAGAACCTGTGCTGGCACTCGAACGAGAGTGCACGCCCGCACCCGAATCCGTGATAACCGTGCGCAAATCATCCCTCAGGGCATTAAGCCCGGCTGGGACGGCCTCCGGATCGCGCGCGGCCAGTGCCGCTGCGAAAGCGTAACCAAACTCGGCCGCGATGGAGGGCCATACATCCCGTCCGAAATATAACGGCTTGTCGGTCTGCTCCAACGTATCGAACCACTCCGGCGTGGCGAACACCGGCTGCCCGTAGCGTGGTTTCCCCTCCGGTCCCGCCAGACCCTTGGCACGGTAGGGAACTCCGCGGCGTGAGACAGCCCAGAGCCGCGGCTCCCGGCCACTTGGCAAGTAGTGAAGCCTTCCGAGCGCATCACCCGGTACCGGCTCGAACTGCCCTCCTCGTCCGGCGGAGAGTTCGGCGACGATATCGAAGAAGTTGGCCCCGAGGCCGCGCACAATGCAGTCTTCACCCGCGGGAACCTTGTGCCATGGCCTCTCGGCAGGCATTCCCGGTTCGACGTAGCGCAGACCGAGCTGCTTAGCCCCCTTGAAGAAGGCCCGCACCGACTTCCCCGGCTTGGACTGCACCATTCCCTGGGCGAGCACCACGGTTCGCCCGCGGAGCCGTCGCCCGTCGACTAAACGTACGGTGAGGTCGCCACTGTCAACCCCAGTCTCGTGACTAGCAGCATCTGCGGTGAGGTGACCAAGTACTGGGCCCGCGCCGTCGTCGTCCTGACCAGTACCTTCGTACTCGATCTCCTCCGCGACCCCGATCACTCGTTCCACCGAAACGTAACCGGCTTCCTCGGCGCGTGCCAGCTGTTCAGCGTAGTAGACGCCCTGCAGGCGTCGCGACGAGAAGGAGTGAGGTGTCAGTCCGCGCGCCTCTTCGACCACCCATGGCAGCTCGTGCGAGCCGCGTTCGGCCACGTCGCGGACCCAGTCGACGAGCGTGGGGCCGCCGCCGAGCGGGCCGTCGATCGGGGTGGACTCGTCGGGGTAGAGGGTGGTTTCGGAGATGGGCGTGTTGTTGAGGAATTGCCCGGTTTGGTCGGTGCGCCAGGTGGATCCGGGCCCCACTTCGACAACATCGACGACGGCGACGCGAACCAGCGGCTTTTCTGGCCTCTCGCCCCTGGTTCCCGAATGTGGCGCCTGCTCAGCGAGTCGCGCTGTCAAGCGCTGGACCAGCGAAACTGCGCGTGGTCCGCCTCCTACTACCACTACGTCGAAGTGTTGTTGTTCAGTCATGCTTTCTTTCCGAATCTTGGGTTCGCGTGTCATATTTTCGCGTTGCACAGGGTGACGGTTCGCCGGAAACAGGTTGGGTAAACCGGTGATTGTGGGTATGCGTCTGCATTTCATTGTCGTGTTCTGCCCGGATGGCAGATATTTGCTGTGCGGTCCATATACGACAACGATATGCAAGGACATCGCTCTGTCACGATCTGATTCAAGCGCGGCGGCGTTACCCTGCTTGCAATCCGGTGCCCGGTATGGCGGGCTCGCCGAGGCTGAGCATCAAGCGGTTGGCCCAGGAGAAGAAGGCGACAGCAAGGACCGCATCGCCGATCTGTTCTCTGGTGAGGCCGACAGCAGCGAGCCGCTCGACATCCGCCGCCGTAGCTCGAGGGACGAGCTGGGAAAGCCGGGCGGTCAAGAGGATGAGGGCGTTCCACCGCTCGTCCTGCCCTTCGGCCAGTTTCTCTACGCCGATCGGCAACCAGTTTTCGTCGCGGGTGAGGGAGACGGCGAGGAGATGCTCCACATCCTCAGGCCGCTTTGTCTGGAACGCTGCTTTGCGGGCGTGAACGGAGGCACAGTAGATGCAGCCGTTGACCTTGCTGGTGACGGCCGCGGCGAGCTCCCGCTCGCCGCGGGGCAGGCCGTTCTCGCCGAGGAATATGGCATTATCTAAGGCGCTGCGGGCCGTTAGCACGTTGGGTACCAACGAGAGCAGCCGGAAATATTCGGAGTTGGCGGCCGCCTTTGAAGCGAAGGAGTCGCGCTGCACATCGGTTAGTTCGTCAACTGAAGGTGGGGTAACCCATGGCTCCCAATCGAGTACATCCGTGGTGAACTCGGTGGGGATGTGGCTTCCGCGTGCGGTACGTTCCGTCGGCACTATGGGCCGCCCCACCGCCACCGTAGGGCGTGCCAGCGGCGCGGATCCCTTCGGTGTTCTACCCGTGAGCAAGGTGTAACCGTCAATCACCCGGACGAGGGTGCTGGTGTAAGCCACGATCTGGCTGACAAGCACGATCTCTTCGGGTGTCACCCCGGCGAGCTGCAACGTGTACTGATCCTCTCGCGCTACCAGGCCGGGTGAGACCGTGATGAGGTCGACGTGTTCAATGATCGCCTCCAACTTGAGGTCTCGCGGTAGTTCTTCGCCGATGAGTTCCGGATCGGCAAGTGCGCTATGGTGCTGCACGAGCACCTCGTTTCCCTGCCGCCTCGCCGCGATAGTCGCCAACGCGTGCCGCACCGGCTGGGACAGCGACTGATCCTCAATATAGAGTGCCCGATAGCTTTCGGTGAGATGGCGGACCACATCGGGGCGCGCATTCAGTAGCTTTTCGGCGGCGTCACTGAGTTGGAGCACCTCACCTAGAAGTAGTTCTTCATCGGATCGCGACACTTCATCGAGCTGCAACGTCTCACCCTGCCGCGACACTTCACCTCGCCGCATCCCAGGTTGTGTGGTGTCATTCCTCTGCGTGTTCTCGTTGAGGTTGTGAGTGATGACCATGATCTCTCCTTTGTTTCTTAAATGGATGTTGTGAGGTAGCGGAGGACCCCTTCATCGCGGTGAATCGTCAAAGACGGGGAGCATTATCAAAGGATTGAGGAAAATGGAAAGAATTGAGCCCGAGAACGCCTCAAAATGCTCAATTCTTTCCATTTTCCTCAATTCTTTGGGAGTAGAAGGGGAGTGGGAGTAGAAGGGGCGTGGGAGTAGAAAGTCTTTGGCAACAGAAAGGGCGTGGGAGTTGGTGAGGATGACGAACGTGGCACTGAATGGCTATGAGAGCGTTCCCTCCGCCTATATAGGCACGTAGCCCGCTCTCATAGCCATAAAGTTCAACGTTGTGTCAGCGCAGCAGCTAAGCCCCGCTGTCCACCTCGCTCCCGCTGTCCACCTCGCTCCCGCTGCTCACCTCGCTCCCGCTGCGCCTTTTGTTGCGATACCTGTTCCCGCCGCTCAGCCTGCCGCACTGGATCTGCCACGGGTGCGCTGAGCACCAGCCGCTGCGTATAGTCCTCCTGTGGTTCACGCAACACGCGCAAACTCTCGCCCTGCTCCACGGTGTGTCCGCCACGCAGCACCACCACGTTCTGGCACAGGCTCTGCACCACGAAGAGGTCGTGGCTGATGAAGAGGCAGGCGAAGTGGTTTTCGGCTTGCAGGCGGCGCAACAGGTCGAGCACTTCGGCTTGCACGGAGACGTCGAGCGCGCTTGTCGGTTCGTCGGCAATGAGGAGGCGGGGAGAAAGGGCCAGCGCCCGCGCGATGGCGACACGCTGCTTCTCTCCGCCCGACAGCTCATGTGGGTACCTGCCGATCCATGCGGAAGGCAACGCGACCTCATCAAGCAGCCGCCCCACTTCTTTCTCCCGCTGCGCTCGGGACATCCGCTGCACCCGCGACATCCGCTGCGCTCGCGAGGCCCGTTGCACCATCCGCAGCGGCTCGGCGATGGATTCGCCGATCGTCAGCCGCGGGTTAAGGGAGTTCGCGGGATTCTGGAATACCACCCCAATCCGCGTCCGCGCGCGGCGCTGCTCCGCCGCCGTCGCCGCAACCAGGTCCGTCCCCTCGAAATGAATGGATCCGTCGGTCACGGGAGCGAGGCCAATAAGGCTACGTCCGATACTCGACTTACCAGACCCGGATTCCCCCACCAGCCCGAGCGTCTCTCCTTCACGAATCGCGAAGGAGACGTCCGTGACAACGTCAGGGGTGCGGGAGAACCTGGTTTTGTAGTTGACGCGCAGGTTGCGCACCTCGATCACCGGTGCCCTACCCGACGACGGCGTCCCCGCGCCGCCCTCCCCGGTCGGTACCGCGTCGAGAAGCGCTCGCGTGTACTCGGAGGAGGGGGCGCGGAAGAGTGTCTCAGTGGCGGCTTCCTCCACCACCTGTCCCGATCGCATAACAATGACGCGGTCGGCAATATCCGCCACCACACCCATGTCGTGGGTGATAAGGAGAATGGAGGTTCCCAGATCCCGATTAATCCGGCGCAGCAGATCGAGAATCTCCTGTTGCACCGTCACGTCAAGAGCGGTGGTTGGCTCGTCCGCCAGAATGAGGGCGGGCTCCGATGCCAACGCAATTGCGATGATGATGCGCTGCAACTGACCGCCGGAAAACTGATGCGGGTACTCGCGAATCCGCTCACTCGCGCGTGGAATCCCCACCTTCTCCAGCAGGTCGACGACGGCGTCGCGCCGCTCGCGCCGAGACAGCCCCGGACGATGCCGCTTGATTGCCTGCCCCACTTGGTAACCGATCGAGAACACCGGATCCAGCGACGCCATGGGATCCTGAAACACCATGGAGACGAGCCGCCCGCGGATGCCACGAAGAGTCGCGATATCTGCCCCGACAACCTCCTCGCCGCGGAAGCGAACAGACCCCGAGACGTTGGCCGTGGAGGGAAGCAGCCCGAGGATAGAGAGCGCGGTGACAGATTTTCCGGAGCCGGATTCACCGACGACGGCCGCGATCTCGCCCTCGCGCACCTCCAGCGAAACACCTGCCACGGCTTCCCGTGCGGACCCGGTGAAGCGGACCCGCAGCTCCTCAATGCGTAGGATCGGCTCACTCATGATCGATCTCCTTGTCTAGGCGCCGTATCGCAAGTGCATAAATGCGGAAGGCGGTGAAGAGGTCATCCACTCGCACGAACTCGTCCGGGCCGTGCGGGGAGCCGTGACCGGAAGGGATGAAGGACGGGTGGGGTGCCTCGCCGTCGTCGCCGGAATTTCGGAGGTGACTGAAGCCGGGGCCGAAGGTGATGGCGCCTGGGAGCACGCGCGAGTGGGTGCCGCCGCCCATGGCGAACGGGGGTGCGTCGATGCCGGAGATGCCGCGGAAGACATCTTGGAGGAGCTGGACCACGGGGCCGTGCGGGTCGATATAGAACGGTGCGGCGTCGTCGTAGTTGACGAGGCTGCCGCCCATCGGTGCGAGGAGTTCGCGGAATGTTCGGCGGATGTCCTGGGAGGACGCGGTGACGGGGTAGCGGATGTCGATGTGGAGGGAGATTCCGTCGCCCTCGGGGCGCACTACGCCGCCGTTCTGCGTCAGTTTGCCGGAGACCTCGTCCTCGTACGCAACCCCGGAGCCGTCGCCGTAGGGGGTTGCGAGGATGGTGGCGAGCAATCGTGCCGCGGCCAGGTCTGCTCCGCCGACCAATTCTGCCTCCACCAGTGCCCGGGCGAGAACGAGAATCGCGTTGCGGGTGCCTTCGGGGAAGGCGGCGTGCCCGGAACGTCCGCGCGCGTGCAGCTCAGTTCCGTCCGGTCCGGCGACGACGTCGAGATCCTCGCGTAGTCCTGCGGGGAGCGCCGAGATCTTGGCTGTGATGGCTGCGGGGTGCGCGTCACCAAGCAGCACCTGGGCGCTGGACGGTACGGCGTTAATAGCGACGCCGCCGGTCAGGGACTTGAGAACGGGGCCCGTGGGCAGGTGAAGGTAGAGATTCAGCCCACCCTTCTGCGCGAAGTTGACGGGGAACGGGCCGTCCGTGACGAGCGAGAACCCGGGCACGGGTCCGTGTTCAGCGTAGTAGGAAAGGTCGGCCATGCCGCTTTCCTCCGAGCCGCCGTAGATGACACGAAGTCGGTGCCGCAGCGGGATATCAAGATCCCGGAAAAGCCGGAGAAGGTAAAGATCTCCCACCGCGGGCCCCTTGTTGTCCGAGGAGCCGCGGCCCACCACAAACCCGTCCCGCTCGAAGGGGACGTAAGGATCGAGCGTCCATCCGTCACCCGCAGGGACGACGTCGAGGTGACTCACCAGTCCGATTTCCGGCTGAGGTGAGGTGGTTGTGGGGTTGCCGGTGTGCTGGGTGTCGCGGGCGCGGGAAGTGCTGCCGGTGGAGGCGCCATCCTCGTTCAGGCTGCGAGCCGGGTCACCCAGGATGGAGATCGCGTAGCCCTCGTGTGAGCTGGACTCAAAACCGAGTTCTGTGGCGCGCTCGCGTACCCGATCAAGCATACGCGCGACGTTGGGGCCGAAGGGTGCTCCCGGAGCGGCATGATTCTCATCGCTGACGCTCGGGATCGATACCCAGTCGAGCAGATCCGCCAGGAATTCAGAGCGGTGGGCATCAAGCCACGAGTCGACCGCGGCGAGGAACTCTTGATCGCTGCCGGTGATGGTGGATTGAGCGCGTGTGGTGACAGACATGGTTCTTTCACTTTCTTCGAGGAAGGAAGAGCGAGCGCTGTTCGAGATCCTTGAGCAGCGCACCCTGGCGAGGGGCGAGACTTGACGAGAGGGCGTCGCCGATGAAGTTGATGGCCAAGACCATGAGGACGATGGCGATACCCGGTGGAATCCAGAGCCACGGCTCATTCGAGAGGACACGCATGCTCTGGGCGGCGGAGAGCATGTTTCCCCAGCTGGGGTCGGGCTGAGTAACGCCCAAGCCAAGGAAGCTCAATGCGGTTTCTGCGAGGATTGCGTTCGCCACGGCCAAGGTGGCGTTGACAAGGATGGGGCCGTAGGCGTTGCGCAGCAGGTGACGCACAATGATGACCGGGGCACTGACACCCGCCGCGCGGGCCGCCAGTACGTACTCGCGCTCGCGCAGGGACAGCAGCTCCGCGCGGACAAGGCGGGCAAGGCCGGTCCAGCCGAGGATGCCGATAATGAGGATGACGTTTCCAATGCTCGCCCCGAAAATTGCAGCCAATGAAATCGCGATGGCGTAGAAGGGGAAGCACATGACGATCTCGGTGAAGCGCATGAGGACATGGTCGACCCAGCCGCCTAAGTAACCGGCAAGCGATCCGACAAGTACGCCGATTGCTACCTGAACGAGTACCGCCGTGACGCCAACCATGACGGAGACCTGCCCGCCGTAGAGGAGCCGTGCGAGAACGTCGCGCCCGAGTGCGTCGGTTCCAAGCAGATGCTCGGCGCTCGGAGCCGACTCAAGGTTGGAGAGGTCGATGGCGTTCGGATCGAGAGGTATAAACAGCGGACCGAGGAATGCGAGACCCCCGATGGCGAACAGGATGAAAGCGCCCACGAGGAAGGAGGGATGGAGGAAGAACCGGGAGCGGGTTCTCTTTTCCCGTAGTGTGGCTGCCTGTGGCTCCGGTGCTTGTTCCCGCGGCTTTGATGCTTGTGTGGCTGCCTGTGGCCTGGTTCCTTGTGGCCTGGTTCCTTGTGGTCCGGCCGCCGGAGGTTTGTTTGTACTACTCATGAGTTCACCCGCACACGTGGATCGACAATGGCATAGATGATGTCCGCGATCAGATTCGCCACAATCGTCGCGACGGCCAGGAACATGATGATGCCCATGAGCAACGAGTAATCGCGATTGATGACGGCCTCGTAGTTGAGCCGTCCGATCCCGGGCCATCCGAAGACCGTCTCAGTGAGGAGAGCTCCCGAGAGAAGTGCGGGGATCTCCAAGCTGATGATGGTGATGAGTGGCTTAGCGGCGTTCTTCAGGACGTGCACCCAGAGAATCTCGCCGGTGGGAGTACCGAAGGCAATCTGGGAACGAATGAAATCTTGACCAACAATCTCGTTGACGTTAGCCCGCAGATAGCGAGCAAACACTGCGATGTTCATCGTGGCCAACGTGAGCGCGGGCAGTACCAAGTGGGCTCCCACGTCGAGAGCCGCGCCAATCCCCTGGAAGTTCCCGCCGATAGTGGCGGCACCCGACGCAGGAAGCCAGCCGAGGTTCGCAGAAAACACCTTGATGAGCACCATGCCCAGGAAAAATGTGGGGATGGAGAAGGAGACAAAGGTCAGGACCGTGAGGACAACATCGCCGGTGGAATTGCGACGCAGGCCCTGGTAGATCCCCGCCGGAAGGGCGACGACGAGGGCGATCGCCAGCGCCGTACCGGTAAGTAGCAGAGTATTTCCCAATCGGGACGCAATGACGGTAGCGACGGGTGCGCCGTACTGAATTGAATACCCCAGGTCGCCGGTGATAGCCCGCCCCGCCCACTTGAGGTATTTAACGACGAGCGGGTCGTAGTAGCCAACGCGGCGGAGCAGTGCGTCGCGCTGCTCCGCCGTGGCAGTGGGATCAATCATCGCCGAGTAGGGATCACCGGGTTGGAGTTGGACAAGCGCGAACACAATGATCGAGATCCCGATAAGCACAGGGATCGCGACCGTCGTTCGCCGGAGAAGATAGCGGAGCACGGCGATTAGTCTGTGACGGTCCACTGCTCGGCGCCCTCAAGGGGCTCAAGCGGGGCGGGGGCAAAGTTCTGCACTCGCGGTGAGAGTGCGAAACCGCTGTTGGGGATGTAGAGCCACACCTGCAGGGCGATGTCATTGATCTCGCGGAGCCAATCGCCTACATACTCCTGGTACTGCTTCTGGTCGCCGGTGGATTCAAAACGATGAGCGAGCTCGTTGAGATGGGCGTCATCGTAACGTTGCCACCAGTGGTTGTTGTCGTATAGGCCGGTGCGGATGTCTCCGCCCATGAGGACACCGTCGTAGCGGCGCTCGCTGTCCTGCAGGATCGCTAGCGTCGAGTTGAAGTCGGCGGACGTGAGGGTGACATCGATTCCCAGCGCTTCGAGGTTGGATTGAATGATCGGAGCGGACAGTTCGCGGGTCTTGTTGCCCGTGGGGAAGTTCAGTTCGAAGGTGAAGGGCTCGCCGTCCTTGTCGAGAGTTCCGTCGCCGTCGCTATCCTTCCATCCTGCCTGCGCCAGGAGTTCGGTGGCTTTCGTGGGGTCGTAAGTGTAGGTGTTGAGATCGGTGGGGTAGAAGGGATCGTTGGGATCCGCGTTTGTGTTGAACGTGGCGCCATGCCCGTACAGCAGGCTGTCGATGATTCCCTGCCGGTCGATTCCGTAGACGAAGGCCTGGCGTACGAGGGGGTCGGCAAACTTGGGATTCTTGGTGTCGAGGGTCAGGTACTGCCCGGTTTGGCCGTCCTGTTCCAGGATGCTTGCCCCGCCCTTTTCGTAGACGTCCAGGTCCTGAGGGTTCCAGGACGATAGCTCGACGACGTCGAGGTTGCCGTTCAGTAGTTCAGTCTGCGCGGTTTCGGCGTTGGAGACCACGAAGATGAGGCTATCGAGCTTGGGTGCGCCCTTGAAATAATCCGGGTTCGCATCAAGAGACACGTACTGATCGGAGGCGAACTCCTTGAACTTGAACGGGCCTGTTCCGATCGGATTCTGGAGGAGGGCCGTGGCATTGTTCCATTCGCTGACGGGAGTTCCTTCCCAGATATGCTTTGCCAGAACCGGTTTGTGAGCAAGGTAGGCGAGGGCACCCAGGTAGGGAGCCTGGAAGGTGAAGCTGATGGTGTGCTCGTCGATAACCTTGATGCCTTCGAGGGTGTCACTCTTTCCGGAGTTGTAGTCCTCAAAACCGACGAGGTTTTGCACGAATGCCGGAGTATCAATCGGTAGTCCGGGATCGGCTGCGGCGGCGTAACTGAAGGCGACGTCGTCGGCCGTGAAGGGTTCGCCGTCGTGCCACGTGATGCCATCGCGCAGCTTGAACGTGAGTGTTGTGCCGTCTTCGGAGTACTCGTAGCTTTCGGCCAACTCAGGGACGAATTCGCGGTCCTTGTTGCGGACTACGAGGCGGCTGTAGATGGCGTAGTTGATCGCCTGATCGTAGTTGGTGCGATACGTAATCGGGTTGAAAATGCCGTTGGGATTGCTCCAGAGGGCGTATCGGAGCACGTTGTTAGTGCCGGAGCTTTGTCCCGTGGGGGCCGAAATGTCTGCGTCCGGATTCGGATTGGCGCATCCCGACAGGAAGAGACCGAGGGCGGCGGTGAAAGTCAGGAGAGTGCGCGGGGTGCTTTTAGTCATGGTACGGCTCCATAGGTATCAGGGGAGTGGGGTCGAAAGGCTGCGAATCTCCCTGACGGAGCTGTGCCGTCCGGGAGGACGCACACGAAGCATGATGCGGAACGGTCACGCCGCGGACGTACGAAACGCCGCGTGGTGTGGATGAACTTGGACCGCCGCCCCAGAAGGCATGCTGAATGTGCGACTTAGCGGCACATTCGACACTGGTAACAAAGGATAACGATGGCGTTTTCTAAGGTGGAAAGACGCGAGGAGTGAGCCTGCATGGTCTGCTCGAGCGCCATATGGTCCACCCCTTCCTTAGTTACATATTTGCCTAGTTCTTTAGTGGGTTGCTATGACTGTAGAGGAACTTGGTGAGGTCGGATAGGGGTGTCTCAGACTGTGACCAGGTGGGTTGACCCAGGACAATCAAACGTGTGTCATTTTCGGATACGTGTGACCCATTTTCCGTGGGAAAAATCGTCGCGTGAATCTGAAAACGCCACTTCTTTGAGTAGTAGAGGTTCGTAATTTCCAGTCGTGCGAAGATGATTGGATTTTCCGCTTCGCCAGGAGGACCGGCCTGTACATATTGCACAGGCCGGTCCTGATTTCGACGCTGGATTTCAGCGGTTCACAGCGACCCAAGATGTTCTCGGAGTTCACGGCCGTCGTCGTCGCGGGTGAAGAGGGGAATGACGTCGAGCGGAGCCTCAGCAACAACCGTCTGGCCACCCGTGTGGGTTTCGCCGGTGTAGGCGTTGGTCCAGGTGGCGCCGCCAGGTAGGTAGACGGACCGTGACCTTGCTCCGGCCTCGATCACCGGTGCCACGAGTACTTCGGGGCCGAACATGTACTGGTCGCTCACGTCCCACGCGTGTGGGTCGTCCGGGAACTCGTGGAAGAGTCCGCGGATAACGGGCTGGCCGTCCGTGTGTGCGTTGGCCATGAGCCTCCGTGTATAGGGGCGCAGGGCTTCGCGCAGGCGGATGTAGCTGACCAGCGTCTCCTCGATTTCCTCTCCGAAACTCCATGGCTCGTTTGGGGCTCCGGACGCGAGGCGGGATGTGCCGTCGGCGGCGGTGATGTCCTCGAAGGGGAGCCGGTTGCCATGCATGCGCATGACCGGGCTGAAGGTGCCGAATTGGAACCAGCGCACGAGCAGTTCGTGGAAAGCCGGGTCGGCGATGTTACCGCCGTTGAAACCGCCAATATCCGTAGTGAACCAGGGGATGCCCGCGATACCCATGTGAATGCCGGCGATGATTTGGGCGCGGAGGTCCGCGAATGTGGAGTGGATGTCCCCGGACCAGACGAGGGCGCCGTAGCGTTGGCTGCCAGCCCAGGCGCAACGCACGAGATTGACGACGGCGTCCTGGCCCGCCTCACGTTGGCCGTCGAAGAAGGTGCGCGAGTAGAGCTGTGGGTAGATGTTGCCAACCTGCAGGACTGGACCGGCGTGATAGCGGTACTGCTCGAAGTCGTAG
>RRZT011966098.1_pt1 | contig 19854 bp, 13 predicted proteins | sample 2165551 | NCBI WGS metagenome assembly RRZT01 (sample SAMN10456910, study PRJNA506462) | wastewater metagenome | biome: wastewater; feature: sludge; material: wastewater sludge; isolation source: wastewater sludge with Escherichia coli K12::gfp cells carrying plasmid... | place: USA: Moscow, Idaho... | reverse complement strand
CGGCATACGTGATGTCGGAGCAGGGGCAGGCACGGTTGCGTGCGATCGCGCACCTGGCTGGTGGCTCGCCTCGGCTCTGGCAGATCCTTGCCGACGCGGTGACGATCCCCACTCTCGACGAGCTGGTGCCCGCCGTGGAGAAGCTGCTGGACGACCTGGCGCCCTACTACCAGCAGCGGCTCTGGGAGCTCGGCGGCCAGGAGCCGAAGCTCGTCGTCGCGTTGGGCCGATCCTCGGGCGCGATGACCGTGGCTGAGCTGGCGGAGGCCACCGGCATCGAGACGCGGGCCGCCGCAACGTCACTCGGCCGACTCGCCGAAGCCAGCTGGGTGCACCCGATGAAGGCCGACGGCGGTGATCAACGCAAGACCTGGTACGAGCTGCGCGAGCCCTTGTTGCGCCACCACCTGCAATACCGTGACTCGCAAGGGGGGCCATTGCGCGTGGTCGTCGAGGTGCTCCGTGGCTGGTACTCCGTTGGGGAGCGCCGCCGTCAACTCGCCGATCGCGACCCCGACGCGCGCCTGTCCCCATCCGAAGCAGCGCGACTGTGGCTGCAGGGCTGCGGAATTGCCCCCAGCCCAGCGCCGGGGACTATTCCGGCCTACCAACTCCTCCAGCTGGGACCGACGGAGGACCACCGGGAGTGGCTCGCGGCCTACCGTGCCGAAGGTGGGTCGGCTGCCGACGCCGTGGACGATCTCGCGGCGGCACTCGACGCAGACCCAGAGGCGCGGATGCGGCTTCCGGCGGAGCTACGAAGCCTCGTTGACGTTCTCCGTGGCTGAACGGCTCAGGTCACTGAGGCGGCGGTCTCCAAGGCGGATCGGATCGCTTGCGGCTCAGGGTGGTTCAGCGCCAGCAGCAGGACCGCCTTGGCCAGGAAAGCGATCCGGGCGGCGTCGTCCGGGGCGGCGTCGAGGCCGTCGCTGATCCCCCGCCAGACCGTCTCGACGGTCTCCACCTCACGCTCCAGGGTGCGGTGCAGGCGCGGGGCCACGTGCGTCGAGCCCATGTCACCGGCGGCAAGCCCAGCGGCCAGAGTCGCCGGATCGGTGTCGTCGTCACCACGGGCGATGGCGCCGACGACGCCCTCCGGGCGCACGAGCACGATGTGGTCACCGGTGATCCCCAGCAGCGCAAGATCGTTGACGTCGAGGGTGATCACCCGGGCGCCCTCGGTCGGGAACGCCGCAGCGAAGGCGTCGGCCCAACGCGCCGCGACGGGAGTCCGCACCGGCAGTGCCAGGACGGCGAAGCCGGCACCAGCCGCGTCGAGCAGGGCCGCGCCGAGCCCGGGCAGGTGCACGTCGGAGACCGGGTCGCCGGGCTCAAGACCGGCGGCGATGCGCTGCCCACCCCAGGTCGCTGCGGACCCGCGTGCGTGGGTGGCCGCGGACTGCCGTGGATTGACCAGGGCGCTGAGCTCGGGCCGGATGGTGATCAGTGGCAGCACCGCCGCCCGCGATGTTTGATAGCCGACGGTGCCCGGCGTCATGAACAGCGTCGACAAGGTGGCGTTGGCGACGTTCTGCTCCCATGCGTAGCGGCGCTCCGCGGCATACGAATCGAGCAGTCTTGCGCTCGCGTGCCCGGCGATGACCGCGGCGAGCTGCCACATGACGGTGCTGGCGTCCTCGAGCCCTGAGTTCATCCCGCGCACCCCGAAGATCGGCACGAGGTGGGCGGCGTCGCCGACGAATAGGACGTTGTCGCAACGGAAGTCCTCCAGTGCCAGGGCGCGGGCGCTGTAGAGGGAGGACCAGATCAGCTCCCAGTCGGCGTCCGCCTCGCCGACCCAGCGCAGGTGACGTTGGATCCGCTCGCGGATCACCTCGGGGCGGGTCTGTTCGTCGGCATCCTCGTCGGGGCCAAGCTGATAGTCGATGCGCCAGACGTTGTCGGGCTGGCAGTGCATGATGATCGTCTGGCCGGGGTTGGACTCCGGGTCGAACCAGACCAGTCGCTCGGCCTTCCAGTGCGCATTGCGCCAGTGGAGGTCCGCGATGACATAACGCCCCTCGTATGCCGTGCCGACCAGCTTGCGCCCCAACGACTCTCGAACCGCGCTGCGGGCACCGTCGCAGGCCAGCACCCACCCGGCTCGCAGGGCGCGCGGCCCGTCAGGGGTGGTCACCGCGAGCGTCGCGATGGTGTCGCTGCCGTATGCCGCCCCCGCCGGCGCCGGGGCCTGGGTCACCGCGGTGACCGAGCAGCCGGGCAGCACGACGATGCCCGGCTCGGCGACGAGCTGCTCGTAGAGGTACTGCTCGATGTCGGCCTGCGAGATGTTGACCATCGGCGGGCGGACGAACTTCGCGTCGCTGGGCATCTCGAAGGACAACACCTGCTCGCGGCGATAGAAGCTGCGCCCGCCGTGCCAGACGACGGAGCGCTGCTGCACCCGATCGCCGACGCCTACCTGGTCGAGGATCTCCAGCGAGTGCCGGGACGTGCAGATCGCGCGGGAGCCGACCGACACCCGCGCCCCCGCCGACACGAGCACCACCGGTATGCCGCGCCGGGACAAGCCCAGCGCCGCGGTCAACCCCACGGGTCCGCCGCCGACCACGACGACGGGGCGCAGCTGCTGCCACACCTGCGGGGACGGCGCGGCATACGGGAAGGCGAAATCGTTGACGAGGTCGGGCATGACCAGCTCCCAGTTGCGCGGTGGGCGAAGACCCTCCCAGGCTAGAGAGCCCGTGGCAGAGCCGTCAATGTTTTGACGATCACTCAGACTCGTTCGCTCGCGTCGACTGCTCGGCGGCCCGCCATGAGCTTGTCCAGGAGCATGCCGAGCAGTTCCTGCTCCACCGGCGTGAGTAGGGCCGCCCACTGCCGTTCCCGAGCGTGCTGCCGGGCGAAGGCCTCCTGGATGCGGGCTCGCCCCTGGTCGGTGAGGCTCAGCACGACGGCCCGCCGATCGGCCGGATCGGGCTCCTTGCGCAGATCACCCCGGGCCACGAGCGGGGCGACCAGGCTGGATACCGCAGCCCGGCTCATCCCCGCGACCTTGCCGAGCCCATGGCCGCTCTGCGGCCCAGCGACCCACAGACAGAACAAAATCCGGAAGGTCGCCCACGAACTGTCCACCGGGCGGTGGATGCTCGACTCGAAGTCGTAGAAGATCGCGCTCGACGTGCGCTGCAACTGCAGGAAGAGGCGATTGGCCCGCGGGTCGACCTCAGTGCCGGGGCTCGCCGCCACCGGCAGCCACGCCGCAGCCAGCTCGACGAAACTGCGCTCACCCGCCGAAGGGGCCGTCGGATCGAGCGGCCGGGCCGATGCGGCCGAATCACTCGTGCGGTCGGAGGTCGCCTTGGCTCCCGCCGAAGGATGCACGGCTGCCTCCTGCGCAACTGGCTTCGATTCGTCTATACCTTGACAGTAACTCTTGCGAGGCGAGCGGGGCAAGTCGCGTGCGCCGGCCGGAATCGGGGGGTGAGAGAGCACCCGGTGCGACCCGCCCGGTGCAGTGCGGTCTGTGCCAGGGTTAGCGCATGGCTGACTTCGTGGGCGCCGTCGACCAGGGCACGACGAGCACGCGGTTCATGATCTTCGACCACGCCGGCCGAGAGGTGGGCAAGCACCAGCTCGAGCACGAGCAGATCCTGCCGCGGGCCGGGTGGGTGGAGCACAACCCGGTGGAGATCTGGGAGCGCACCCAGACCGTGATCGCCTCGGCGCTGACCAACGCCGGCCTGCACGCGAGCGACCTGGCCGCCATCGGGATCACCAACCAGCGCGAGACGACCATCGTCTGGGATCGGCGCACCGGCCGACCGTACGCCAATGCCGTTGTCTGGCAGGACACTCGCACCGACGCCATCGCCGCGGCGCTCGATGCGGACGAACGCGGCCAGCTGATCCGGCGCAAGGCCGGCCTGCCTCCGGCGACCTACTTCTCCGGCGGCAAACTGCAGTGGCTGCTCGAGCACGTCGACGGGCTGCGGGCCGCGGCCGAGGCCGGTGACGCCCTCTTCGGCACCCCGGACACGTGGGTCATCTGGAATCTCACCGGCGGCCCGGATGGTGGTCGGCACGTCACCGACGTCACCAACGCCAGCCGCACCATGCTCATGGACCTGCAGACCCTCGCCTGGGACGAGGAGTTGCTCGCCCTCTTCGGCGTGCCACCGGCGATGCTGCCGCAGATCCTGCCTTCCTGCGACCCCGACCGCTATGGCGTGACCACCGCAACGGGCCCGTGGCGCAGCGAGATCCGCATCTGCGGCGACCTCGGCGATCAGCAGGCGGCGACCGTCGGCCAGGTCTGCTTCGCCCCCGGCGAGGCCAAGAACACTTACGGCACCGGCAATTTCATGCTGCTGAACACGGGCACCGAGATCGTCCACTCGAAGGCCGGGCTGCTCACCACGGTGGCCTACCAGCTCGGGGGGGCGCCCGCGGCATACGCGCTGGAAGGCTCGATCGCGGTGACCGGCTCGGCGGTGCAGTGGCTGCGCGACCAGCTGGGCATCATCAGCGGCGCCTCCGACATCGAGGGGCTCGCGGCCCGCGTGCCCGACAGCGGCGGGATGTACTTCGTGCCGGCCTTCTCGGGCCTCTTCGCCCCCTATTGGCGCTCGGATGCCCGCGGGGCGATCGTGGGGATGTCGCGGTTCAACACCAACGCCCACCTGGCCCGGGCCACGCTGGAGGCGATCTGCTACCAGAGCAAGGACGTCGCCGACGCGATGTATGCCGACTCCGGCGTGCGACTGGACACCCTCAAGGTCGACGGCGGGGTCACCGCCAACGCCTTGTGCATGCAGATCCAGGCCGACATCCTCGGCGTCGACGTCGTCAAACCCGTCGTCGCCGAGACAACCGCACTCGGGGCCGCGTATGCCGCGGGCCTGGCCACCGGCTTCTGGGGCTCCACGGACGAACTGCGGGCCAATTGGCAGGAGGACCGGCGCTGGACACCCCAGTGGAACGACGCACAACGAACGCACGGGTATGCCGCGTGGCGCAAGGCCGTCGAACGGACCCTGGACTGGGTCGAGCCCGAACACTGACCGGGCCGATGCCGAACACCGACCACCTGGTTGCGGCGCCGGGGCACGCTGTCACACTGACGCCATGATCCGACGGACCTCCCCGGTGCTCGCCGGGTTGCTCGCCGGCGCTGTCGCCACCGCGCTCGGTCTTGCCGCCTGCGCAGGTGGGACCGCCGGGCCGGCCGGCCCGTCGTCCGTCCCGGCCACCGGCCCGGCATCGACCAGCTCCACCGGCAGCGCCCCGACGGCCTCGGCCCCGCCCACCACCGCCGCACCGTCAACCCCCTCGTCGGGGCCGGCCGCGCCGACAACCGCCACCGCGTCCGCCACGCCGAGCGTGACCACCCCCGGAGGGACCGCAGCGGGTGAGAGCGACCGGTTCGTGAGCCCGGCCGGCATCGGAGTGCTGCGCATGGGGGGCACCACCAGCGCCGCCGAGGCCGCCGGGATGATCCGCTGGGACCCCGCGCCGTGTGAGATGAGCGGCGGCGTCGCAGGTTGGGTGGCGGCCGGCCCCTGGGTGGTGCGCGGGAATCCCACGTTCGGCTTCGCCGGCAACGGACCCGCCAGCAGCACCCGCCGCACCGAGACGGTCCTGCGGATCGACATCTACACCGAGGCCCTGCGAACGGCCGCCGGCATCGGCATCGGGTCGACCGAGTCACAGCTGCGCGCGGCATACGGGTCGCGGCTGGTCGCCGGTCCCAGCGGGGAGTTCACCCGTCTGTGGCTGTTGCGTGGCTCCGGCACCGCCCTCGTCTTCGAGGTCATGAGCGCCCCCCGCCCGGGCGATCCACCCCTCGGGCGGATCGTGCTCATGCGGGTCGTGCGCGATCGGGCCGAGGTCATCCGGCCGGTCTTCGCCTCCGGCGACATCGTCGGCGGCTGCTCGACCTGAGCACCCTCGCCGGACCCTGCCGCGGGGCCTGGCAGGAGCTGGCCCATCAGACCGGGTTCGCGGCTGCTGCCAAGCCGTCCACCCAGGCCCGTTCGGGAGCAGCTGGGGCCTGGGAGAGGATGGAGCCATGAGCGCTCAGGCATTGTCCCCCGAGTATCGAGCCACGGCCATCCAGCGGCTCGCCACCGGTGGCGAGCTCGACGTGCTCGTCGTCGGGGGCGGCGTGGTCGGCTGTGGTAGCGCGCTCGACGCGGTGACCCGCGGGCTGCGCACCGGGCTCATCGAGCAACGCGACTTCGCCTCGGGCACGTCCAGCCGCAGCAGCAAGCTCATCCACGGTGGGCTGCGCTACCTGGAGATGTACGACTTCGCGCTCGTCGCCGAGGCCCTCAAGGAGCGCGGGTTGTTGCTCACCCGGCTGGCCCCGCATCTCGTGCGGCCGGTGCCCTTCCTCTACCCGATCACCAAGCCCGTGGTCGAACGTCCGTATGTCGCAGCCGGGCTCGCACTCTACGACTCGATGGCCCGAGCCTCACGGCATGCGGCCGGGCTGCCCTGGCACCAACATCTCACCCGACGGCAAGCCCTCAAACTGGCCCCGGCCCTCAAGTCGACCGCGCTCGTCGGTGCGATCCAGTACTACGACGCGAAGGTGGACGACGCGCGGCATACGATGGAGATCGCTCGCACCGCAGCGACCTATGGGGCTGCGGTCGCCAGTCGCGTTGCAGCCGTGGGCTTCCTGCGCCAAGGCGAGCGCGTCACCGGGGTCCGGGCGCAGGACAAGCTGACCGGCCGTGAGTTCGAGATCCCGGCCCGGCAGGTGGTCAACGCGACCGGCGTGTGGACGGACGACACCCAGGCGCTGGTCGGCGAACGCGGGCAGTTCCACGTGCGGGCCTCCAAGGGCGTGCACCTGGTCGTGCCTCGCGACCGGATCCACTCCCGCACCGGGATCATCCTGCGCACCGAGAAGTCGGTGCTCTTCGTCATCCCCTGGGGGCGGCACTGGATCATCGGCACGACCGACACCGACTGGGCCCTGGACAAGGCGCACCCCGCGGCGACCTCCGCCGACATCGACTATCTGCTCGGGCATGTCAACCGGATCCTGCGCACCGAGCTCACCCAGGCCGACGTCGAAGGGGTGTATGCCGGGCTGCGCCCGCTGTTGTCCGGGGAGAGCGAGCAGACCTCCAAGCTCTCCCGCGAGCATGTCGTCGCCCACCCGACCCCGGGGCTGGTCGTCGTCGCCGGCGGCAAGTACACGACGTATCGCATCATGGCCAAGGACGCCATCGACGAGGCGGCCCGCGCGCTCGGCGGCGACCTGCCACCCTCGACGACCGAGGACATCCCGATGGTGGGCGCGGTCGGCTACCCGGCGATGTGGAACCGGCGCAAGGCCCTGGCCGCCGAGTCCGGGCTGCACGTCGAGCGGATCGAGAAGATGCTCATGCGCCACGGCGTGCTCACCACCGAGATCCTCGAGCTCGTCGCGGCCGACCCCAGCCTCGGCGGGCCGCTGCCCGGCGGCGAGGACTACCTGCGCGCCGAGATCGTGTATGCCGCCTCGCACGAGGGCGCCCTGCACCTCGACGACATCCTGGCCCGGCGCACCCGGCTGTCCATCGAGTCCTTCGACCGCGCCCTCACCGCGAGCCGGCCGGCCGCCGAGCTCGTCGCCCCCGTGCTCGGCTGGGACCAGAACGCGGTCGAAGCCGAGGTGCGCAACTACCAGGCCCGGGTCGCCGCCGAGCGGGCTTCCCAGACGATGCCCGATGACGCCTCCGCCGACCGCGCCAGGCTGCAAGCCCCCGATGGCGGCTGAGCACCCGAGGGAGGTCGACCGGGCAGCCCGTCAGACGGCGGGGACGGCTGTCGGGTAAGCCCTTTCCTTACGAAGAGTTCATCTTCGAGCGGCCCAACGGGCTTCGACAGGGGCTGCACAAAACCGCGACGTCGACTACCCTTGATCTTCTGGGGCCGCACCCGGGACCGGCAGCGCAGCCGTTCCGTGTCTTGCGGCCCCGCCAAGCTGCCGCACCTATGAGCCGGCCGCACCGCCCTCGTTCCGGGGCCGTGGCACGATGTGCCGGTGAGCGAACCGCAGAAGAAGTCAGCCAGCCGCGCACTCCCGATCACCGACCAGTTCCGAGCCTTCGTCCGACAGGGTTGGGCCGCGCCCTCGGCCGAGTCGCCCGCGCCGGCGGCCGTCGCCCCGTATGCCGCGGCCCGTCGCGCCCAGGCGGGCGCAGCCTTCCCCGGTGAGCGCCTGGTGATCCCGGCCGGTGGGCTCGCCGTGCGCTCCAACGACACTGACTACCCGTTCCGGCCGCATTCGGCTTTCGCCCACCTCACCGGGCAGGGCGCCGACGCCGACCCCGACGCGGTGCTCGTGCTGCACCCGCGGCCCGACTCGGACGGTGGCGGGCATGACGCCGTGCTGTATCTGCTGCCCGGTGCCGGGCGTGGCACCGAGGAGTCCTTCGCCAACTCGCGGATCGGGGAGTTCTGGGTCGGCCCACGGCCCACCCTGGAGGAGGTGGAGGCCGTCTACGGCGTGCCGACACGGCACCTGGACCAGTTGGCCGACGACCTGGCCAAGGACGCCGGCGAGGTGGCGCTGCGGGTCGTGCGCGACGCCGACGCCGACGTGGCCGGCCTCGTCGACGAAGTGCGCACCGCGGCCGGGCTGGCGACCGACGAGGTGACCCTGGAGCAGGACGAGGCGCTCGCGGCATACCTGTCGGTCCTTCGGATGGTCAAGGACGAGTGGGAGATCGAGCAGCTGCGCGCCGCGATCGCCGCCACCCACGTCGGCTTCGAGGCGGTCATCGCCGATCTGGCCGACGCGGTGCAGCGGGGCCGCGGCGAGCGCTGGATCGAAGGGCTCTTCGGGCTGCACGCGCGGCATACCGGCAATGGCGTGGGCTACGACTCGATCTGCGCCGCCGGCGATCACGCGAACACGCTGCACTGGACCAGGAACACCGGCGACGTCCGGCCGGGCGATCTCGTGCTGCTCGATGCGGGAGTCGAGGTCGACAGCCTCTACACGGCGGACATCACCCGCACCCTGCCGGTCGAGGGCACCTTCAGCGACGCGCAGCGCGAGATCTACGACGCGGTGTATGCCGCGCAGCAGGCCGGCCTCGCCGCGGTCCGCCCGGGTGCGACCTTCTCCGACGTCCACGCTGCGGCGATCCGCGTCATCGCCGAGCATCTGTATGCCTGGGGCTTACTGCCGGAAGGGGTTTCGGTCGAGGACACGCTCGATACCGAGACCGGGCAGTATCACCGGCGGTGGATGGTGCACGGCACCTCCCATCACCTGGGCCTGGATGTGCACGACTGCGCCCTGGCCACCCGCGAGCAGTACAACGACGCCACCCTCGTGCCGGGCATGGTGCTCACCGTCGAGCCCGGGTTGTACTTCAAGGCCGACGACGAGCTCGCCCCGGAACGGTTCCGTGGCATCGGGGTGCGCATCGAGGACGACGTGCTCGTCACCGACACCGGTCACGAGGTGCTCTCTGCCGCGATGCCGACCTCCTCGGCCGACGTGGAGGCCTGGATCGTCCGGATCCAAGCCGCGAAGTAAGCGGTTACCCGACCGCTCGTCGCGCAGAACCTACCGCTGGGCGCGCCGATGCCAACGAACGGCGACACGCCAGGGTCTGTTCGGTCGATCCGATCACGTGAGTTGCGTCACACACTTACAGTGGTCGAGTTGTCCCGGTCGGTTCGGGAGACCGGCCGGCAACATGGCACACCTGCACCGCGGCAGGCTGGCGTGAGAACGCCGGTATCAGCCCTCCGGGGCACCGGCTCCTCTGAGCCAGATGTCACGGGCAGGTCCTGGAGGGAAAGAACGACGATGGTCACGACGAACGAACGCGGACACGTCGAGGTCCGCTGCGACGGCTGCCTCAGCGCCCCCGCGAGCGCCCTGGGTATCCGCACCTGGCCCGCCCGCAGCGACGCGATCGCCGAGCTCATCGGCCCCGCCCACGGCTGGGCCTGGGTCGACGGTCGGCTGCGCTGCGCCCGCTGCGCCCGCGCCGCCGCCTGCGACGTGACGAGCCACAGCTTCGGCAACTGGACGCCCAACGACGAAGGCACGCTTGCCGAGCGCACCTGCACGGTCTGCAACACGCAGGAGCACGCCCCGCGCTACGTCGCGTCCGGCCGCCACAGCGCCGCCTGACCGCTCCGCAGCGCAATCGGGTGCCTGACCCGGTCGCGTGACCGCGACCCTCAGCCGTCACCGCACGCCCAACCGGGTCACGCGGTCACGGCCGGCGCCACTCCCCCGTGACGATCAGTCGACGCAAGGCTTGTGCGATCGGTTGGGTCGTGGTGACCAATCCATTGCTCGCCTGCTCGCGACACCCGTCGTCGGTGACGACGACCCAGACCGGCGCGGCGTCGTAGTCGACCCGGACGAGCAGCACCGACGGTCTGCCCCCCGACGGTGTCGGGCACGAGACCTGGGCCTGGACGCTGCGCAGACTGGCCAGATCGGCCGCCAATCGGCGGACCTCGTCACTGCCCCGCGGCACTGCGTGCTCCGCGACGAGCGGCACTGCGGCTGCAGACGCCTGGCTCGACGGCGCCGCAGCCGGCTCGTAGCGGCACACCGCCGCCGATACGGCGCCCGTTGCCGGCACCAACTGGTCGTACAGCTGAGGCAGGACGCCGGCCACCGACGTGGGCACACCCTCGGGCAGGAGTTCGGCCGAGCTTGTCGATGAGGTGAAGGTGATCGAACCCGGGCTGATCGACACGGGGCAGCCTGCCGCAGTGCGACCCTCCCGGTTCGCCGCCGAGGGGGCGACGTCCGGTGCGTTCGCCACGGTAGGTGCCGCGGCCCCGGCTGCTGCCGGCGCGGCACCGGCCTTCTCCGTTCGCGAGCCGGCATCCTCCAGTGCCCCGGCCATCGTCGACGATCCGCCCCCGCCGAACCCCAACTGCCCGGCGGTCTGCAGACCCACGCCGATCACGGCCACGGTGAGCACCGAGGCACCCGCGGCGCGCACCGCACGGCTGCGGCGCTGGCGACGGTCGACCTCGGCGATCACGGACTCGAAGTCGACACCCAGGCCGCCGGTCGGTCCCGACGCGCGCAGCTTGGCCACGAGTGGGTCCAGCGCGTCGTCGGGGCGCAGCTCAGCCATCGCCCAACACCTCCCTCAGCTTGGCCAGGCCCCGCGCCGCTTGGCTCTTCACCGTGCCTTCGGAGCAGCCGAGCATCTCGGCCACCGACTCGACCGACAGATCCTCGACATAGCGCAGCACGACGACCCGCCGTTGCCCCGGCGGCAACGAGGCGAGCGCCGCGGCGAGTGAGAGCCGCTCGTCCAGCGCGTCGGTCGCCAGCGGCATACCGGAGGCGCGTGGCTCGGGCAGCACCTCCGTGGGCACCTCACCGCGCCACTTGCGCCGCCACCACGAGGAGGCCAGGCGCACCATGACGGTGCGCACGTAGGCCTCCGGGTTGCCGCCGCGGATCCGCTCCCAATGCGGCCAGGTGCGGGCCAGTGCCGTCTGCACGAGGTCGCGGGCCAGGTGGACGTCGCCGGTCAACAGGTATGCCGTGTGCACCAGTCGGGGGGAACGCGCGTCGACGAAGTCACGAAAGCCCTCCGGTTCGGCCACCGCCGCGGTTGCCACGCGCACCTCCTTCACCCCATCAACCGGGTATGCCGCCCCCAGGGTTGCACGAGGGCCGCACCCAAGTGGGTGCGGCCCTCGCGTCGATCGGGTTCAGCGGGCCGGGGCGGCCCGCCGGTCGCCGTCAGCCGCCACTTGCCGAGATCACCTGGCCGGTCAGAGTCCGGAGATCCGGTCGGCCGGAGCGGTGAGGCCGGGGTGGTTGCGCAGGTAGTCGACGAAGACCGTGAGGTCCTCGCCGGCACCCAGCCGGTTGGTGCCCTGGGTGAAGGCGGTGAACGAGTCGCCGCCGTCGGCCAGGAAGTTCTGCACTCCGACCCGGTAGGTGGCGCTCAGGTCGATGGCCACCCCGTTGAGCGTCATCGAGCCGGGCACCACCCGCGAGCCTTGCGGCGCCGTGGCGTCCCAGGTGTAGGCGAAGCCCGCGGAGACCCCGAGGGCGAGCATCGGCCGCGAGCCGCGGGCCGAGATCGGCTGGTACTGCTGCTCGAGCACCTGGCGGATCTGGTCACCGGTCAGGTCCATCGACAGCACGACGTTGCCGAACGGGGTCACGGCATACGCCTCGCCGTAGGTGACCACCCCGTCGCCCTCGCCGGCGATGGACTGCGGGTGGAGCAGGCTCGCTCGCACCCCACCGATGTTCATGAAGGCGATCTGCGCCCCGCCCTTGGGGCCGGCCGTCGCCCAGAGCATGGCGTCGGCGACCAGGTCACCCATCGGGGTCTCGATGCCGCGGTCGCCGCTGGAGTCGCCGGTGATGCTGGCCGCGACCGAGCCGACCGGGGTGTTCTTGATCGGGCCCGCGAGGGTGTTCCACTTGGCGATGATCGCGGTCTGGGTCGGGTCTTTGGCGACCGTGCGAGCGTTGAGGTGGTTGACCGCCGTGGTGCGGTCGCGCATGACCTCGCCGCTGGCCCGGTTGACGACCAGGCTGGTCTCGGTGATCGCCCGGCCGTAGTCGGCGGCGCTGGTGACCAGTCGTGGGTTGCCGGCCGGGTCGGGGATCGAGCAGACATAGGCCTGGTGGGTGTGGCCCGAGACGATGAGGTCGACCTCCGGGCTCATCGTCGCGGCGATCTGCGCGATCGGGTCGGAGATGCCCTGGCAGGCGCCCAGGTCACCGGCCTGGTAGCCACCCTCGTGCAGCAATACAACGATCGCCTTGACGCCCTGCTTCTTGAGCAGTCGGGCCTGGGCGTTGGCCGTCTGCACCTCGTCCTTGAAGTCGACGCTCGCCACCCCGCTCGGGTTGACCAGGGAGGGAGTGGCCTCCAGGGTCATCCCGATGAAGCCGACGCGCACGCCGTCCACGGTCTTGATGCTCGTGCCCGGCAGGAGGGTCTGGCCGTTGTCCTTGCGCACGACGTTGGCGGCGAGCCACTGGAAGTCGGCGCCGGCATACGGCGCGTCGGGGAAGTAGCAGCCTGCGCTCGGGTGGCAGCCGCCATTCTGCATGCGCAGCAACTCGGCGGTGCCCTCGTCGAATTCGTGGTTGCCGACGGCGCTCACGTCGAGGTGCATGGCGTTGAGCGACTCGACCGACGGCTCGTCGTGGAAGATGCCGGACAGGAACGGCGAGCCACCGATGAGGTCACCCGCGGCGACCGTGAGGCTCTTGCCGCCGGCGGTGGCCCGCAGTGCCGCGAGGTTGGTCGCGAGGTATTCCGCGCCACCGACCGCGGTCTGGGATGGGTCGACGACGGGGCTCAGTTTGCCGTCGCTGGCCTCGAGGTGACCGTGGTAGTCGTTGAACGACAGGATCTGCACGGTCGTGAGATTGGGGTTGCCCCCCTTACCCGCTCCGGCCGCAGCCGGGGTGCTGGCTGCGACGGGCACGAGCACCGCGGCGGCCAGGGCCGCCACCCCCGTGACACCGAACCGACGACGCAGGCTCATCTGCTCTCCTTCATCCGGGCAGGCCCCCGAAGCCCACCACCCGGGCAAGGCTACGCCAGAAATCCTGCTGTGCCAGGTGCGCTCAACCGCAGGATCAGTCGATCGGAGTGGCGGGTCCGGACGGTCCCGCGCCGGTGGACTGCGAGTCGGCCGACGGCCCGGGGGCGGGCGGGGCGGCATACGGGCTGGCGTAGGGTGCGGCCGCGATGAGGCCGGCGGCCCGCAGGATCTCGCGGGCCTGTGCGGCGACCTTGTGCTCGGCGAGCACCTCGTACTTGCCCGGCACGATGCGGCTCACCGAGGTGAAGTCGCGCTGCCCGCGGGTGAACGCGTAGCCGATGGCCCCCCACACGGCACCGAAGACGGCTCCGTAGAGCATCGTCGACAGCACGAGGGTCATCGTGTTCGTGTTGCTCTCGAAGAGCGAGAAGACCAGGCCCACGAAGAGGCCCAGCCACAAGCCCGACAGCGCTCCGCCGAGCAACACCCGACTCCAGGTGAGCCGGCCAGTGACCCGCTCAAGCTGGCGCAGCTCGGTGCCGACGATGAGGCAGTTCTGCACCGGGAACTGCGCGTCCGAGAGGGTGTCGACGGCCTTCTGCGCCTGTTGATACGTCTCGAACACCCCGATCGACAGGGGGTACTCGAGCTGCAGCGCCTCGAACGGAGTCCGGCGGCCGGGCTGAGTGCTCATGCCTCCATCCTCACACGGGCCAGGGTCTCGCCCGCGCCGCCGCCCATCGTTCGCGCCGGCCGGGCCATGGATGTGCACATGAACGTGCGCTGGGGCCAGGTTTCGTGGTTTCCGCGCACACTCATGCGCACCGTCACTCCCGCCTGCCACGTGCCCCCGTGCCCGGCGCCGCGCCCCACCCCTCAGCCACGCGACGACCCGGTATGCCGCGCGGCATACCGGGTCGTCTGCGACAGCCCCACCGGGCGTTCAGCCCTTGAGCTTGAACTCCTCCAGCAGCCGACGGCCGATGATCATCTTCTGGATCTCGGCAGTGCCTTCACCGATGAGCAGCATGGGAGCCTCCCGGTAGAGACGCTCGATCTCGTACTCCTTGGAGTAGCCGTAGCCGCCGTGGATGCGGAAAGACTGCTCGACGACGTCGGCGCAATTCTCCGCGGCGAGGTACTTGGCCATGCCGGCCTCGAGGTCGTTGCGCTCGCCGGCGTCCTTGAGCCGGGCCGCCTTGACCATCATCTGGTGGCTGGACTCGACCTTGGTGGCCATGTCGGCCAGCCGGAAGAGGATGCCCTGGTGCTCGGCGATCTTCTTGCCGAAGGTCTCCCGCTGCTGGGCGTAGGCGATGCCCAGCTCGAAGGCCCGCATCGCGACCCCGCAGGCCCGGGAGGCGACGTTGACCCGGCCGACCTCGACGCCGTCCATCATCTGGTAGAAGCCCTTGCCGGGGACGCCACCGAGGATCTGGTCGGTGGTGGTCCGGTAGTTCTCGAAGACCAGCTCGGTGGTGTCGACGCCCTTGTAGCCCATCTTCTCGATCTTGCCGGGGATGGTCAGCCCGGGTGCGGTCTCGCCGAAGCCGGACTCCTTCTCCACGAGGAAGGTCGTGAGGTTCTTGTAGACCGAGCCCTCACCGAGGTCGGTCTTCACCAGCACTGCGACGAGGTTGGACGAGCCACCGTTGGTGAGCCACATCTTCTGGCCGTTGATTGTCCAGTTCTCGCCCTCGCCCTTGACCGCTTTCGTGCGGATCGCCGCGACGTCCGAGCCCAGACCCGGCTCGCTCATCGAGAAGGCGCCGCGCACCTCGCCGGTGGCCATCCGGGGCAGGTACTTCTGCTTCTGCTCCTCGGTGCCGTGCTGCAGCAGCATGTAGGCGACGATGAAGTGCGTGTTGATGATGCCCGACACGCTCATCCAGCCGCGGGCGATCTCCTCGACACACAGGGCGTAGGTCAGCAACGACTCGCCGAGGCCGCCGTACTCCTCGGGGATCATCAGCCCGAAGATCCCCATCTCCTTCATGCCTTCGACGATGGCCTGGGGGTATTCGTCCTTGTGCTCCAGCTCGGTCGCGACCGGGATGATCTGCTCGTCGACGAACTGCCGCACCAGCTTGAGCAGCTCCTGCTGCTCCTCGGTGAGGCCCTCGGTGGTCTGCAGTCGGGACATGTGGCTTCCTCGCTGATCTGGGTGGGGGGTCTCTTGCGAGTATGCCGAGTGCTCGCCGCTACGCCCACCCGCCGGTGGTGTGAGTCCCGGCACCCCGGGGTGGCGCAAGCGGATTCGACGCTTGCCGTGGGCGCGGATGATCGGCGAGTACGCGCAGCATTGCGGGCACATCGATCTGCTGCGTGAGGGGATCGACGGGCGCACCGGTGCCTGAGTGCTGGTATGCCGGTGGCCTGCGTCGGTGGCCTGCGCCGCCTGCGCAGAGTCGCCTTGCTGTTAGGTGCGGCGGTGGGCATGGGCACCCGATCAGGTAGCGACGGGGTGGGTCAGCTGGTGGGTTAGCCGGCGTGGGGCAGGGTGGTGTCGGGGCACCGGTCGTGGGTGGTGCCTTGGGCGGTGGCGCGCTGGTCGTAGCTGCCGGGGTGCAGGTCCCAGTGCACGTGTCGGCCGTCGGGGTCGGGGGTGGGGCTGACGTCGGCGGTGAGGCGTCGGGTGTGCACGAGGGTGTGGTGGTGTTGGCATAGCAGTGCGGCGTTGGTGAGGTCGGTGGCTCCGCCGTCGAGCCAGTGGATGACGTGGTGGATGCGGGTCCAGTCGGCGGGGGCGTGGCAGCCGGGGTAGGTGCAGTGCCGGTCTCGGCGGGTCAGGGCGCGTCGTTGCGCGGGCGTGTAGAGGCGCACGGTGCGGCCGAGGTCGAGTAGCTCCCCGCGGGAGCCCAGGACGTGGGGGATGAGGTCGGCGCAGCAGGCCAGTTGCCGCACTGATTCTGCGGACAGGATGGCCCCTTGAGCCCACGAGCCGACGACGACCCCGGACCCGCCCGCGCCGGGGACGCGGGCGCCGACCCCGGTCCAGTCCACGTCCGGCCCGCCGGACGCGGGCCCCGGATCGTCGAGGTCGACGAGGTCGGTGAGCCGGTCATGGAGCAGCTCGTCAGAGCCAGGCGGGCCGATGTCAGAGCCGCGCGGGCCGGTGCCGTGCGTGTTTGGGTCGTGCGGGCCGGGGCTGTCTGTGTCTGGGTCGTGCGGGTGTGCGGGCGGGCCGCTCTCGGGGGGTTGGGGTTCTCGGCGCGGGGGTTGGGGTGCCCGGTGAGGGTGGTTCGGGTGTGGTGCGGGTGGGTCGGTGATGTGGCTGGTGTGTGCTTGGGCGAGCCGTTCACGGGTCAGCAGGCTCAGGTCAGTGAGGTTGATCAGCACGTGGACGCTGGCGCCGCCGCTGACGGGCAGGCCGGTGGTGTGGTCGCCGGTGTTGGTGCTGCCCGGGTGGGTTGGTCCGGCGGTGCCTTCGCTTCGGGTGTGTCCTCGGCCGAGGCTGTGGGCGCAGATGTCGGTCAATGCTTCGACCCGGCGTTGCCCGGCTGGGCGGGTGTCGCGTTCCCCGGTCACCGGGTTGGGTATCGGCGCGGACAGTCCTGCGATCGCTGCCTCCAGCATGGCTGCCTGGTGAGGGGTCACCGCCAGCCGGTAGTGCGTCAACTGCGCCGATTCCACCTGGGGCTGCGACAGGCACGCATACGCGACCAAGGCTTCTTGGATCTGCTCCAGCTCCCCTGGCTGCCCGTACCGGGCCAGCAACGCCGGACGCAGCCGCCGCATCGCTGTCAGCCCGTCACTGGCCCCCAGGTCGATGAGGGCCTCGGTCACCGTCGGCACGGCCTCGGGCACGAGGCGGGGCAGTAACTGGCCGATTTCGTGGAGCACCCCGACACCCAGGCCCGGCAACACCCGACCGGAACTGACCTGGGCCCACACCTGAGCGGCTGGGGTGTCCGGGGACGGCTCGACCCGGGTGGACAACCCCACCCGGTGCCGGGAAAGTTCGTCGGCCAACGACACCACCGGGCCGAGGCCGGCCTGGCGCAGCGACGGCGCGTGCTGACGCACCCATTCCCGGGTGCGTTGACCTGCCTGGGCCGGTTGTCCTTGCGCAACGGCGGACGCGGTCACCGCGACCGTCGCACCTGCGGCGGCTGCACCGATGCCGTCGATGAGTGTCAACAGCTGACCCAGCTCGTGCGCAGGGATCGTGTCGATCCACTCCGGTGCGCTGGTCAGCACCTGCCAGGCACGGGTCAACACCTGCGTGCGACTCGAGGGCGGCAGGTCGGTGGTCATGGCCTGATTCTACTCGATCGTGAGTCTGAAAAGAAGAGTTCCAGGGAGTCTAGATACTCTGAAAACGCTTGTTTACCAACGCGTTTGACTCCAACGGGGGTGCCAATAGTTCGCCCACTCCAACCCTATTCTGACCCACTGACAGTGCTGGGTTCACCGGGCCACCGGGCCACCGGGCCACCGGGCCGCCGGGCCACCGGGCCACCTCAACCATCGCCGGCGGCACTTCATCGCCGGCGCCGGGCGCGGGCGCGCAACCGACCGTCCGGCGTCCGCCGACGCCCACCCGATCTCGCCGTCCGGCAGGGGTCAATCCCGTTCGAAGCCTGCCTGGTCGAAACGGAGGGTGGCGGAGTTCTCGGCGACGGTGCGCAGCTTCGCTTCGTCGAAGCCGGCGGGGGCATGCGCGTCGATCTCGACGCGAACCGTGAGCTCGATACCGGGCCCGGTCAGGTGGGTGAGGATCTCGTCGTTGATCTTCTTGAAATCGACGGCGTGCTTGCCTTGGGTGAGGGTGCGGCTGCCGAAGTAGCGGGTGGGCCGCAACTCCCCTGGCGCCTCGGGGCCCGCCGACCCGCCGGGCTCGCCCAGCGCGGTGCCCGGCGGCGTGCCCAGCGCCGAACCTGACGCCGCCCCCGACGAGCCGCCACCAATCGTTGTCGCAGCGGACGATCCGCTCTGCGCGGCCTGCTCGTCCAGCTGGGCGACAGCACGCGCGGGGGCCACGACGAGGGTGGCGTCGCTGATCGGGGTGTTCGGCCCAGGCGGGGCGGCCAATCCTCGATAACCGCCTTGGGCGTCGACGCCGTTGGCCAACGCGACGCCCTCGTGCCGCCACATCAGCGACGGCGAGCGCAGCGCGTCCTCGAGCACGGCCCGCGAGCGCAGTCGCGGCATGTAGGCGTACTCGGCATACAGGCGCCACAGCTCACCGACGGTGACGTGCCCGGCGGCCCACAGTGGCTTGGCCACCCCGTCGAGTTGCATGCGCACGAGCGAGACGTCGTGTCGGGTGGCCAGGGTGCCGTCGGAGCCCATCCGCCGAGACACTCGCTCGGCCAGTGCCGGTGACTGCCCCTCGATCTTGCTGACCTGCATGATGATCGGCTGGCCGTCGGGCACGAGCGCCCATTGATAGGTCAGCAGCAGCCTGCCGGTGACTGTGGAGTCGGCTTGGGCGACCCGGGATTGGGCTTGCTCGACCTGGTTGCCGGTGAGGTCGAGATCGTTGCGTTTGTCGAGCACCTCCTGCCAGCCGAGGTAGTCGCGGACTGCCGTGTCGAGCTCGCCGAGCCGATCCTGGTCGGCGGCGAGGAAGACGATCATGTTGCGGAAGGTGCGGTTGGCGCTGCCCCGGCGGTCGATCGCCTCCCGGGCGAAGGCCATCGCCGAGGAGTCAGCGGCCCCCTTCTTGTGCGCCAGCCGCGGGTGCAGCAGCACCAGCCGGGCCTCGTCGAGGTCGGGGATGTCGCCGTGGTCCTCGGGGCAGACGTGCACGCCCGCGAAGTCGCCCGGCACCCTTCGTTGCCCGTCGAGGCGACGCACGATCTCGGCCCACACCTCTTCGCGGTGCATCCGCTCGGCATGATCCTTGGCGCGGCGGCTGATGTTGGCCTGCAGGTCGTACCAGAACTTGCCGGACCCGGAGTAGAAGTAGGTGGCTCGGTCGCCGAGCTGGGTGAGCGCGGAGTGGAAGTTGCCGGGCACGTCGCCGGGGGTCGCGGTGCCGAGGAAGACTCGTTGTGTTTCAAGGCCTTTGTGGGCGGCGCCCAGCCGCGGGGCCGAGCCGAAGAAGACGGTGCGGGCCAGCCGCTTGGTGAGCGAACGCTGCCCGAAGAGGGGCCGGTCGGTGTCGATCCGGGCCGGCTCGGAGTTGGGTCCGTCGACGTCGGCGTCGATGATCGCCTTCCACGAGTCCTGCAGGTATTGGGCGATCTCGGCGTTGACCTCGGATGCGGCGATCGGGATGGACCCCGGCATGATGAGCGGCGACTGGTCCTCACCGACCCACAGCGCGTGGATGATCTTGTTCATCAGCCGCAGCACTCCACGGGTGCGTTGGAAGCGTTCCAGGCTCGACCAGTCTTCGTAGAGCCGGTCGAAGACCTCCGGGTGGAT
>RRZT010779758.1_pt1 | contig 19862 bp, 21 predicted proteins | sample 2165551 | NCBI WGS metagenome assembly RRZT01 (sample SAMN10456910, study PRJNA506462) | wastewater metagenome | biome: wastewater; feature: sludge; material: wastewater sludge; isolation source: wastewater sludge with Escherichia coli K12::gfp cells carrying plasmid... | place: USA: Moscow, Idaho... | reverse complement strand
TCCGCTGGTTAAAACTCCAATTCTCATTTTTATTTTACCTCCACATTGATTATTCCTAAAATTTGGCCTAATTCTGTGATCAGTGTTTCTCCAGGGGTTACCCATAAATCTTTATTGGCCCCAAAATGTTTATTTTCGTTTTTCAAGTATAATACCACCGGTACTGGTCCCGGATACTTAATTAGAATCGATTTAACTGAATTTATCAAGGCTTTTTCTGTTAAATCCCCTAAACTCAAAACCAGCTTCTGGCGATTTTTCACCCCACCGGTGGTCTCATATACCGCTCTGCTTTCTTTTACTTCATGGCTTTCTTTGTTTTTGAGTGGCTCACCAATGGGATATACTTGGGCTGCGATCACCGAGGTACGCGCCTCTTCGTTGTAATTGATCCGCCCTTTGATTACCACCGGCTGATCCTGTTTTAAATAGCGGCGATATTCATCATAGGTTTTTGGAAAAACGACCACCTCAATTCGGCCATATAAATCTTCCAGGGTTAGAAAAGCCATCATCTGGCCTTTTTTTGTCATCATGGTTTTCATTTCCACAATTAACCCGCCAATACTGACCTGCTGACCATCCCGGATCCCGGCATCTTTTAAATCCTGGTAGCTGTCAACCAGATTGGAAAACAAGGTGACGGTTTTCTTGAGAATATCTTCATATTTTTCCAGCGGATGACCGGTAACATAGAGACCCAATACCTCTTTTTCCAAGGCCAGTCGTTCCTCTTTGGAAAAGGGCTGCTTTTGGGGGAAATGATCTTCTTTCAAATTTGCCAGTTCTTTTGATCCGCCCAGTCCGGCCATATCCATCAGCGACATTTGCCCGGAGATCCGGTCTTTCTTTTCCCGCTGCACCTGATCAACAATCAATTCGGCAATCGCCAACATTTGCGCCCGACTGCTACCAATGGCATCAAAGGCGCCCCCTTTGATCAGACTTTCGATGCTTCGACGGTTCAGGGCTTTCAGATCCACCCGTTCACAAAAATCCCGGAGATTCTGAAAATCACCTTTGGTTTTGCGGGCTTCAATAATAGCGGCAATGGCATTTTTCCCCAGCCCTTTAACAGCTCCCAAACCAAAACAGATGGAATTGCTGGAAACACTGAATTTCTCGTAGCTGGCATTAATACTGGGTGGTAATACATGAATACCCATTTTTCGGCAATCTTCAATATATTTTGCCACTTTTTTCTCATCATCCATAATACTGGACATTAAGGCCGCCATAAACTCGGTGGGATAATAGCATTTCAGCCAGGCGGTCTGATAGGCAATGACTGCATAAGCCGCAGCGTGGGATTTGTTAAAAGCATATTTGGCAAAATCTTTCATTTCATCAAAGATTTTTTTTGCGGCCGCTTCAGAAACGCCTCGTCGGATCGCCCCTTCAACGATAACTTTACCGCTTTCATCGACTTCACCATGAATAAAGACCTGGCCCTCAGCCTCCATCACGCTGGTCTTTTTCTTGGACATCGCCCGCCTGACCAGGTCACTGCGACCCATCGAAAAGCCGGCTACATCTCTGAAAATCTGCATAACCTGTTCCTGATAGACCATACAACCATAGGTAACGTTGAGGATGTTCTCGAGAATCGGGTGATCATAGGCTGCCCGGGATGGATTCTTCTTATTTTCAATGTAACGGGGGATCTGATCCATCGGCCCGGGCCGATAAAGTGAGATCCCGGCGATAATATCTTCAAAACTGCCGGGCTGGAGTTCTTTGATAAACTGCTGCATGCCCCGGCTTTCCAATTGAAAAACCCCAAGCGTATCGCCTTTTGAGAGCATTTCATAAACCTTGACATCATCCATTTCGAGACTGTCCAGATCCAGACGGTTACCTCTGCTGTGCTCAATATTTTCCAGCGCATCGCGGATCACCGTTAAGGTTCGCAGACCGAGAAAATCCATTTTAAGGAGGCCCAGATCTTCCAGCAAGCCCATCGGAAACTGGGTTGTGATCACATCATTGTTGCGATACAGGGGGATATACTCGACCAGCGGCAAATCTGAGATAACGACGCCAGCGGCGTGGGTGGAGGCATGCCGGGATAACCCTTCAATCGACTGGGCCGTTTTAACCAGTTTGGCAATGTCGGCATCGCTGTCTGCCATTTTTTTGAGTTCAGGATTCTCCTTCAAGGCTTCGGCAATGGTAATATTGACGCCAGGATGAATGGGTATTTCTTTGGCAACCCGATCGACCAGACTATAGGGCATATCCAAGGCTCGGCCAACATCCCGGAGGGCGCCTCGAGCAGCCATGGTTCCAAAGGTGATAATCTGCGCGACCCGGTCTTCGCCGTACTTGTTGACCACATAGTCGATGACTTCCTGCCGCCGTTCGTAACAAAAATCGACGTCGATATCTGGCATCGTTACCCGCTCCGGGTTGAGAAAACGCTCAAACAGCAGCTGATACTTAATCGGATCGATGGTGGTAATCCCCAAACTGTAAGCAACCAGACTTCCGGCAGCACTTCCCCGTCCCGGCCCAACCATGATCTGGTTGTCTTTGGCATACTTGATAAAATCCCAAACGATCAGGAAATAATCGTCAAAACCCATATTGTGAATGGTTTCCAATTCATAGGCCAGACGATCATGCAAATCGTTGGTCAGGGTTGGGTATTTTTTTTCCATTCCCGCCATGCACAGGCTTCTTAAATAGTTTCCCGCCGTTTCGCCGGGCGGCAGTTCAAACTGGGGCAGATGGGTTTTTTCCAGGTCAAAACTGACCTGGCAGCGTCTGGCAATGCGGTTGGAATTTTCAATCGCTTCGGGCAGATCAGCAAAGAGTCTGCTCATTTCTTCCTGACTCTTTAAATAAAATTCATTGTTGGGAAAACGCATTCGTTTTTCTTCCGAAACGGTGGCCGCGGTTTGGATACACAGAAGAATGTCATGGTTTTCACTGTCTTCTTTACAGACATAATGGACATCATTAGTTGCCACCAGGGGGATACTCAGTTTTTTAGACAGCTGGATCAACCGCTCATTGATCAAAGCTTCTTCCCGGAGACGATGGTCCTGAATTTCCAGAAAGAAATGATCCTTGCCAAAGATATTCTGATAAACAAGACAACGTTCTTCAGCTCCGGCAAGATTATTATTTAGAATCATTTGCGGAATTTCTCCGGCAATACAGGCCGATAGGCAAATAATTCCCTCGCTGTATTCGCTTAAACAGTCATGATCCACTCGGGGTTTATAGTAAAATCCATCAATGAAACCTCTTGAAACAATCTTCATAAGGTTTTTATACCCCAGGTTGTTCTCCGCTAACAAAATAAGATGGGCCCGTTCCTTGTCATAGATCGGATCCTTTTTTTCAAGACCCCGGGGTGCCACATAAACCTCGCAGCCAATTACCGGGTGGATTTTTTCGTTCAGGCAGGCCTTATAAAAATCAATGGCCCCAAAAAGCACCCCATGATCGGTCAACGCAACACTTTCCATGCCACTCTGAGCCACTGCCTTGACCAGTTCGTTGATTCGGCCAAAACCGTCCAACAGGCTATATTCACTATGTACATGAAGATGTGTAAATTGTTTTTCCATCTTTTCTTTCACTTTACTGTTAAAATTTAGTTTCATGCTTTTCTTATTATTTCCGATTTCTTTAGTTTTTATTATAACATAGATTCTTAAAAATAAATAGATATTTTGTCCCGGTCGGTTGAAATTGATCCCAGCCCTTGATATCCATCTCCTTTCCTTCATTATATACTATTTTTCAGTGATTATTAAATTTCATTTGAAATGACTCACTTTAACCTGTGTTTTTTTTGTTATTTTTTTAACGTTATTTTTTTGCCGGTAATCCTTTACATTATTTCTGAGTTATGTTATTATGTGTTCGTAAATAGTTTTACGATTGTTTACGAAAAGATTTAATAATTTCATATATTGGCAGGAGTTATGGAGGGCCGTACTTTCGTTTTTACATTAAGAGAATATGTAAATTTGTTAGTATGTGCTTTTTTTGTTTGTTTTTATTCCTTTCCTTATGGTTTCATTATGTTTTTAAACATAATCAAATAAATAATTAAATAAATAGGGGGTTATACTTATGAAAAAGTATATCTTATCACTGGATGCAGGAACTACAAGTTCAAGAGCGATTTTATTTAACCATGACAGCGAAATCGTCAGTGTTGCACAAAAAGAATTTACTCAGATCTATCCAAAAGCCGGTTGGGTTGAACATGACGCCATGGAAATTTGGGCTACCCAAAGTGGTGTTGTAACTGAAGCGATGTCAAAAATTGGCGCTACCGCTGAAGACATTGCTGCTATCGGGATCACAAACCAACGTGAAACAACTGTCGTTTGGGACAGAAAAACTGGCGAACCTATTTATAATGCGATTGTTTGGCAATGCCGTCGTACCGCATCTTTCTGTGATGAATTAAAAGCCCGTGGACTGGAAGACTATGTACGTGAAAACACCGGTCTTGTAATCGATGCTTACTTCTCAGGAACAAAAATCAACTGGATTTTAAATAACGTTCCTGGCGCTCGTGAAAGAGCTGAAAAAGGCGAACTGGCTTTCGGAACCATTGATACCTGGTTAATCTGGAAATTAACCGATGGTAAGGTTCATGTAACTGATTATTCTAATGCTTCCCGTACGATGGCATTTAATATTAAAACCCTTAAATGGGATGAAAAAATGTTAAAAGAACTGGATATCCCAGCTTCTATGTTACCAGAAGTTAGACCATCCTCAGCTGTTTATGGCACGACTACACTTTATGGCACAGAAATTCCAATCGCCGGAGCTGCTGGCGACCAACAGGCTGCTCTCTTCGGACAAGCTTGCTTCGAACCTGGTATGGCTAAAAATACATATGGAACCGGTTGCTTCATGCTGATGAACACTGGTGACAAACCGGTTAAATCTAACAGCGGCTTGGTTACTACCATTGCCTGGGGCCTGGATGGCGAAGTTGACTACGCCTTAGAAGGTTCAATCTTCGTTGCCGGTGCAGCAATCCAATGGTTAAGAGATGAAGTTCGACTGGTAGACTCTTCTCCAGACAGCGAATTCTATTGTAATAAAGTTGCTGATACCAATGGCGTTTACATGGTTCCTGCTTTCGTTGGACTGGGCGCTCCACATTGGGATATGTATGCTCGTGGCGCGATCTTAGGATTAACCCGTGGTGCCAACAAATCTCATTTAATCCGAGCAACTGTTGAATCTTTAGCTTATCAGACAAAAGACGTTCTGGATGCAATGGAAAAAGACTCCAATATCAAATTGGCAGCATTAAAAGTAGATGGCGGCGCTTGCGCTAACGATTTCTTAATGCAATTCCAGGCTGATATTTTAGGCGTTCCCGTTGATCGTCCATCAATCGTTGAAACTACCGCTATGGGTGCTGCTTACCTTGCTGGTTTGGCTGTTAAATTCTGGGATGGTAAAGCTGATGTAACGGCTGCCTGGAAACTTGACCGTTCATTCAATCCTGCTATGGATGCCGATGTTCGCGCTAAATTATACGCTGGCTGGTTAAAAGCTGTCGAATGCTCTAAAGGATGGGAAGACGCAGAATAATCCATTCTGACTAAATATTCATTTTAAAATTTATTGTCGGGGTGCTTAAGACACCCCGACAATTTAGATATTTCTCTTTCCTATTTTTGTGATTGTGTTATAATGAATTTACAAATACGATCCTACCGGGAGGAGTTTTATGTCGACGAGAAAATGTCTTCTCATGTTTCAGGACAACCCAATCATTGTGGCCGTTCGTAATCCTAAAGATATTTACGATGCGATTCACTCAAAATCGCAGATTATCTTTTTATTGACCGGCAACGTCTATAACTTAAAAAAAATGGTGGAGCTTTGTACCAAAGCCGACAAACACGTGTTTACCCATTTGGACCTCATTAAGGGTTATTCCCAGGATAATTATTTTATAAAGTATCTGAAAGATGAGATTAAACCAACGGGCATTATTACCACCAAAAACAATATTATCACTCGGGCCAAACAAGAAGGTCTTATGACGGTTCAACGTTTATTTCTATTGGATTCTTCAGCCATGGATATTTCAATCAATTCGGCCAAAAAAATTAAGCCCGATGCCATCGAAATTCTGCCTGGCCTGGTTCCCAAGCTGATCGCAGCCGTTAAAAAAGAGGTCGATATTCCAATTGTAACCGGGGGATTCATAGAGACAGAGGAAGAAGTTCGTTCTTGTCTTGCTGCTGGTGCATTATCAGCCAGCACATCTCACAAGCCGTTGTGGGAAAAAATAGAGCTTATTCGTAATGAACAGAGATTATTACATAAAGAATAAGTAAAAATAAAATACAAGGCAACGGAGAGCCATACTGTTTTCTTAAATGAATCCTTATTTAAGAAAATTGTATGGCTTTTAATTTTTTATAGTTCTTAGGAGGAATATATTATGTATGATATCGCCATTATTGGAGCTGGTATTGCCGGTTCCTACATTGCTCGGGAATTAACCCGATACAAACTGGACATTGTTTTATTAGACGGAGAAAATGATGTCGGAAATCAGATTACGATGGCCAACTCTGCCATTGTTCACGCTGGCTTCGATGCTCCAGCTTACAAATTGAAAGGAAAATTCAACGCCACCGGAAACCTGATGTATGATAAGGTTTGCGAGGATCTGGATGTACCCTTCAAACGCTGTGGCTCCCTGGTTGTTGCCCATGACGAATATGAAATGGCAACCATTCATCAGCTATATCAGAATGGTCTCAAAAATGGAGTCCCCGGTTTGAAAATTCTTTTTAAAGACGAGGTTCACGCCATGGAACCTAATTTGAATGAAGATATTTGTGGTGCTCTTTATGCCCCCACCGCGGGAATTGTATCACCATTTGAACTCTGTGTTCACGTGGCTGAAAACGCTGTCGACAATGGTGTCACCCTTAAACTGAATCACATGGTTACTGCCATTGACAAGCTCGATGATCACTTTAAAATCACCACTAATTCCGGTGAAATCGAAGCCAAGTATGTGATCAACGCCGCCGGAGTCTATGCTGATGATATTTACGAGATGGTTGGTGAACCTTATTTCCAACTGCTGGCCCGAAAAGGTAACTACTTTATCTTCGATAAAGAAGCCGGTTCCCTTGTTAATAGTGTTGTTTTCCCCTGTCCATCAAAAAAAGGCAAGGGTATTCTGGTTGCACCTACCGTTCATGGTAACCTGCTCATCGGTCCGGATGCCGAACCAGTTGATAAAGGCGATATTTCCACCACCACTGAACGACTGGATTATATTAAACAAAATGCCCTGAAGAACTGTCCTTCCCTACCCTTTAATAAAATTATCCGATCCTACGCCGGCCTGCGAAATACCCCGATTAAGGACACCTTTACCACCACTGATGGCGACTTTATTATTGAAGAATCACCCGTAAAAGGTTTTATTAATGTAGCCGGTTACGAATCACCAGGACTGACCTCGATACCTGCCGTGGCTCACTATGTTGTCGAAGAAATTGTTAAACCATTGATCCCGGATATCGAAGAAAATCACGACTATAATCCCAAGGTTCGAAAACATCTTCGCTTTGATGAAATGACTGCCGAAGAAAAAGTTGAAATCATCAAACAGGATCCCAAATACGGTAAGGTTATCTGTCGCTGTGAAACCATCACTGAAGGTGAAATCATTGATGTTATTCACCGCAGCGCTGGCGCCCGCACCGTTAAATCGGTTAAAAAACGCTGTCGTGCCGGAATGGGCCGCTGTCAGGGTGGTTTCTGTTCACCTCGCGTAGTCGAAATTCTGGCCCGGGAACTTAATGTTCCCTTGGACGAAATTATGTATGATCAACAGGATTCGACCTTCATTCTTTCAGGTCACACAAAATCCGTTAAGGAGGAGGCATAATCATGATTTATGATGTTGTAATTTTAGGCGGCGGTCCAGCGGGTTTAGCTGCTGCTGTAGAAGCTAAAAATGATGGGGCTGAGAAGGTTCTGATCCTTGAAAGAGACCGGGAGCTCGGGGGTATTCTTAACCAGTGTATCCATAATGGTTTTGGTCTCCATACCTTTAATGAAGAATTAACCGGCCCGGAATATGCCGAACGATATATTCAAAAAGTTAAAGACTTGAACATCCCCTATATGCTGGATACCATGGTTTTGGATATGCATGATAACGGCGACCTTAAATCGATTCATGTTATCAACGAAGAAAATGGCTACATGATCATTGAAACCAGAGCTGTTGTTTTAACCATGGGCTGTCGGGAACGGACTTCCGGAGCTATTGGTATCCCGGGATATCGTCCATCTGGTGTTTTCACCGCCGGTACGGCGCAGCGTTTTATCAACATGGAAGGTTACATGGTTGGTAAGGAAGTCGTTATCCTGGGTTCCGGTGATATCGGCCTGATCATGGCCCGCCGCATGACCCTGGAAGGCGCTCATGTTCAGGCAGTATGTGAACTGATGCCCTATTCCAATGGCTTGGTACGTAACATTGTTCAGTGTCTGGATGACTATGACATCCCCTTAAAATTAAGCACCACCATCACTTTCATTCACGGAAAAGATCGAATTGAGGGTGTTACCATTGCCAAGGTTGATGAGAAACTCAAAGTGATTCCGGGTACCGAAGAATTTATTCCCTGTGATACCCTGCTGCTTTCGGTCGGACTGATCCCCGAGAATGAAATTACCCGTAATGCTGGTGTTGTCATGGACAACCGAACCAATGGTGCCATTGTTGGTGAACTGCGGCAAACCTCCATGCCTGGTGTTTTCGCCTGCGGTAACGTTGTTCACGTTCATGACCTGGTCGATTTTGTTAGTGAAGAAGCGGTTCTTGCCGGTAAGGGTGCGGCCAAATACATCAAAGGCGAACTGGACACCGAGATCAACTTCACCACCACCAACGGCGACGGGATTGGCTATGTTGTTCCGCAACAGGTTGCCATGAAAAACGTGGAAGAAAAGGTCACCTTCTATATGCGGGTCCGGCAAGTCTTTCAAGACAAGGTCGTCAATGCCTATATTGGTGATCAATTAATTGCCGCTAAAAAAGAAAAGAAGTTACTGCCCGCTGAAATGGTAAATTTCAAAATTGCCAAAGATGTTTTAGCTCAATATCCCGCCGGAGAAATCCGATTTGTCGTAGAGGAGGCAAAATAATGAAAAAAGATATGACCTGTATTGTTTGCCCCATCGGGTGCCAAATGACCATTGAGGAAAAAGCCGATGGTACCTATGAGGTTACCGGCAACACCTGTAAACGTGGTCCAAAATACGCCATCAATGAAATGACCAACCCCACCCGGGTTATTCCAACCACGGTAGTGATCAAAAACGCCATGCTTCCCCGTCTGCCCGTTAAGACAGCAGAACCAATCCCCAAAGGCCAAATTTTTGATGCCATGGCCGTTATCAACCAGGTCGTTGTGGAAGCCCCCATCAAAACTGGTGACGTTGTCGTCAAAGATCTTCTGGGTCTCGGGATCGATGTGGTTGCCACCAGAACGATGGATAAATGTTAATACCATTAATCTAAGTCATTTAAAAAAAGAGTCTGAAAATAATCTCAGCGATTATTTTCAGCTCTTTTTTTATTCATTATTTCTGTAACTTGAACTCGTAACGACAATATATTAATTTGTTACAAAACAGACATTGAATTACAACCATCTTTCATGATATGTTTAACTATACAAATTCTGCAATTAAAGGTGCTACCCGATGTTTGAAAAAATAAAACAACGTTTAAATAAAAACCTGATTCTTGTAATTCTTATTCCCTGTGTCATTATTATGATTACCTTAATTATTCACTATCAATCTGTCGCCAGAGAAAAAGCCAAGCTGGACGAGGGCGTCCAGATTCTAAACGCCCTGGAAACCCGTGATCTTTACACAATGGAAGAGAAAATCGATTTTATGAAACGAAAAGCTGTAGATTCCGGCGATTATTCCGCTTTATTTGGAAATACCGTTGTTTTTGGTGATTCGATTGCCGAAGGACTTGGTTTATACGGTTTTTTAAGTCCGACCTCGTTGGTGGCAGTAATGGGCAAATCGACCGAAAACAGTCTCGAAGACGTCCCCAAACTGGTTAATCTAGCCCCCCGTTATGCTTTTTTCGAGTTGGGGCTCAATGATATCAGTCACCCCTACAATACCCTGGAATCCTATCTCAGTCATTATGAAAAAATCATCGATGCAGTTCGACTGCAATTGCCCAATACGCAAATCTATATTTGCAGTATCTTTCCGGTTACCGATGAAGCGCTCAAAGAAAATCCCGAATTCAGTCAGATTGAGAGCTATAATGCCGCCCTGGCCGAAATGGCTAAACGAAAGAATATCCATTATATCGATACTTATACGCTTTTAAAAAGCAATCCCCAATACCATGCTGAAGATGGCATCCATGTGATCCGGGAGTTTTACCCGCTTTGGATGGATACCCTTGTTAATAACAGTAATCTGAAAAATTTATTATAGAATTGGAAACTCATGAAAAAAATTGTTGTACTGCTGTTCATTTTAATACTCGCGCTGCCATGTTTTGGCTGTTACTCTGCTGAACAGCCGCCCTTATCCCAGGTGGAGACCGAACTCCTGGCCGCTTCCCAAAATCTCAGCGGGATGGAAAAAGGCGATGGTAAAGCCTTGAAACGTTATTATGGACTCAATATCAACGACTATCAGGAAGTGCTGATTTACGTTCCCGCAAATTATATGGATGTTCCCGAACTGCTGGTGATAAAAGTTAAGGATCCCGCCCAACTGGATCTGGTTGAAGCAGCGGTGGATACCCGCAATGCCATGCAACAGGAAAGCTTTGGAAGTTACGGACCGGAGCAGGTGGCCCTGCTTGATAATTATGAGTTTAAAATTGTCGGAAACACTCTTTTTTATTGCGTCTCGCCTGATGCGGCCACACTAAAAGATACCTTTGTCAAAAGCATCAAAAATAATCAGTAAGGAGTGGCCATGGTTTTTAGTAGTATCTTGTTTATTTTTGCTTTTCTACCCATCGCACTGGGTCTCTATACGATAATCCCGAAACAGGGAAAAAATCTGATTCTGCTATTAGTCAGTCTGTTTTTTTATGCCTGGGGCGAACCGGTTTATGTTTTCTTAATGCTTTTCACCATCGTCTTTGACTTTGGCATGGGGATTCTGATGGAAAAAAAGCCGCACTTAGTCCGAAAGCGGATTTTCATTTTGACCGTGATTGTGAATCTGGGATTTTTATTCTTTTTTAAATACTGGGGGTTCCTGCTCGATACCATCAACCAAATCTTCAATTTGGGCATCCCCTATGCCCCACTGCCCTTACCGATTGGGATTTCCTTTTATACCTTCCAGATCCTATCTTATATCATCGATATCTATCTGGGCAAGGTCCCGGTCCAAAAGAATATTGTTTCCTTTGGTTTGTATGTAACCATGTTTCCCCAATTGATCGCCGGGCCCATTGTTCGCTATAAAGATATTGATGATCAGCTTTCAAACCGGGTGATGAATCAGGAAAAATTTGGCATCGGGGTCGAACGTTTTATCCAGGGGCTCGGCAAAAAAGTCCTGCTGGCCAACAATATTGGTTATGTCTGGACTCTGATTTCGGCTATGAACGTCGGCGAACTATCTGTCCTCACCGCCTGGATCGGGATTATCGCCTTTACCTTCCAGATCTATTTTGACTTTAGCGGCTATTCGGATATGGCCATTGGTCTGGGGAAAATGTTCGGTTTCGAATTTCTGGAGAATTTCAACTATCCTTATATTTCCCGAAGCGTGACCGAATTCTGGCGACGTTGGCATATTTCTCTGGGTACCTGGTTCCGAGAATACCTCTATATCCCCCTGGGCGGAAATCGGGTTCCCATCCCCCGGCTATTTTTAAACCTCGGGGTCGTCTGGTTATTAACCGGCCTCTGGCACGGCGCCAGCTGGAATTTCGTTATCTGGGGAGGCTATTATGGGTTGATCCTTTTTGCTGAAAAAACATTCTTAAAGACTCTACTGGAAAAACTGCCAAAATTCATTCAGCACAGTTACACCCTGATTCTGGTAATGATCGGCTGGGTTTTCTTTGCCAGTCCGGATCTCGGTTTTGCCCTGTCTTACCTCCAGGTAATGTTTTTTAGCGCCGGGGCATCACTGGTCGATTCAACCGGACTGTATTACTTGTACACCAGTCTCATCCTGTTGGTGATTTGCGGGATCTGCAGCACCCCGTTTGTCCATCAGCACTATAATAAACTGATTCACCAGGAAAAAACCTGGGTTGTCCCCTTGGGACTGGGGCTCAACAGCGTAATCATGTTTCTATCCATCGCTTATTTAGTAACAGAAACTTATAATCCCTTTTTATATTTTAGATTTTAGGTGAAGCCTTATGCGAAAACAAGATAACCACCGCGACCACGATCAATACACCCATTCGCTGTTTTACAAAAAATACATCAATCTATTGGGCCTGCTTTTTATCGGCATCATCGTCTTTTTTCCACTGACCTCGCTGCTCCTGCCTGACACCAAACTGTCGGAGAACGAAAACCGGATTTTAACCCAATTGCCCCGTTTTTCGGTAGATAGCATCATTGATGGCCGCTATATGAAGAAAATGCAAAAATATACGGCCGATCAGTTAATGGGCCGAAATTTCTGGATTTATACCAAAACCAGTACCGATCGACTGATCGGTAAAAACAGCTCCAATGGGATATACTTTGGTAAAAATTCCACCCTGATTGAAAACTTTGATCCCTTACCTGCTGATGCTGCCAACCAGACAAAAACGGCAATAAACACCTTTGCTGAAAAACATCCCGATCTGAACCACTTTTTTATGCTGGTTCCCAACGCCATCAGTATCAGCGCTGAAAAACTGCCGGCATATGCTCCGGTTTTAAACCAGAGCGACTATATCAATGATTTTACCGGCGGATTAAATGAAAAAATAACGGTTCTTGATCCCAGACCAATTCTGGAACAGAACCGGGATCAGCTACTCTATTATAAAACCGACCATCACTGGACTACGCTGGGCGCCTGGCTTTCTTTTCAGGGCGTTGCCGATGCCATGGGAATCAAACCAGATCCCGATGCCTATACTGTTTATCCGGTCACTGACTCGTTTTCTGGCGCCCTGGTTTCTAAAAGCGGCTACCTGACCTTTACCACCGATACGATTGATGTTTATATTCCCCAAAGCGAAGAGTCCTATTCGGTGGTTAATTACGTGGAAGAGCAAAAAAAATCTTCTTCTCTTTATGCCAGCGAACAATTAAAGGGAAAGGATAAATATGCTGTTTTTCTGGCGGGTAACCATCCGATTATTAAAATTAAAAATCCGGTGGTGAATGGGAAAAACCTGCTCGTCATCAAAGATTCTTATGCCAACGCCTTTATTCCTTTTCTAGCACCCTTTTACAGCGAGATCACGGTGATTGATCCCCGTTACTACTATGACAGCATTGATGCCCTCATTGCCGATGCCCAGATCACTGACGTCTTATATCTCTTCAATGCCAATACTTTTTTTCGGGATACCACCCTGGAACCGGTTTTGAATGATGACTAACCGATTAATTTAAAAAATGGTTTCCGCCAAACCCGGCGAAAACCATTTTTTTATTGATCAATATTTCGATATTCACAGCTAAGATTTGAACACATCAGACAGTCATGGTCTTTTTCGGCCAGTTCGATATTTTTATCGGCACCATAGACATAGCCCAGAGTTTTGACTGGATTATACATAAATCCTGCCGAAATCCCCACTGATAAAAGCGCTTCGCCATTGACATATTCCAGTATTTTTTTCTGTACCTGGATCGGGATAATATTGTCGTCTGGTGAGTAACGAAGGGTCAGCGCATAGCCCTGTGCTTCATAGACGTCCCGCTTGACCGTGTCGTAATAGTCATTTGATGCATTAAACAGCAGGATATCGGCCATGGCATCAATCATCAGGCCATTTAAAAAGTCCTTCTCGGCAAAATACGCCGTCGATTGTTCACTGATTTTAGGGCCCAGAGCACCAGACAATAAACAATGTGACTAACTTCGCACAGGCCCTTATGGATTTTTTCCTGCTCATCATTTGTTTTTAAAATATGGGTGGCCTGGATGTTCAGCAAGTCTGGCAACGATTCAAATAATTTTTGATAGTTTTTTTTGAACTTCTGATAATTTGGCCGATCCTTTGAAATGTGCATCCGTTCAAATAACTCTTCACGATCAATGCGATGGGGGATTTGGGTAATTTTGTTCATTGATTTCACCTGTACTTAAAATTTTTGATATTTTCCCTGATTTATTTAAATTTTAACACAAGCAACTCCGGATGAAAAGTCATAACAAATCATAGACAAATACTTTTTAATGGAAATTTTTAGAAATATTTGAAAATAGTGTGTCAAGTTTTAGCTGAACGGGATATAATGTATATAGACAAATTTACAACAAATCTTAGGAGGATACGAAAATGGGCTTAAGATACTCAAGCAAAGTTATTGACGGAAAACTAAATATTAGAAATGATTATATCCAAACCGAAGGCGGTGATTTTCAGAAACTGACAAAAAACTGGATTATTAAGGCTTATGAAAAAGCTAAAGAATTGAACGACTCTGAATCAATGGAAAAACTGGAAAATATGAAAATCGACATCTGGATACCGGGAGAAAACAATGAACTGGGAAAAAACGTAAGCTGGTGCTTAAAAGACGAATTATAAATAAAAGTCACTTATTTGCGCTATTTTTTTCTGGCGATGATTATCGCTTCATAAACTGGGTAATTTATAAAAGTAAATACTTATTTAGGAGGGTTTGTTATGAGACAAATTATGGGAATTCAAGTTGGTAATCGCGAAAGCGACGCGTTGAAGGTTCAGGAATTATTAACTAAAAATGGGTGCATTATTAAAACACGGCTTGGTCTGCATGAATCTTCAGAGCAATTATGCAGTATAACCGGTCTGATTATTTTAGAATTCTTACCCGACAAAGAAGATGAAATTGCTGGATTGGAAAAAGATTTAGCCACTCTTAGCACAATCGTCGTTAAAAAAATGGTTTTCTAAAATTCAAAATAAAGAAAGTTACTCGATTAAACCTACAATTGAGTAGCTTTCTTTTATACTAAGGAGCTGAAAATGATCGACTTCAAAGATTCCCGATTTATTATTACTGATAAAAAAAGTACTTCCATGGTCCATAAGAGTATTCAGCCTATGCTGATTGACAACGAGCAAATCGTTGAATTCTATATCGCTGATCGTTTTCCAGTCCCTTCCGAGGTGTTATTTACTTCAAAGCGGATTATTATTTGCACCTTTGAAGAACGGGATTTTCCCATATTCACATTTTTCCCCTACTCGAAGTTCATTGCTTTCTCCGTAAAAAATTCAAAAGATGATACCATGGAAAATGAAGTAGAGTTATACAATTACTATATTAATAAGGTCGCCTTCGAGTTTCCTGGCAAGTATGACTTAAGTCTAATTATCAAACTAATCGGCAATGCCATTGGCTAGCGAGCTGACTTAACGCCCCTTGCTTGCTTATCGTTTGACTTTGAGAACTTTTCGACTTATGTTACTCCCTAGCCCATTATTCTTTAATCGAAAGGAGCAGACGATGCTAACTGAATTAAGCGTAACCATAGTAAGAGCCGGAGATCATCTTGAAATCCGTCAGGATGGCTTGATGGTGGCAAAAAGAGAAGCCATTCAAAATATTTTGAATAATGGCGAAATTGAAGATTTTTATGACAATTGGGTGTATCCCCTGGATCCAGATGCGCCGCAAAAAATCGGAAAGATCATCCTGGGATTAATGGATGGTGATTTTGGAAAGGTTGAATAAGAACTTTGCTACCTTTTTCTTAATTAATTATTCGAAAATCAACGATTTTCCTGACAAACCAGTAAAATGCTCAAGCCCTGTACATCGTCATACAGGGCTTAAAAGAGGCCAGAGGCAATTTTCACTCTTTATGTCCAGCACCTATTTTGCAAAATCTAAAAATATTACTAAGGATTATTTAAAAAAACTGCTTGTAATGAAGTGTTGCTTGCTCGATAAAACATCGTCTCTAGTCAGATGTCAAACCAGTTCATGTTGTTTTTTGCTTCTTCAATTTGTATTTAATACAAATATTTTTGATGCTCTTTCTAAACGCAATCGTTTTAATCGACGTTTATGGCATTTACTGGACAATCATCTTGTGCTTCTAATGCGCACGCTTCATTTTCCGGTGCAATTACTTCCATTGTTTCAACTGCTTAACCATCCCAATCACATCCAGCCCTTCATCCAGAATGGCGCGAATCATCGGTTCGTGGGTAAACCAGCTATCCATTAAAACATAATCTGCCTGAATACCTTGCTTTAGCGCATTTTTGATCATTTGAACAGCGACATCGGTTTTGTTTTTCATGGCTTCGCTTCGGCGTCTGTAACCACTGGTGCGTTTGTCAATTGCTTCTGAAACTTCCTGTAGCCGATTTTGTTTGCTGGCGGATGACATCATCGCAAAATCGGTTGGCACAAAGCTATAACCATCGGTCCAGCCAAGCGCCAGCATGGTAAAACCTTTGATGAAGCGATGGTCGGCGTGGTCATAGAGATTTGCCAGCAATTCAACATGCTTGCTCCGGTTCCGGCTGATAACCGAATCATCCAGAACAAAAGCCTTGACGCGATCCGGACGAGTCAAGCGACTGAATGACGTAATAACTTTAGCAGATAGTGATGTCAGAAACCGACGCCAGTTATAAGTCGAGGTATTCAAAAAACGATAGTAAGTATTTTTGGATGCCGCTGTTTCCTGATATTTTGAATCCAGATAGCGGTACAGATTTTTTCCCTGAAACCCAAGCAGTAAGAGCAATTCGAAAACATGGGCAACTTTTATCCCCTGTGCTTTACGGATTCCTGAATCTCTGAGTAATCCTGCCAGTTTCAATGCTTTAAAAGCTTTTAAAAATGCAATTTTTGTCTGTTCAGATGGGTTTTTTTGGTTTATCATAGTGATATGCACCTTTCCTGTCTGATTTTTGTTTGGTTTGCATCTACATTATATCAGACGTTGGGTGCATTTTTCTGTCAACTTCTGTTTTTTAGAAGCTACAGAGTGTATTGTTGTAATGTCTCAGCGGAATTTTCAAGCTGGGAAAGTTAAGTTATTAGCATTATTATTTACACAAATTGTATGAATGAAAAAGTGGTCATTGTGATTCCTGAGTGCCTGGATTACTTAGACTGGTATTTCGGTTAATCAAGAACTACACCGGGAAATGAGGCCCAGAATCACGGCAATGAGCTATTAGAAGAGGTAGTTTTTAAAACCTCTTCTTTTTTCATGTAAATTATTGGCCAGAGTGCCCCGCATTTTAACTCCCTCTTGAATCTGGTAGTTCTTATTCCTGCCATAAATAAAACCGCTTAAATCGGCTTATCTGGCTTAATTTTCTAAAGTCTCCCACTTAATAATTGACAAACAATAACTTGCGAGTTATTATATTATAAACAGGGGGTGTGAGGTTTGCACAAAATACTTTTTTATAAAGACCCAAAAGGCAATGAGCCAGTATTGGATTTTATCAGAGAATTAAGCCGTAAAAACGACAAGGACAGCCGTGTTAATCTCAATAAGATCAATGATTACATTCAAATGCTCAGTAAATACGGTACAAAAATTGGTGAGCCATACATCAAGCATTTAGATGGCGAAATCTGGGAGATCAGGCCCTTAAGAAATAGAATCTTTTTCGTCGCCTGGGTAGATGGTAGTTATGTATTGCTACACCAGTTTATAAAGAAATCACAAAAGACCCCTAAACGAGAAATTGAACAAGCCAAACGAGAATTGGCATTCTTAAAAGAAAGTGGTGAAGATAATGAATAATAAAGCAATTGGTAGTAGCTGGGCCGATGTCAGAAAAGAAATTTTCACACCTGAAGAAATTTTAGAATCTGATTTAAGGGTTGCACTCATGGGTGAAATCATTAAGGCACGCCATGAAAAAGGGATCAGCCAGAAAAAACTTGAAGAATTAAGTGGTGTCAAGCAGCCGGTAATTGCCAGAATGGAAAAAGGCACATCTGACCCCAAATTAACAACTATGATTAAAATCCTTGAATCTCTGGGGATGACTTTAGCTGTTGTGCCCATAAAAGAAAAACGCATGCACCTTAAACCGCCATTTAAAATCAATATTCCCGAAAATGGTGATAATCTCCCTATAAGCAGAGGTTAACCCATGAGCCGATACATTGAAATTAATGGTGTTGTTGAACTGCCCGATAATGTGGATCATGACCAATTCTGGAATGAATTCATTGATTTTCTTGAAAGTAAAGGCTATTATTTCGGCGGTGGTACCAAAGAAATTGACGAAGAGGGTAACCCAATAAAGTAAAATACGAACATAAGCTCGGGCCAATACCCCGGCCCCGGCACCAGATACCCAGCCAGTTTGGCCAGTTCTTTGCTGGTTTCTGTACTTTTGTCAGATTTCTGCGGAATGTTCAAATCATTCCTTGACCCTTGATTTTCTTTCGCCCTTGCCTTGATCTCATCCTTAAATCAAGGTATATGGCGTTTTGCCACCCACCAAAACCCATGTTTTGATCCTGTCCAATTTTGGGCACGCCCGGTATAACGGAAAAATCCGGTGTTATGAAGTTTTCTAAAGTCGGTAATCCCGACATTAGATTAACCCCCGAATTTTCATGGGTTAAATTCACACCTCAATTTTGAGGACTGGCAAGATCGGCTGAATTTTCGACCGATGTTTTTTCATGCTGTCAAAGCTGAAAATTCAGAGCTGATATTTACCTCACCGAATTCTCACTGGTTACCAGATCGGCGCAATTTTTCGCCAGTGTTTTTTCCGCAATATTCATTTTCCAAGAAGAGGTCTAGATTGCTAAAAAAAATATTTCCGGCATTCGCTCTATTGGAAGAAGTTACCCTATCCAACGAAAATGTTTTCTAAGGCTTTTCTTTTAAGGTGGGGGGATTGGCTCAGCTACAGCATTTTTTTAATCTTTTCATCATCTTCATTACCTTTGTTCCTTTTTCGGGTTGCTTGTCGTTACCGGTGTTTAGCCCAAATGATTATCACATTAACCACGTCATACTGTAACTCTGAATAGTCTTACTTATTCGTTACGAGGTGTACAATGGCTCCTTCTTGGCGTGTTCCATAACGCTTGACAAGGTGGCAAAAGGCCAAAAATTAGTCTTTACTTATGGGTAATACTCCATTAAACTCAATTTAAATAAGCGCTGGGAGCCGTACCCATTGCTCCCAATCCGATTTTAATATTTCTCATAAAAACTATCTCAAGAAGAGGATCCCTGATGATTCTTGAACCCTATCGAATGACCTCTTCTGATACTCCAGTAATAAGAACTGCTGTATTTTTATTTCATCTTTACTCTTGAACGTATGCTCACCAGTAACCTGGCGGAGCGGTTCCGCAGAAATCTGCTAAACCGGTTGTACTGATGAACATATGTTCATCAGTAACGATAATTAACCCCGGTAATGTCGCCGTTTACGGCTGGCGGTTTATTTGAGAGAATTGTTTTAATTGCGCCCTCCCTGATCTCTGGCCCCTTCACCAAGGAACTTGTTAATAAAATACTCCTGTCCTTTTACCGTGACTATCGGCTTTTTATAGGTATCATCAGTCCCACATCTTCTAGTCTATGGTATCAATTCAATTTCAAGTATTCCCATTTCAAGGCTGCGCTGAGTTGGTAGGCTGTTTTCTTTTCCTCTTCTTTTGGTCAAATATCTATTCGTGCGCATCCAGTCAAAAAGTCTA
>RRZT010123528.1_pt1 | contig 19865 bp, 19 predicted proteins | sample 2165551 | NCBI WGS metagenome assembly RRZT01 (sample SAMN10456910, study PRJNA506462) | wastewater metagenome | biome: wastewater; feature: sludge; material: wastewater sludge; isolation source: wastewater sludge with Escherichia coli K12::gfp cells carrying plasmid... | place: USA: Moscow, Idaho... | reverse complement strand
TAACATACGATAATTTTGCGTTCGATGCTTTCTTAGATAAGACCTTATTTCATTCTCAATACATTTATTCGCAAAACTAACAAACAGGATATTACGTTCCTTGTCGAAGTTCTCAACACCTCGCATCAAACCCAAACATCCTTCTTGATATAAATCTTCTGTATCAATATCACTCGGAGCTGGCGGTTTAACTAGTTTATGTATTATTGCCCAAATACTCTTATGATATCTTTGTATAAGTTCTTCTACATACTCTTCTTGATTATCTCTGATTAATGCGATTAATTCGAAATCTCTGGAATGATCGTGCATTCCTATCCTCCTTTATTATTTGAGGGGATTTCGTTGATTAAGAACTTCGTAGATTAATAATGCAGCACTCACAGAAGCATTAAGCGAGTTAACTTCACCATACATCGGTATTTTAATGATTTGATCACAATTCTTTAAAACTAACCGAGATATTCCCCTACCCTCAGAACCAATCACAAGCGCAACACGACCTTGATACTTAATGGAACGATAATCGACCGCATTCTCCGCAAATTCACTACCATAGACCCAAAACTTATGTTTCTTAAGGGTTTCTATCGTTTGTGTCATATTAGTAACTGAGATTGTTTTGACTGTTTCAATTGCGCCTGTTGATACTTTCGCAACCGTTCCGTTTAATTGGACAGAACCATGCTTAGGTATAACAATCGCATCAACTTTACCAGCATCTGCTGTTCGTAATATCGCACCTAAATTATGTGGATCTTCAAGACCATCCAATAAGACAATTGTGGCATCATCTGATAAAGTATTCAGAACCTCTTCTAGCGAGTATGTAACATAGTCATCAATCTCAGCTATAACACCTTGATGATTCCCTTCATACTTGCTTAACTCTTTATCATCACAATAACGTATTGGAATTCGTGCTTCCTTCGCTAACTCAATAAACTCTTTTGCAGGATGAGACTTACTCAAGAGTAATTGATGTATTTTTTTGTGGTTTAGGATCCGTTGCTTAACAACATTTTTCCCATAGATGTATTGTGCCATAATTCTCCTAGATGATTGTTTTCAATTCGTTCCAGAATTGTATTAAAACCGTGATAATATTGTACCTTATTTATCAACTTTTTTGTGTATAAATAAAGATAAAATAAAACCTATTCACTTCGAATAGGTTCTTTATCGATTGTAATTATCATCTTCTGCCAAATCTCATTTAATCTAGAATGATTTTCAGTAAGATACAAATAACCTAATAATGCTTCAAATCCAGTTGATTGACGATATGTCACAATATCCGCATTCTTTGCTTTATTATCACTCTTATGATTTCTACCTCTTAAATAAGTCTTCATTTCTTGTTCACTTAAGAAATTTTCTGAGATAAGTGTCTGAATAAATTGTGCTTGTGCATTTGCACTTACGAATTGAATACTTCTATTTTGTAACTCTTTTGTTTTTGTTATTCCTAACTTAACAAGATAATCTCTAACATATAGAGATAGAATCGCATCCCCTACAAACGCTAATGTACTACCATTGAGTAAATCTGGATTCATACAAGCACATTTTCTTCGATGAGTTGTTGGCGATAGGTATCTGCTAACGTAAAGTCTTTATTTGCTTTAGCTTCATTCCATAATCGATAGAGTTCTAATTGATGATCATTCAACACAGTCTTGTGATGCTCAACCCCAAGAATATCTAACATTTTAATGAGATCTTGATAATGAACGCTTAGTTCATCTTTTAAGTCTTTAGAACGGATTAAAGCATTTAATGACTTAATCACATCAAATATGGATTTCATCGCATTAGGCGTATTTAAATCATCTTGCATTGCATCTAAGAAAGCGGTATAGAATTCAGAACTTAAGTCTGTATTCAAATCATAGTTTGATAATTGACTCTTAATTTCAACTTGTTTAAGTACCGCTAGCGCTTTATTTACTTCCGTTTTTGCGGTTTCAATGACTTCTTCTGTAATATTGATTGGAGCTCTATAATGCGCACTTAACATCAACCAACGTACAACTGGTCCACCTAATAATTGAACCATGTCCTTCGCTAACATGACGTTTCCTAAGGATTTACTCATCTTCTCGCCATCAATATTTAACATTCCATTGTGCATCCAAACATTCGCCAATGAATGATTAAAACATGCTCTACTTTGAGCTACTTCATTTTCATGATGTGGGAACTTAAGATCCATTCCACCCCCATGTATATCAATCATCTGATGGAAATGATCATGAATCATAACGACACACTCTGTATGCCAACCCGGTCTACCTAACCCCCAAGGAGATTCCCATTGAATTCCTTCTTCTGTCTTTTTCCACAATGTGAAATCAAGTGGATTCTCTTTCTCACTCTCAGCCTCAATACGTGCTCCTACAAGTAAGTCTTCAATACGTTGTTTAGAGATTTCTCCATATTGGTCTGCTTTTTCAACTCTAAAATAGACATTCCCATTCACATTATAGGCAAAACCTTTATCCACTAAATCTTGGATAAAACCTACAATCTCAGGAATGGTCTCTGTAACTTTAGGATTGGATAACACAGGTAGTGTATTGAGTGATTGTCGAACACCCTCATACGCATCAATGTAACGTTTTGTAATAACTGTTTCGTCTACACCTTCTTGGATGGCTTTAGTAATAATCTTGTCATCCACATCCGTATAATTTGAAACAAAGTCTACTTTATAATTTAAAGCAGTTAATAAACGTCTTAATGTATCAAAAATAATAATTGGCCGAGCATTACCAATATGTGCATCACCATAAACCGTTGGTCCACACACATACATGGATACTTCATTTTCTTTTATGGGTTTGAATTCTTCAATTTGATTTGTTTTTGTATTAAAAAGCTTCATTTTGTTCACCTTGTAGATTATTATATCACGCATCACATAATTGTAACTCATGTGTATCAATTTTATGTTACGATATAGACATGATTGAAGCATTAAAGTGGTTTATTGATTTTGTAAATAAGATTCATCATTGGATTCTAAGTTTGAATGATAACTATGCTTGGGCATTATCGGATAAGGACCTCCATTTCATTATCTTTGGGTTACTGTCCTTGGCCTTTTTTATTGGTATAAACTTTGCGTTTAAACGATTAGCTAAAATATCGCTAAATTTAGTGTCCTTTATCTATACCTTTACCGTTATGTTTGCCCTCGCACTTGCGATTGAATTTGGACAACGCTATACCAAACAAGGTATTATGGATTTTGATGATGTGTTGTATGGAATATACGGTTTTATAGCGTTTTTCATAATCTATCAGTTCATTTTGAAGATACTTTCGTTTATAAAATCGTTTTATACAAAAAAAGGAGATAAAAAATGAGTATATTAGTTACGGGTGGTACGGGATATATCGGATCACATACATGTGTTGTGTTATTAGAAGCAGGATATGATGTTATTATTGCGGATAATCTATACAACAGTAAGTTAGATGTTTTGGATAAACTTGAATCCATTACAGGCAAGAAACCTAAATTCTATCTTTGTGATGTTTCCAGTAAAGAAGAATGCGATGTTATTTTTAAAGAAAATAAGATTGACGCGATTCTTCATTTTGCAGGCTATAAAGCAGTCGGTGAATCGGTTGGGGTTCCTTTGAAGTATTATCGTAATAATCTTCTTGGGACAATCGCTTTAGCAGAATGTGCTCTAGAGTACAATGTCCCTAAATTCATCTTTAGTTCTTCCGCAACGGTTTATGGTGATGGCGTTGTGCCTTATCGTGAATCCAGTCCTCTTCTTCCTAGTACAAATCCTTACGGTGAAACAAAGGTTATGTCTGAGCGAATCTTGAGTGATACGGCTAAGGTTAATCCTGGATTATCGGTTACTCTATTACGTTACTTCAATCCAATTGGAGCACATAAGAGTGGATTGTTAGGTGAGATTCCTGTAGGAACTCCAAATAATCTAATGCCATACATTACTCAAGTTGCGAAGGGTAAACTTGAAAAACTACGTGTCTTTGGTAGTGACTATAATACCATTGATGGCACAGGTGTTCGTGATTTCATCCATGTGGTTGATTTAGCGTATGGTCATATGGCTGCACTTGAGAAAATGCGTGAAGGTATTAATGTTTATAACTTAGGTACAGGTAAAGGCACTTCTGTTCTTGAACTTATCCATACATTTGAAACGGTGAATGAAATCAAGATTCCTTATGATATTGTAGATCGTAGACCAGGCGATATCGCAAGTTCCTACGCTGATGTAAGTAAGGCATATGATGAATTAGGTTGGAAAACCGAAAAATCAGTTGAAGATATGTGCCGTGATTCTTGGTTTTTTGAAAAAAATCAGTAAGATATAAGGTAGAACATTCTATGTTCTATCTTTTTATTTTAACCACATGTTAAAATAGTTAAGTAAAGTGAGACCTATGAAAAATAAAGCTGTAATCCTTGGATCAAATTATTTCATCGCATTGAGTATTCTTAGAAGTCTTGGACCTAAGCATATTCATTGTGTCGCATTGGATCATACCAAAAAAGGATCCTATGCCTTTTTATCAAAATATGTGAGTGAAAGCTATATCTGCCCACACTATAAAAACGAAGAACAAGACTTCTTAGATTTCTTAATTGACTTTTCCAAGAAACAAGAACTAAAACCTGTTCTATTTCCTTGTGCAGATAATTATGTAGAATTTATTGATGCGCATTTAGATGAGTTAAGAGAATATTACTTAATCCCACAAACCCAAAAGGGTTTATATACCGAAGTTATGAATAAGGATACCCTATTCGATTTAGCGGTTAAACATGGTGTTCGTGTTCCTGAGTCCATTCGTTCGAATGCTCCTGATTTAATCAATAAAGTAAATCAAACCGTTGGTTATCCTTGTATCGTAAAGCCTGTTGATTCACCTGCATTTACTAAAGCATTTAGATTGAAGAGTTTCTATATAAACAATGAAAAAGAATTGATTGATGGTTTAACTAAGGCAAGAAATGCAAATGTAGAAGTTATTGTTCAACGTATTATTCCTGGTTTTGATGATCATATGTATACGTATGATGCTTATATGAATCAAAATAGTGATGTGACTCATTGGGTAACCTGCAATAAATTTAGACAATATCCAATTAACTTTGGGGCTTCTTCATTTACCATACAGAAATATGTAGAAGAACTACATACGATTGGGGCTCCTTTCTTTAAGGCAATGGGATATAAAGGGTTTGCGGAAATTGAATTCAAGAAAGACGCAAAAACAGGAGAATACTATCTAATCGAAATTAATGTTCGTACAACGACATTGAATTCGATGTTAGCGAAAGCTGGAGTAAACTTCCCATATGTTCAATATATGGAATTAACCGGTAATCCTGTAGAACCTTACGCTGTTCGACAAGATACAAATGTTGCGTTCTGGTTTGAGTATGAAGACATTTTAGCAATTAAAGCTTATCTAAAGACGAAACAATTAAAATGGAAGGATATCTTACCTACCTTTAAACGTCCGATTGTTTGTGCCGTATTTGATGCTCATGATATTAAACCGTTCTTTGGAATGTTAGGTATGATATTTGGTCGATTTACAAAGAAACTAAAAAGGATATTTGTACGATGAACGATAAAATTATTGGAATATTAGGGGGCATGGGACCTGAGGCAAGTGCTTATTACTATACGCAGATTGTTAAGCGTACAAAGGTAAGTAAAGATCAGGATCATTTTCATGTGATTGTTGAGTCGAACCCTAAGATTCCAGATCGCACTAAAGCAATTTTAGGTATTGGGGAAAGTCCTCTTCCAGAACTGATTAAAAGTATTGAACGATTAAATCGAATGAAAGTGGATCAAGCTTTTATTACTTGTATTACTTCTCATCATTTCTATCCAGATCTAGTTAAACATGCACAATTTGAGTTAGTAAATGCATTGGAATGTTTGAATGCACAACTTCATAAAGATGGTATTAAACGTGTAGGATTACTCGCCACAACAGGTACAATCAAATCTCAATTATTCAATCAGTATTTAAAAGATATCGAAGTCATTGTTCCTAGTGAAAGTGTTCAAACCAACTATGTTATGAATGCCATCTATCATCCTGAGACTGGAATTAAGAGTGGTCATGTGGAGGGTTATCCCGTAACACAATTAATTCATGCAGGTCAAAGTTTAATTGAAAATGGTGCTGAAGTCTTAATTGGTGGATGCACAGAAATATCGATGGTATTAAAGAAAGAAATGTTTAGTGTTGGCTTATACGATCCAATGATTGTCACAATTGATACACTTATCAATCAATAAAGGAGAAACTATGAAAGGAATTATCTTAGCAGGAGGAGCTGGTACACGTTTATATCCGCTCACAATGGTCACATCTAAACAATTATTACCTGTTTATGATAAACCAATGATTTATTATCCTTTATCTACATTAATGCTTGCGGGGATTCGTGAAATACTGATTATTTCTACCCCCCATGATTTGCCTAATTTTGAACATCTCTTAGGCGATGGTTCACAATTTGGTCTACAACTCAGTTATAAGGTACAACCATCACCTGATGGTTTAGCACAGGCTTTTGTCTTAGGCGAGGAATTTATCGGAAATGATTCTGTCGCAATGGTATTAGGCGATAATATCTTCTATGGTAGTGGATTCTCTCAGTATCTAAAAGATGCGGTCGAAAAAGCTGAACAAGGTGGTGCGTCCATATTTGGTTATTTCGTTACCGATCCGGAACGATTTGGAATTGTAGAGTTTGATGCATATGGAAAGGTTATTTCAGTTGAAGAAAAACCGGAAAAACCGAAATCAAATTATTGTATAACTGGATTGTATTTCTATGATAATTCTGTTGTGAATAAAGCTAAGAATCTTAAGCCATCTAAACGTGGTGAGTATGAGATTACGGATTTAAATCGATTATACCTTGAAGAAGACAAACTACATGTTCAATTATTAGGTCGTGGTTATGCTTGGCTTGATACAGGAACCATGGATAGTTTAGTGGATGCGGCTGATTTTGTACGTACCCTTGAGAAACGTCAAGGTTTAAAGATATCTGCGATTGAGGAAATCGCTTATAACAAAGGTTGGATTTCTAAAGAAGAATTAATCGAGTCCGCAAAACGATATGGTAAATCACCGTATGGTCAACACTTGATGAATGTTGCGGAAGGTAAGATTCAATACTAAGGAGAATTATGAAAATACTTGTAACGGGTGGAGCTGGTTTTATTGGTGGTAACTTTGTGTTATATATGGTTAATCAATATCCAGAAGATACTATTGTAAATTTGGATGCATTAACCTATGCAGGCAATCTAGAAACCTTAAAATCGGTTGAGAATAAACCGAATTATCGTTTCGTGAAAGGTGATATCGCAGATCGTGATTTCATCGATCAACTCTTTGAAAAGGAACAGTTTGATGCGGTCGTGAATTTTGCGGCAGAGAGTCATGTGGATCGTAGTATTCTTGATCCAGGCATCTTTATTCGTACCAACGTTATGGGTACTCAAGTTCTATTGGATGCGAGTCGTAAGTTTGGAGTAAAACGTTATCATCAGGTTAGCACGGATGAAGTCTATGGGGATTTACCGTTAGATCGTAAAGATTTATTTTTTATAGAAGAAACCCCTTTACATACATCAAGTCCTTATAGTGCTTCAAAAGCAGGGGCTGATTTATTGTGTTTAGCCTACTTTAGAACCTTCAATACACCGGTTACGATATCACGTTGTTCCAACAATTACGGGCCCTATCATTTCCCTGAGAAACTTATCCCACTAATGATTTCAAGAGCTCTTAACGATCAATCTTTACCTGTTTATGGTAAAGGTGAGAATGTACGTGATTGGCTTCATGTGTATGATCACTGTGTTGCGATTGATTTAATCCTTCGTAAAGGTAAAATTGGTGAAGTGTATAATATTGGTGGTCATAACGAGCGAACAAATTTAGAGGTTGTACAAACAATCTTACGTGAATTGAATAAACCTGAATCTTTGATTCAATATGTAACGGATCGTAAAGGCCATGATTTACGTTATGCGATTGATCCAACAAAGATGGAGACTGAGTTGGGTTGGAAACCTATGTACAATTTTGATACAGGGATTAAGCAAACTATTCAATGGTATTTGGATAATAAGTCATGGTGGCAAAACATCCTCAGTGGTGAATACCAACATTACTTTGAACATTTATATACAGATTTGAAAAAATAGGACATTCAAATGAATGTCCTTTGTTTTTATAGATAATCCCAAGGGTTTTGAGGTTGACCATTAAGTCGAATCTCAAATTGTAGATGACTTCCAGTTGCGGATCCTGTTTTACCCATTCTTCCTATTAATTGACCGGTTGTGACTGAATCTCCAACGGAAACATCAAATCCAGATAAATGAATGTAGTAGGTTTCAAGTCCTCCGCCATGATCAATCACAATATAATTCCCATAACTATCCGTCCAAGCTGTTTTAGTAACGGTTCCATCCGCATATGCATTAATGGATGTACCAACTTGGTTCGCAATATCAATACCATCGTGGAATGAACGTCTACCAGTAATAGGATGTGTTCTCCACCCATAATCACTGGATAATGTACCTGTAGTTACTCCAAAATTGGTTCCGGATGATCTTAATGTAAGTGGTTTAGAACCTACCACTACTTCTGCAGTAACAGGTTCCAATAGTACGATTTCATTTAAAATAGTATTATCTTTTTCAACCCCATTAACGTAATCAAATAAGTAGGTAACTTGTTTTAATCCATCTACCCCTGCTTTAATCGTCTTCTTTGTATTTTGACTTAGACTTGCGTCTTTGGTTGTGTTCGTTGTATATCGAATCACTTCTTCAACGGTTGATTCCAATGAAACCTTAACATCCAAATGATATCGCACAGCCGATATAACAAGTTCATCATTTGGCCATAATTTATCGAGTTGTACATCTGGATTCATTCGTTCAATTTCTTCTAAAGGGATATTAAGTGTATTTGCGATTTTCCAAGTACTATCCCCTTCTTGAACAACATAGACATCTTGAGCTTGAATTGGATAATTCAGTTTTCGACTTAGATTATCAATATTTCCAAGTTGTTTCTTATCCACCTTAACTGGCACAATTTCCACATCTTGTACAAAATCTACACTTCTAACTTTTATATTCTCTGATATATTGGGAGTCATTTTGGCTTTAAATTGATCGAGTATCTTAGTGATTTGTTGGATGTCTTCTAAGATAAACCATGTCTCACCATCTACGATCAGCTCGTAAGCATCAACCTTATTGGTTTCAAACAATGCACTTGTATTTAAGGTTGTTAGGTTTGTTGTGGCGATGAGTCCTGTTGCACTCATTAGCACAATCCCTAGTTTTACTAATTTCTGGTTCATGTATACATATCCTTTTTAGTCGTGAGGTCATTATAACAAACATTTTTGTTTCAAAAAACCTTATTTCCGAATATTAAAGTGAAAATTTAGACACATTTTGATAAAAAAAGAAAAAACATCTATAGCGTAATCAATTTTGCTAGTCGATGTTTCATTCCAGATTTACTAATTGGTTTACTTGTTTCTATCTCATATTTCTCACATAACTCATTTAAACTGGCCTCTGGATGACTTAATCTTAACTCTGCCACAATCTTTATTTTAGGGTCTAATGTCTCAAATTCGCCTTGATCGATTAAACGATTAATCACATCTAATTGATCCTTAGCTGCCGCCATTGTCTTCATGACATTCGCAACTTCACAATTATCTAATCGAGTAAGATTGTTGTGGAAATCGCGTTGAATACGAATATCTTCAAAATCAAGAACCGCATTATTGGCTTGTATCATACGTAAGAAATCAGATATTTTCTCAGATGCTTTTAGATAAACAACGTGTTGATTTCGACGAATGATATACTTCGCTCCTAAATCAAAACGATTCATAATGGTTTGAATGTATTGTGCATGCTCCACATCTTGGGTCACAATTTCGCAATGATAATTTGATTTCTTAGGTGAGTTGATACTTCCAGCCGCTAAGAAAGCACCTGCTAAGTACGCTCTAGCGCAACACTCTTTACGAACAATTGCTTTACTTGGATGACTGGTAAATCCAGAAGCATTCCATAATCCAAGATCTGTTAAAATTTCTGTCGTTTTGTCTAAAACTTGAATCTCATAGATATTGTTCTTCTTCAAGTTCATCTTTTTCATAACAGAAAGCTTCATCTCAGCTTGAAATTGTTCCTTCATCAACTTAAAAACCCGTTTTGCCGTCGTCGCATTTTCGGTTTTAATAGATAGTTCAAATTTGTGGTTTTTGATAACCATGGAAGAGCTTAATTGAATTAAGGCAGCTGTTTCAGCTTTTTGACAACATAAGCCTAACTCAGTGTTCGCTACTTCATGCTTAACTTCTTGTGTAAATGACATTTTATGATTTCTTCCTAATAATTTCTTCGATAACTGACCGTATTCTTTCAGGATCATGTCGAACTCGTTTTGATTCAAAGGTTAATAATTTACGTTTCATCAATTGATAATCATGTTTCTTTTCTTGTATATGTACAGGAAATGCTTCTTCCACAACATAACGTTGTAATATTTCAAATGGTATTTCATCATTGGCTGATATTACAATGTCCAACTTAATGTTGGCATGTTTTTCGATCGCATGAACATGATCTTCAACACTATAACCATCTGTTTCTCCAGCTTGGGTCATCGCATTGGCAATATATATTTTCTTCCCTTGATTGCGTTTCAATGCTTTCTGAATCTCAGGAATGATTAAATTTGGACAAATACTGGTATATACACTTCCAATACCAAAAATAATAAAGTCTGCTTTCTCGATTGCTTTTACAGCCTCATGACTTCCTACAACTTTTTCATCATAATACACTTCTTGGATACGGTGACGACTTTTTGGGATATTGCTTTCCCCTTGAACAATCGTTCCATCTTCCATGCGTGCGATGAGTCGTACTACCTGATGTGTAGAAGGAACGATATCTCCTTTTACATTAAGGACTTTTGAGATGGTTGTGACGGCATCCATGAAACTACCTGTTTTCTTTGTAAGCGCAGTTAAAATAATATTTCCCAGGTTATGTCCTTCGAGTTCATTTACTGCATTTAAATCAGCTAAATCATCCTTCTCAAAACGATAACTCATCAATGTTGAGAATAGTGTTTCACTCTCAGATAAGGCAATCATGACATTACGAATATCACCCATTGCCGGGATATGATACGCTCGTCTTAGACGTCCTGTACTACCTCCATCATCTGCCACTGTCACAATAGCCGTAATATCAATATCATCAATTTGTTTGATCCCTCTTAGGATGGTTGATTGGCCGGTTCCCCCACCTATGACCACAACTTTTAGCGTTTTATTCATGTTTTACTCCAAATCACGATGTTCCTTGAAACAATTGTATTTCTTACTATACTCATCAAATAACCAATTCACGATAGACACAGAACGATGCATACCACCCGTACATCCAATACCTACGGTAAAGTGATTCTTACCTTCTTTGATGTATTGTTTAAATGAATAATCTAAAAAAGGTTTTAATTTTTTGAGATATCGTTGCGTTTCTTTGTTTGTCATAACATAATCATATACTTCTTGATCATTTCCAGTCTTTGTACGTAGGGATTCTTCCCAATACGGATTTGGTAAGAAACGAACATCAAACAATAAATCCGCATCCATTGGTAACCCATTCTTATAACCGAATGAAATGAAACTGATAGAGAATGCGGCACGATTATTGATTGCAAAGACTTTATTCAATCTTTGTTTAAGTTCTGTCGCATTTAAGAAACTGGTATCGACAACTAAACAGTTTTGTTCCTTGAGTTTATTTAAACGTTCACGTTCAATTTGTATACCTTCTTCTAAGGTTGTCGCAATATTCGATAACAACATTGGATGGGTACGACGTGTAAACTTATAGCGTTTTAGTAGTTCTGGGTGACTGGATTCTAAAATTAGGATTTGTAGATCAATATCCAGTACACCTAAGGTATTCTTGAATTCATTAAAATTAACAAGATTAGTGGATAAAGCAAGGTTATGAAACCGTGTATCATCCTCTTTCGCAATCATTTCTAATAAGTTGGGTAAAAGTTTTACAGGAAATTGATCCATGCAATGATAACCCATATCTTCAAGGATTCCCATCGCAGTTGTTTTACCTGCACCCGACATTCCTGATACTAATATAATTCGATGTTTCATAGACTCACCTTTCTGGGTTTATTTTACCACGCATCCGGGTGGTCCTCAAGTGTTGTAAAATTTCTTCGATTTCGTATTGAAAAGCATAAAAAATAGGCGTAAAGTAATTTAGGTTAATGGAGGTTTAATATGCGCACTATCCCGTTTAATATTGGCTTAAGAACCATTAAAACTGCTATTGCAGTTTCATTATCTATTTTCTTATCACAACTCTTAAAACTAGAGTACCCCTATTTCGTCGCAATGACTGCAATTATTTCAATGGATCGTACAGCACGTTTGTCCATCACCATCGGTAAGAATCGTGTGATTGGTACCTTCATTGGTGCGATCATTGGTGTATTGTTCGCAAGTATTGATCGAGGCAATCCAATTTTGGCTGGGATTGGTATTCTAATCATCATTCTCATTAGTAATCAACTCAATTTGCCAGGTTCAATTACCGTCGGTGGATTTGTATTCATCGCAATTATGGTACATATCGCACCAAATATAACACCTTTCTTCTATGGATTACATCGAACACTCGATTCTTTGTTTGGAGCTCTCATTGCCTTTATTGTTAACTTAGCTTTTATGCCTGGTTATTCTGTAAAGCGTTTAGATGATAATCTCAATAAGTTCTATCCTAGTTTAAAAGATACTCTTAATCAGATCGATACAATTACATTAGAGGATTTTAAGTCAATCTATAAATCATATCAAGCTTATCTTGATGAAGCATTACTCTATAAAGATGATGTTATTTCTAAGAAGAGTCATGAATCATTAAACAATCATTTAGTCCAATTGATACAATATGAACAACCATTAAAAAAGCTTGAGCTTTATCTCACCTCAAGTGATCCAAATCTCAAACTTATTTTAAGAAATCAAATTATTCAAGCTCTTTAATATAATGGAATGCGGTTTGAGCAGCGATTGCCCCATCATTTACCGCAGTCACAATTTGTCTCAACGGCTTAACTACGACATCCCCGGCTCCATAAATGCCTGGGATTTTTGTTTCCATTTTATCATTCACAATCATATAGCCTTCTTTATCCGTAATACCTAAATCAAGGATACATTGAGTTGAAGGTGTAGCACCTATATAAGGGAATACACCATCACATGGAACAACTTGTTCACTACCATCGACTACAGATCGAATCTTTAATCCTGTTACTTTGATATCATGGATTACTTCAACAGGGATATGATGACGAATGACCTTGATTTTAGGATTCGCAAGTGCTCTTTCTTGAGCCTGTAAATCTCCTCTAAATACATCACGGCGAATGATAATTGTTACTTGCTTAGCAAATTGAGTTAAGTAAACCGCTTCTTCTAATGCGGAGTTTCCTCCCCCAATGACCACAACTTCACGTTCCTTATAGAACGCCCCATCACAGACTGCACAGAAGCTAACACCTTTACCAACCATCGCCTCTTCACCTGGAATATTCATCATATTCTCAATGGTTCCAGAGGCAAGAATTAACGCTTTGGTATGGAAGACTCTTCCATCTTCCGTATGCAATTCTTTGGTGCGTCCATCTTTAATGGAAATAACTTTAGTATATTCAGTATAGACTTCTAAATTTGTTGTGTGTTCATACATCTTCATCGCAAGTGATACACCACTAATATTGGGTTCTCCAGGCCAGTTGTCAATTTCAAATGTCTTAACCAACTTCCCTCCAGGAGCACTCCCTTCAAACATAATTACATCTAATCCAGCACGCTTCGCATAGATTGCGGCTGTCATTCCTGCTGGACCAGAGCCAATAATGGCTAGGTCAAAGATCTTGTCCATGTGATATCCTTCTTTAATAGTTCTTCTAGTTCTAATAAGTTTGTGATTGTTGCGTTGGGTTTAGCCTGCATAATCGCATCTCTTCTTTCAGGGTGCGTTAAATATGCAACTGAGTATAAACCAGCATTTGTTGCGGCTTCCACATCTGTAGATGTATCCCCAACATAAATACAGTTATCATGATCAATCCCAAGTTGTTTACATGCAATAAAGATTCCTTCAGGACTTGGTTTGTGTTTCTTAACTTCATCGTATCCAACAATAACTTCAAACTGATTTTCAAGTCCAATAAGTTTTACGCCATATTCAACCATATCTTTTTTCTTCGATGATACAAGGCCTAAAGTATAACCCTGTTCCTTAAGACGATGAATCAGTTCACCAGCATTAGGCATCGGTTTAATCAATTCAGGATGTAGTTTCTTATTGTTTTCACGATAAATTTGTACCGCTTCTTCAATCTTACTTTCATCTACATATCTTCCTAAGATTTGATATAGTGTTGGTCCTAAGAATGATATTTCATCCTCACGACTAATCTCAACATCTGGACGATAATGTTTAATCGTATGCTTCATGGATTCAATGATAAGTGGTTCAGTATCACCGAGTGTTCCATCAAAATCAAATAAAATCGTAGGTTTCTTTTTCTTCATGAATTCATCATAAACACCGAGTTTACCAAGTAAACCGATTACGATGAATACGATCGAAGTTATTTGTGCCATACGAAGACCCATAAACATTAAACTATCGGTTCTTAATCCTTCAACCCAGAAACGAGAAATTCCATACCACATTAAGTAAGCATAGAGTAAATCTCCACGTTTGTTTTCTGAGAATCGTTTTAAGACATACACAATCAAAATATAACCAATGATATTTAATACACTTTCGTATAAGAATGTCGGTTCACGATAGGCACCATCAATAAACATGGTGTTCTTGATAAATGCAGGGAATAGATTAAAGTACGCTTCATCGACAACTTTACCATAAGCTTCTTGGTTCATAAAATTGCCCCAACGACCAATCGCTTGCGCAATTAATATATTTGGCACAATATTATCCGCAAAACGCATGAAACTAATTCCCTTACGTTTTAAGAAGAAGAAAGCAAAGAGTGCTCCTAATAATAATCCACCTTGAATGGCCATTCCACCTTGCCATGTCATAAGAATTGAAATTGGGTTTGCTAAGTAGGATTGAAGATCATAAAACACTACATACCATAAACGAGCCCCAACAATCCCTGAAACTAAACTACCAAAGAATAGATCATCAATCATGGATGATTCATAGCCTAATTTCGTTAAGTTCTTCTGAATAACATAATACGCTGCGAATGCACCAATTAAGATTAATACTGCATACCATTTAATACTGAATGAACCAATGTCCACAAAGCTTGATAAATCCTTAAAAAATACCATTGTTTACTCCTCATTTTGATTCTTTATAAAATCATATACTCTCTGTTCAAATTCTTTAGCACTATTAATACCACGTTGTTTTAGATTGAAGTTGGTCACTGCAGATTCCACAAGAACCGCAATGTTTCGACCATCACGAACTGGAATAATTGATTTAGGAATATCTAATCCTAATATCTTTTCTGTTACTTCTTCTTCAATGCCAACTCGTTCATATTGTTTGTGATCATCCCATTTTTCTAAGTGAATAATGAAATCAACTTCGATATTATCGAGATGTGAACTTGCCCCAAACATACGAGCTACATCGATAATACCAATTCCACGAATTTCAAGCATACCCTTTAACAACTCAGGTGCTCTTCCAAATATCGTGTTATGAACACGTGTCACATCTACACGATCATCCGCAACTAATACATGTCCTCTACGAATGAGTTCTAAGGCTGTTTCACTCTTACCTACACCAGAGTCTCCCATAATAATGACACCCTTACCATAGATACTAAGCAAAACACCATGTATATTATCGGTCGGAGAGAGCTTTTCATCAAGAAAACTGACCACATCCACCATTAATCGATAGGTTGGTAACTTCGAAACGAAGATAGGAAAGTTCTTTCTTTCCGCAATTTCTCTTAGAATTGGTGGACATTCCATACTTTTTGAAATGATGATTGCTGGACTATATTCATCCGTTAAGCGCTCTAGTCGCTCAGCCAAAAGCTCAGGATCTAGCTGTGCGATATAAGACATTTCTTTTGTGCCTAGGATGATAATACGACGAGGTTCTGAATGCTCAAAATAACCCGTTAACTCTAACCCTGGTCGATTAATATCCGGCACAATTGCCCAGCGATTAAGTGCTTCTTCATTCCCAGTTAATTGAGTCAGATTGAAAAACTTCTTAAAATCAGAAATCTTAGCTTTGCGTTCAAATTCCATGGTTACTCCTTTTCAAAGAGATGCTTCAAGTATTGACCGGTATAACTCTTAGGGTTCTTCGCAAGGGCTTCAGGTGTTGACGCTTGTACAAGTGTGCCCCCTTCATCGCCCCCTTCAGGACCTAGATCAATGACATAATCGGCATTCTTTATAATATCTAAATTGTGTTCAATTACGATAACGGTATCCCCATTATCCACAATTCGTTGTAATACTGTAATAAGTTTACCCACATCATAGGAGTGTAACCCTGTTGTTTGTTCATCTAAGATAAACAAGGTCTTACCTGTTGCCTTACGTTGTAACTCACTGGCAAGTTTAACACGTTGTGCTTCACCACCTGAGAGGGTTGTGGCTGATTGACCTAGTTTAATGTAACTTAAACCAACATCCGATAAGGTTTGTAAACGATGTTTAATTTTATGAATATTCGAGAAGAATTCTAAACCTTCTTCTACGGTCATCTCTAAGATATCATAGATTGACTTCCCTTTGAATGTTACTTGTAGGGTTTCGTCATTATAACGTTTACCACCACACTCTTCACAAGGAACGTAGACATCCGGTAAGAAGTGCATGGAGATACGTTTTACGCCATCTCCCTGGCACATTTCACATCGTCCACCCTTTACGTTAAAGGAGAAACGACCTTTATCATAACCCCTTGCTTTCGCTTCTGGTGTTAAAGTAAATAAGTCACGAATGTCATCAAAGACACCTGTATAGGTTACTGGATTGGATCGTGGTGTACGTCCAATTGGATCTTGGTCAATTTCAATCATCTTATCGATGTTTTCTAAACCTTCGATGGCTTTTGCCTTACCTGGTTTAATCTTTTGACGACCTAAACGATGCGCTAAGGTTTTACCCAACACTTCATTAACAAGCGTTGATTTACCACTACCACTCACCCCAGTCACAACCGTTAATGTTCCAAGAGGAATATTGACACTCACTTTCTTCAAGTTATTCTCATACGCATCAATAATCTTAATAAACTGACCATTTCCTTTTCTACGTTTCTCTGGAATTGGATTCTTGAGTAAACCAGATAAGAATTGTCCGGTAATGGATGTCGGATGTGCAATAATCTCTTGCGGTGTTCCCATTGCGACAACTTCTCCACCATGGACACCAGCACCTGGCCCAATATCGATAATGTAATCACTTTCCATCATCGTTTCTTCATCGTGTTCTACCACAATCAATGTATTCCCTAAATCACGCATGTTCTTTAAGGTATTAATGAGTTTCATATTATCTCTTTGATGTAGACCAATAGAAGGTTCATCCAAGACATATAAAACACCGGTTAAGCGTGATCCAATTTGAGTTGCTAAGCGTATACGTTGTGCTTCTCCACCGGATAATGATCCTGCGATACGATCCAGTGTAAGATAATCTAAACCAACATCTTTTAAGAAAGTTAATCGTTCATTAATTTCCTTAACTACTAGATGTGCAATCTCTTTTTGCATAGGTTTTAATTCTAATTCAGACATATAAACAAGCGCATTTTTAACACTCATCTGTGTCCATTCTTGAATATTCTTAGGTCCAACTTTTACACTTAATGCCATTGGATTTAAACGTAATCCATTACAAGTTGGACAAACACTATCCGTCATGAAAGATTGGTACCATTCACGTGCCATTGGGGAAGATGTTTCCACAAAGCGACGTTCAATCATTTCTTTAACCCCTTCAATACGATCAAACTTAGAGTATTTATTACCAGAACGTGTTTCAATCGTATATCGAATCGCTTCTTTTGAACCATTGAGTACGATATCGAGTTGTTCCTTGGTGAAATCTTTGATCGGTGTCTTCATCGGAATATTGTAATGTTCACATAAAACTTTAAAGTTTTGCCATTCAATATTCTCAGTATCTAGAATATTTTTATAATAAACTATCCCACCTTGTAGGATAGACTTGTTACGATCGGGTATTAAGAAATCCACATCTACCATTTGAATCATCCCTAAACCCTTACAGGTTTCACAAGCTCCTAATGGTGAATTAAAACTAAATAATCGTGGTTGTAATTCCGCAACAGAAAAACCACACTTTGGACAAGCATAATTTGCGGAGAATAGAATTTCTTCATTCTTGGTTAACGCAACCGCTAAACCATTTGCTTTCTTAAGTGCTATTTCAAGCGAATCTTGAATACGACCCGAACTATCATCTTGTTTAACAATACGGTCCACAATTAAATCGATATCATGTCGTTTATTCTTATCGAGTTTAATTTCATCTTCTAGAAGTAAGAGTTCACCATCCACTCTGACACGAATGAACCCATCTTTTCTTAACTTCTCAAGTAAATCTTTATGGGTTCCTTTTTCACGTCGTAAAATAGGCGCAAGAATCTGAACTCTTGTCCCATTTTCTTCCTTCATGACACGTTCAACCATTTGTTTAATTGTCTGAGCAACAATCGGTTCATTGTGTGTTGGACAATACGGTGTTCCAACACGCGCATACATCAAACGTAGATAATCATAGATCTCTGTGACTGTCCCAACCGTTGATCTTGGGTTGTTGGATGTTGTCTTCTGATCAATCGCAATACTTGGTGATAAACCTTCAATTAAATCCACATCCGGTTTTTCCGTGTTACCTAAAAACTGTCTTGCGTACGCACTTAACGATTCCACATAGCGTCGTTGTCCTTCCGCATAAATTGTGTCAAACGCTAAGGATGTTTTACCTGACCCAGATAATCCAGTCATGATAACAAGTTGGTCTCTTGGAATTTTTAAATCAATGTTTTTGAGGTTGTTTACACGAGCCCCTTTTATTTCTATATATTCTTTTTGCATATGTCTTATTATACACCACAGTTAAAAACTTTGATTGATTTGAACTCGCTAAATTGACTCATGTCCATTTTTTTGACATAATGCAAGAGGTGAAAAAATATGAATAAAAATTTATTAGCTCAAATATTTAAGTTTGTGGTTGTTGGAGGATTTTCATTTGTCCTCGATTTTATTATTTACTATGTTCTAACGAACTTCTTTTCTGTTTATTATATTGTGGCTGGATTCTTCTCATTTACACTCTCACTCATCTTTAATTACTTGATGAGTATGAAATTTGTCTTCCAATCGAAGGATGACTTAAAGAAATCTCATGAGTTCGCAATCTTCGCAACCTTAAGTGTATTAGGTTTAGGCTTAAACCTATTAAGCTTATTTATCCTTGTTGATGTGTTCAAAATGAATGACTTGATTGCAAAGGTATTTGTGGCAGGGATTGTCATGGTATTTAACTTTATCACTCGAAAGATCTTTTTAGAGAAAAAGTAAAAGCACCGAGGTGCTTTTTAATTGTAATCAATCGCATTCATTAACTGATTATAACTTCGATCATTGACACGTATAATGATTCGATTGCTTGAATC
>RRZT010714134.1_pt1 | contig 19884 bp, 15 predicted proteins | sample 2165551 | NCBI WGS metagenome assembly RRZT01 (sample SAMN10456910, study PRJNA506462) | wastewater metagenome | biome: wastewater; feature: sludge; material: wastewater sludge; isolation source: wastewater sludge with Escherichia coli K12::gfp cells carrying plasmid... | place: USA: Moscow, Idaho... | reverse complement strand
GCATCAGGGCCGGAGCAGGACAGGCATGGTTGCCGGGTTCCCCGGTTGCGGACCGCGCGGAAACCGGGCCAGGCAACCGGCCGGCTTCTGAGCCGGGGTGCGGCAGGTGCCGATGCCGGTCAGACCGGGATTGCCGGGCTGGCTCGCCGCGGTTTTCCGGTGTGCTTGTGCACGGCCTGTCGGCGGGACGGTAGCCGGGCGCGGTGAGCAAACTCCGGGGCGAACGCTGGCCGGATCCTGGTCAGGCATGCTCCGGCGTGTAGAGAAAACAGGTTGTTCTCAAGCCTCTCAGGCGCTGGTGGATGGCAGCGGGGCGTAGAGGTCGAAGCGGGTACTTTTGCCCACTTGCTGGCCGGCGGGTTTTTCACCGGTCAACAGCGCACCCAGCCGCGGGCGCTTGACCACCACCCGCTTGCCGGCAACCTGCCGCGCCACCAGCAACAGGCGGCCGGCATCCAGATCGTCCCCCACCACGACCTGAAACGCCTGCATCTCTTTTTTGGCCGCGGCGGACTTGCCGGTGTCGGGAAACATCGGGTCCAGGTAGACAACGTCCACACTGCCGGCCGGCTGCTGTGCCAGCCAGTCGGCGGCATCGGCAAACACCAGCTGCATGCGGGCGGCAATCTCGTGCGTGGCAGGGTCCAGCCGGGCGCGGGCGAGTGCATCGTCGAGCAGGGCCGCCGCCACGGGCGAGCGCTCGACCAGCGTGACCCGACAGCCTAGGCTGGCCATCACGAAAGCATCGCGGCCCAGCCCGGCGGTGGCGTCGACCACCTGCGGACGCTGGCTGCCCTTCAGGCCGATGGCGCGGGCGACCGGCTGCCCGGCACCGCCGCCGAATTCGCGCCGGTGCCGGGCAGCGCCACCGACAAAATCGGACGTCACCGCACCGTGGTGCGGGCTTTCCAGCCCCAGTACGCCTGCGCGCCAGGCCAGCCAGTAGCCTTCGTCCGGCGGCGTCGCCAGGCACGGCAGGCCGTAACCGGCGGCAAAGTGCTCCAGCGTGGCGGGGGAAACGTCGGGCGTGGCGAGCAAACCGTGAAACATGGCAACCATCAATCGGGGCAAAGGCGCATTGTCGGCGCTGGACCGCTGGTGCGAAAGCCCGCACGGAAAAATCATTTCATGCAAAATCAATATTTGTCTTCCGGGGCGTTGCCTTCATGCCTGTCCTTGCCTGGCTGGTCGCGGGCCTGATGCTGCCGCCCAATCTGCCTGTCTCCCTGCCGGTACACGGGGTCGCCGCCGGCGTGATCCTGCTGGGATGCTGGGCCGGCGTGCGCGGCCGCTGGCCCGCCTGGGGCTGGCTGTGCCTGGGCGTGCTGTGGAGCGTATGGCGGCTGGACCTGCGTCTGGCCGAACAGCTGCCGCCCGCGCAGGAAATGCAGCCCGTGACGGCACAATTCACTATTCGCGGACTGCCGCAAGTGGACGGCATGGGCCGGGTGCAGGTGGTGGCTGCCGTCGAGGCGGTGCCGGAAGGCTTCTCTTTGCCGTCACGGATACAGGTCCGCCTGCCGGTCGAGCCGTCTGCCGATCTGGCCGGCAGCCGCTGGCAGGCGGAGTTGCGCTGCCAGCGGCTACACGTGCTGGCCAATCCGTACGCTTTCGACATGGAAGGCTGGCTGATGGCGCAGGGCTGGCTGGCGCGTTGCCAGGCCCGTTCGCCCGAACGCCTTTCAACCCCGTGGCAGGACGTGTCCGCCCGGATCGACCGCTGGCGCGCGCATCAGGCCGGGCGCATCCGGACAGTGGCCGGCAACGAGGCCGGAGCCGGGCTGCTGACGGCCCTGACCATTGGCGACACGCGCGCCATCACGCCGGAACAATGGCAATGGCTGGCCCGGACCGGCACCACCCACGTGGTCAGCATTTCCGGTCTGCACCTGGCACTGCTGGCTGGCACCCTGACCGGACTGGCCGGTTGGCTGGTGCGTTGCCGCACCTGGCGGGGCCGTTCGCTGCGGCCGCTGGCGGCCTGGGCCGGACTGGCCGGCGCGGCAGGCTATGCCCTGCTGGCTGGTAGTTCGGTACCGACCCTGCGCGCCCTTTACATGCTGGCGGCCGGTTGCTGGGCCTTGCAGCAGCGCCGGCGCTGGCCGATGCGCCAGGTGTGGCTGCTGGCCTTGCTGGCCGTGTTGCTGCCGGACCCGTGGGCGGCAACACAGGCCGGATTCTGGCTGTCCTTCGGGCTGGTGGCGGCCCTGCTGGCCGTCGGCAGCGGTCGTCCGGGGGCATGGCGCGGCATGGCTGCCGTCGCCGGAGCCCAGCTGGCGATCGCGGCTGCTTCGGTGCCCCTGCTGCTGGCCTGGTTCGGCAGCCTGCCGCTGCTGTCGCCACTGGCCAACCTGTACGCCGCACCGGTGCTGGGCGGTACGCTGACGCTGGCCTCGTTGCTGGCGCTGCTGCAACCGTTCGATGCGCCCTTGCAACTGGTCGCCTGGTTGCTGGGGCTGGCGCTGGAGCCCCTGCGCTGGCTGGCCGCCGGTCCGCAATGGCAGATTCCGGCACCGGCGGGCTGGAGCGTGGTGCTGGCCTTGCTCGGCAGCGTGCTGATGGTGCTGCCGTCGTGGTCGGTGCGCGGACTGGCAGCCTGCCTGTGGCTGCCGCTGCTCTGGCCGGTGACGGAGCACCCGGCTGCGGGCGAAGTCTGGCTGACCGTGCTGGACATCGGCCAGGGCCTGAGCGTGGTGGTGGAAACCGCCAGTCATACGCTGGTGTACGACGTCGGTCCGGGCGGGCCGTCCGGTGCCACCGCCAGCCGCACGCTGCTGCCGTATCTGGCCGGACGGGGGGTACGTACACCGGACCGGGTCATGCTGTCGCACGACGACAGTGATCATGCTGGTGGCTGGGCCGTACTGGCACCGTTGTGGCCGGATGCCGGACGCTGGAGCAGCCGGCCCGGGCGCTGGCCGGGGCAGGGATTTGCCGCTTGCCGCCAGGGGCAGCGCTGGACGTGGGACGGGGTGGAATTCCGCGTGCTGTGGCCGACCGCAGGGGTGGCGGAAAGTGCCAGCGACAACAATGCCAGTTGCGTGCTGAAGGTCACGAGCCGGCAGGGGCGCTCGATGCTGCTGACCGGAGATCTGGAACAGGCGGGCGAAGCGGAACTGCTGGCCGAACCGGCACTGCCCAGCGACGTCCTGCTGGTGGGGCATCACGGCAGCCGCACTTCATCGGGGATGGCATTCCTGCAAGCCGTGGGCGCGCAGGCGGCGATCGTCAGCGCCGGCTACCGCAACCGTTACCGGCATCCGCAGCGCCAGGTCTGGGAGCGCCTGCGGGAAGCGGGCATGCAACGCTGGCGTACCGACTGGCAAGGCGCCATCCGCGTGCGCCTGCACGACCAGGTGGCCGTGTCCGGCTGGCGCGGGCAGCGGCCGCGCTATTGGGATCCGGGCTGGCGCGATGAGCCGCTCCGGTGAGGCAGCAACCGGCCGGACCTGCGAATCCAGGTCCGGCAGGCAACATGCCCGGCTTCTGCCCGGTCGCTGGTGCGGCTGGCCCTGATGTGCGGCAGTGATGTCCATGCCGGCCCGCCGCCGAACTGCGAGCCGGACAGCCGGGGCACCTGCGCTACATGAGCTGCGGGTACAGGCCTGCGCGGGGCGGCAGCACGGGTCACATCCGGCGGGAAAGCAGCCGGCAACCGGCAGGTGCAGGTTGCCGTACGGGAGAAAGAGATCCAGGCACGAATACGGGCAGTCCGGTCCGGAGACGGCTGCCTGTGCGGCGTTCCGTTGCCATGGCGGCAAGCCGGCCGGAGCGGAGCTTGCACGGGGAGGCCGGCGATTCCGCAGGACGGCGCGGGCAGGTGTCCTGCCCGTCGAGGTCCGTACTGCTTACAGCACCATGGCGGCGATCCAGCCGGCCACCAGCAGCGGCAGGTTGTAGTGCAGGAAGGTCGGCACCACGGTGTCCCAGATGTGGTTGTGCTGGCCGTCCACGTTCAGACCGGCGGTCGGGCCGAGGGTGGAGTCCGACGCCGGGCTGCCGGCATCACCCAGGGCGCCGGCCGTGCCGACGAGGCTGACGATGGCCAGCGGCCCAAAGCCCATTTCGATGGCCAGCGGCACGTAGATGGCGGCGAGGATCGGGATGGTCGAAAACGACGAGCCGATGCCCATGGTGACCAGCAGGCCGACCAGCAGCATCAGCAGTGCTGCCAGGGGCTTGCTGTGGCCGATGGCGTCGGCAGAGGCCTGCACCAGTGCACCGATTTCGCCGGTAGCCTTCAGTACTTCGGCAAAACCGGCAGCGGCGATCATCACCAGTCCGATGGTGGCCATCATTTTCATGCCGTCGCTGAAGATGCTGTCGGCTTCGCGCCATTTGACCACGCCGCCCAGCACGAATACCAGAAAGCCGGCCAGTGCGCCGATCAGCATCGAATCAACCGACAGCTGCACGGCGAAGGCAATGGCCACGGCAATGACCGATACCCAGATGGAACGTGACGAATACGCCACGGATTCACGCTCGACGTCGCTGATCTGTGCAAGGTCGTAATCGCGCGGCTTGCGGTAGCTGACAAACAGCGCGATCAGCAGGCCGGCAATCATGCCCAGGGCCGGAATCAGCATGGCGTGGCTGGCATGGATGCCGGAGGTGTCCAGTCCGGCCTTGGCGACATTGCTCATCAGGATTTGATTCAGATAGATTTCACCGAATCCGATTGGCATAGTCATGTACGGCGTAATCAGGCCGAAGGTCAGCACGCAGGCCACCGCCCGGCGGTCCAGCCGCAATTTGGCCAGCACGAACAGCAGGGGCGGTACAACCAGGGGAATGAAGGCGATGTGGATGGGCAGGATGTTTTGCGACGATATGGCCATCAGGACCAGGGCGCCGAGCACGGCCCACTTGAGCAGTGTGCCTTGTCCGCGTTGCACCATCGCCAGCAGCCTGTCAGCCAGCGCATGCGGCAGGCCCGACTGCGCCAGTGCCAGTGCAAAGGCTCCGAGCAGGGCATATGACAAGGCCACGCCAGCCCCGCCGCCAATGCCGGCATTGAAGGCCTTGAGGGTGGCGGCCATGTCGAGTCCGCCGGCCAATCCGCCGGCCACGCTCGCCACGATCAGGGATATCACCACGTTCACCCGGGCCAGCGAGAGCCCGAGCATGAGAACGACAGCCAGTAAAACAGCGTTCATGACAAAAGAAAATCCTGTGCAAAAGGTTATTTTTCAAGACGAAATTCAGTTTTCAGGCATGTTAAAGGGATTTTCTGTTTCTGTCGCCGCAGGCCCGCAACGGGGAATGGCGTTTTTGACCGTGCTTGTTCCCTTGTTGCTGCTGTTGCTGGTCTTGCCGTTCATCGGGCAACTGAAAGAGGGCTACCGGCAGATGCGGCTGCAACGCCAGGCTGATCTGGGTACGGCCAAGCAGGTGGCGCTGGCGTGGATCGGCGGTGGCATCAGCCGCGAGGATGACCGGCTGCCGGCCGGTCTGGACTGGCCGGCCGGCCAGGCGGGCGCCTGGCAGACGCGGCCATGGCCGATGCACAAGGGGCAGTTGCGGCCTCCGTATCTGGGCGGTGGAACCGATGCCGGCAACCAGCAGGTCGGGGAGGCCGCACCGCTGTTCAGCGTGGCCAACGGCCAGTTTTGTGGCGGGATTTTTCCGTTTGCCGACTCCGGGCTGACGCCTTATGTCCCAGGTGGCAACGGCATCTGGCTGTTTGCTTCCAGCCGCCTCTTTACCACCGGCAACGCCTGCCGGAACGGCAGCGTGCAGATTTGCCCGCTGACGGCGGCAGACTTGGAAAACCGGGACCTGTTCCCGGCCGTACTGCTGGAGGGCGAGCCTGCGGCGACCGAGCCATCCCGAGACATCCTCGGACTGCTGGTGCGGGACCGGATGCCGGCCGGATTTTCACAACTGCTGAACACGGGCGCCGCAACGGCGGACAACGCCTATCCGGGGTGGGCAAAGCCGTTGGCCGGCGCTTCGCCCGGAAGCCGCGGCACGCTGGCCAATTGCATCGATACCAGCCGGCCGGTGGCGCTGACCCGCAGTGCAGCGGCTGGTTCTGCCGCGTCGCCCGTAGCCTACGTGACCCTGACCCGCCGCGAGCTGCAACTGGCCTTGCTGCCGGTCCTGCAACAGGTCGCGGGGCTGGGGGTGCTGCTGGGATCGGTGCGGTCGACACCGGCCGGGATGCAGTTGCCGGGTGATGATGCACTGGTGCAGGACTGGCAGCAGCTGGACGGCAGGGCATGCCTGACGGACCGGTTCGTGACGGCCTGGCGGGCGGCGTTCGGGCAGGAGCCCGGGGTCAAGTCCGGCTGCGACAGTCCTGATTCTGCGCTTTCCACCCTGTTGCAGGCACCTCAGGACAAAACCGGAAATGGTGCCTGGCGGTTGCTGGAGACTCAGAGGCAGGCCGGAAAACTGGCCGACTGGGTGTATCTCTGCACGCTCAGCCACCGGAATCATTTTGATGATGACGGGATTGGCCTGTCGGTCCGGGACGTGTGCCAGCCGCTCGGCAAATGGTGGCAGCAACTGGAGAGCGTGACGCGCTACAGCGAGTCGGCACGGGATGCCGGCGGGCTGGTGTTTGAAGCGGCACAGGGCTTGCGCTTGCAGTTCAAGGGCGGGCTGTCGGTGTTTTACCTGCGCCAGCGGGCAAGTGCCGGTGCGAACTGGGGACCGCTGACACTGTCGGCAAAGGGGTAAGGACATGCAGAAACAACAAGGGTTTACGCTGGTCGAGCTGGCTGTTTCGCTGGTGGTGATCGGTCTGGTGCTGGGCATGGTGTCGCTGCCGCTGATGCGCCAGCTGAATGACCGGCTTGGCCGGGTGCCCGGCGGGCAGGATGCGCAGGACATCCAGGCGGCGCTGGCCATGTACATGCAGACCATGGGGCGTCTGCCCTGTGGCAGTGCTGATGCTGGTGGCGTGGAGAATGCCGGCCTCTCCGGCAGGAAAGTCCAGTTCCTGCCGTGGAAAACCCTGGGGCTGCCGGCTGGGTATGACAAGTACGGATCGATGTTCGGCTATGTGGTGGATCCGGGTATCTGCTCTGTCCCGGTGCAGTGGAGTAGCTTGCTGGACCAGAGTCCGGTCGTGAATGTCGAATTCTGGGGAGCTGCCGGCAAGATTGCCGGCAATGCGGTGCCGGTGGCTGTCATCAGTTACGGCAAGAACCGTGCAGGCACGGTTGACCGTAACGGCCTGCGTTTTGGCGATGCAACGGCCTCGGCCAGGGAAAAAGGGCAGGCTATCGGCCAGTCGCCGGCAATGTTGTACGGGCGGGTGAGCGAAGCGGTGCAGGAATTTGACGACGAAGTGCTGGTGCTGCCGGCCCTGCTGCTGGCCAACCGCGCCAGCCTGGGCGGGTATCCGGTGGTGCGCCAGCCTGCTGCTTCCGGTTCCTGAATCCGGATCAGGGTTTGCCGGCAACAAAAACAGCGCCCCGGATCGGGGCGCTGTGCATGTCGTGTGCAGGACTCAGTCGATGTATTCGTAGCCCGGCAGGGTCAGGAATTCGACGAAATCGTCCGAGGTGGTCAGCAGGTCGAACATGCGGGCGGCGTCTTCATACTGGCGGGTCCACTTGTTGCCATATTCGGCTTTCAGTTTGGCTACTTCGTCAGCCTGGAGTTCGCGGAACAGCTCGGTCGTCACCTTGCGGCCGTCTTCCAGCACGCCTTTGGGCGAGCGGATCCACTGCCAGATCTGCGAGCGCGAGATTTCGGCAGTGGCGGCGTCTTCCATCAGGTTGTGGATCGGTACGCAGCCGTTGCCGGAAATCCACGAACCCAGGTACTGGATGCCGACGTTGATGTTCATGCGCAGGCCGGCTTCGGTGATCGGTGCTTCCGGCTGGAAGTTCAGCAGGTCGGCGGCCGTCACGCTGATGTCGTCGCGCTGTTTTTCGATCTGGTTCGGGGCGCTGCCCAGCACGGCATCGAACTCGGCCTTGGCTACCGGCACCAGACCCGGGTGTGCCACCCAGCCACCGTCGTAGCCGTCGGTGGCATCGCGCTGCTTGTCGGCCCGGATGCCGGCCATGGCGGCTTCGTTCTTGACCGGATCGTTCTTGATCGGAATCAGGGCCGCCATGCCGCCGATGGCCGGCGCGTTGCGCTTGTGGCAAGTCTTGAGCAGCAAGAGTGCATACGCACGCATGAACGGCACGGTCATGGTGATCCTGGCGCGATCGGCAAGGCAGAAGTCGCGGTTGACGCGGAATTTCTTGATGCAGCTGAAGATGTAGTCCCAGCGGCCGGCGTTGAGGCCGGAACTGTGGTCGCGCAGTTCGTAGAGGATTTCGTCCATCTCGAAGGCGGCGAGGACGGTTTCGATCAGGACGGTTGCCTTGATGGTGCCTTGCGGAATGCCGAGGTCGTTCTGGGCGGCGACAAAGATGTCGTTCCACAGGCGGGCTTCGAGATGCGATTCCATCTTCGGCAGATAGTAGTAGGTGGCGCTGCCGATGCTTTGCAGGTAGGCGATGTTATGGAAGAACGACAGGGCAAAGTCGAAAATGGCGCCGGACACGATGTCGCCATCGACCTTGACGTGCTTTTCCATCAGGTGCCAGCCGCGCGGACGCAGGATCAGGGTGGCGATTTCATCGTTCAGGCGGTACTGCTTGCCTTCCGGACTGGCAAAGCTGATGGTCTTGCGATAAGCATCACGGACATTGATCTGGCCGCTGATCTGGTTTTCCCAGCTCGGGCAGTTGGAGTCCTCGAAGTCGGCCATGAAGCTCTTGGCGCCGGAGTTGAGCGCGTTGATCATCATCTTGCGGTCGACCGGGCCGGTGATTTCCACGCGGCGGTCCAGAAGGTCGGCCGGCAGCGGAGCGATTTTCCAGTCGCCGTTGCGGATGGAGGCTGTCTGCGGCAGGAAGTCCGGCAGGCGGCCGGCGTCCAGCTCAGCCTGGCGGCTGTCGCGGGCAGCCATCAGTTCGCGGCGGCGGCCTTCGAACTGGCGGTGCAGCCGGGCGACGAAAGCCAGGGCTTCCGGGGTGAGGATGTCGGCAAAGGCCGGAGTGATGTCAGCGGTGATTTCCACGCCTTGAGGCAGTTGGGCCATCTTGTAGTTTCTCCTGGTTAATGTCGGAATGCATGCTCGGTTGCCAAGCAGTCTAGTCTCGTACAAGTGATGGAAAAACCCATAAAATGCCATCTCACTTTTTACTTTTACGTCACTAATGAGCGATTTTCGTCAGCTGCAAACCTTTGTCGAGGTGGTAAAGCAGGGCAGCCTGTCAGCTGCTGCGCGGCAGGAGGGCGTTGTGCCGGCAGTGATCGGTCGCCGGCTGGATGCGCTGGAAGAGCGCCTCGGGGTCCGGCTGCTGGTGCGAACCACCCGCCGCCTGACGCTGACACAGGAAGGTGCAGCTTTTTTTGAAGACTGCCAGCGGCTGCTGACCGAGCTGGCCGAGGCGGAAGCTGCCGTGGCCAGCGGGGTACAGGGACCGAAAGGGCATCTGCGGGTGACGGCTCCGGCCGGATTCGGCCGGCGGCATGTGGCACCGCATGTGGCGAGTTTCCAGCGGGCCAATCCGGACATCCGGGTGACACTGGACCTGTCGGACCGGCTGGTGGACCTGCTGGCCGAGCGGGTGGACGTGGCCATCCGTATCAGTGATCTGGCGGATTCGTCGCTGGTGGCAGTGCGGCTGGCGGAAAACCGGCGGGTGGTGGTGGCCGCGCCGGCATACCTGGCCCAGCATGGCGTACCGCAGACGCCGGAAGACCTGTCCCGCTTTGACTGCCTGACGCTGGGAGCCAGCCAGCCGCGTGGCTGGAGCTTTGTCGTGGCCGGCAAGCTGGTGAACTGGAAAGTCAGCGGAGTGCTGGCCTGCAACGATGGCGCTGTGCTGCACGACTGGGCGCTCAAGGGACTGGGACTGGCCTGGCGCTCGTTGTGGGAGGTGAAGGACGACCTGACGGAAGGGCGGCTGGTGACGGTGCTGGATGCGTTTTCGTCACCGGATTATCCGGTCTGTGCCGTCGTACCCCAGCGCAAGTACCTGCCCTTGCGTACCCGCGCCTTTATCGGGCACCTGAAGCAGTGCTATCAGGTGCCCGGATACTGGGAGTGAATCAGCCAGCCAGCCCGGCCGGCGTGCCGGCTTCATGGTCCGGATGCGGAGGCTGGTTGTGGGCTGCGCGCCGGGCGGCCAGTGCCACGATGATGGAGGTCCAGCCGGCGAAGATCAGCTCGGCGCTGATGAAGAGGCCGATGACCCAGAAGCCCGATCCCGGCCAGCTCATCAGGAGCAGTACGCCGGAAACAAACACCAGCACGCCCCCCAGCACCACCCAGCCGTAGCCGTGTTCCGGCCGGTGCTGCCAGCCCTTGACGGCGCGCATGAAGCCGACGGCAACCAGCCAGCCGGCCAGCATCAGGGTCAGCCACTCGGCCGACAGCAGCGGCGCAAACAGCATGACCAGACCGGCGGCCAGATACATCAGGCTGATGAGGATGGAAACGCCGCGTGCTTTCCAGCCTTGCCCGTGAAAGACTGCGCTGAGCAGCGTCAGGATGCCGCTGGCGCACAGGATGGCACCAAAAGCCAGCACGCTGGCAACGGTGAACAGCGTGCTGATCACCAGGCCGACGGTGCCGATCAGGAGTTGTACGATGCCCAGGGCGACCAGCCAGCCCCAACGGTGGGTAAGTTGGCCATAAGTCGGTAAAGAGACTGACATGATCAGGAAATCCTCGTGAAATAACTGGCTTCACTATAGGACAGACAAAAGCCATGCCAGTGCAGTCCGGCTGAATGGAGCAGGGTGTATGGTGAAGTATCGGTAGTGTCTGGAGGGATGGATCATGCACGGAGTCAGGAAAGCGGTGGGATGGAGCGGATTGCTGCTGGGCATGGGGCTGGCCGGGAGCGTGATGGCGGCGCCGCAATATGTCCTGCAGTGCGTACCGGTCGCCGGGTTCGGGTTTGGCGAGTGGTTGCAGACCCGGCTGGCAGTAGCGGGCTGGCAGCAGAATGCCAGGGAGCCCCAGGTTGGACTGTGCTTCGAGGTACAGAAGGAAACCGTGTGGAACCGGACGCCGTATACCGGAGCCTGCGGCCCGAGTGCGGCCATGAGCTGGGGCCGGGGCAATGGCTGGTGGCCGGGGCCTGGTGGTGTGGTGGCGCTGGATTGTGGCTGGGTCCCCGGGCAGCAGCCGGTGCTGTACCTGAAAACCGTGCCGTTGCCGGCCGGCCATCCGGTCAGTACTTATTCGACCCCGGTACCGGCAGCAGACAATCCGCAGGCCGGACTGGAGCGCGCGGCATCATCGCTGATCGACCGCCTGCCTTGGCCGCAACCCTGACCCGGATGACCGGCAAGTTAAAAACTTGTCCTTTTAAAACAATCCGGTAAGTGTATATACCAATTGATGACAATTGTTTTGAGGGCTACAAACCAGAAAATCTGCCGGCATGCGTATCACGGCCGGCATTCTGAAACAGGATGCCCATCTCATGCGTATTTTCTGGAACCGGATCACGTTGCAGGCCCGGCTGGTATGCCTTGGTCTGGTCGTGAACGTGACCTTGATCGGCCTTCTGGCCAGCCTGGCGCTATGGGCAGCGCAAACCCTGGTCAGGGACAGCCTGACCGAGCGTGACATTGAAGTGCGGGCATTGCTGACCATGGCGGCCCTGGCTGACCAGGGCGGATCGTCAAACCGTGAGCAGCCGTCCTGGTCCGGTATTCTGGAACAGGCAGGAGGGCTGTCTTATCTGCAATGGCTGGACCGGAACGGCAAGGTGCGTGTCCAGACTGGCAGGACCGGGCCGGAACGGGATCTTCACGAGCAGCTTCCGGAAAACCTGTGGGCATTCCTTGCCCAGGGACCGGTCTGGCATCGTCAACTGGCCTTGCCCCAGAGCACGGGCGGTATCGTGCGCTATGGAATGGACATTTCGCCGCTGCAACAAACCGTCAGGCACATGCTGTGGCTGGGCGGACTGGTGCTGTTGCTGGCAGTGAGTGGAGTCTGGGGCTTGCAGCAGCTGTTATTGCGCTGGGTCGGGCGTCCGCTGCGCCGTCTGCTGGCAGCGGCCCGCCGTTTTGAGGAGGGAGACCGTCATGTCAGCCTGCCTGCCGCGCCCACACGAGAGTTCCAGGCGCTCTACCGCAGTTTCGAGAACATGCGCGACCGGGTCAGTGAACAGCTGGAGTCGCTGCACCGGCAGCAAGAAACACTGTATGCAATTGCCGACCATACCTATGCATGGGAGCTGTGGGTAGCGCCGGACGGCAGCATTACCTGGGTCAATCCGTCCATTTACAGGATTACCGGTTTTGCTGTCAGCGACTGTCTGGGACCGAGTGCAGCCTTCCTGAATCTGGTCCATGCGCAGGACCGGGCGCGCGTGGCCCATGGCCTGCAGGTATCGCTGAACGACCGCCAGCCGGGGCAGGGGTTTGAATTCCGCGTCCGGCATGCGTCGGGTAGTACCGTATGGGTGGTGGCTAGCTGGACCCCGATCTATTCTCCCGACAGCCGCTACCTGGGGCTGCGCCTGAGTCTGCTTGACTGCACTGAAGCACGTTCCACCCGGGAAGCACTCAAGCAGGCTGTCAGCCACCTGCGCAACGCCCAAGACGAGGTCGAGCAGCATCTGCACCATACCCGCAAGGAGCAGGCCCGGCTGGATACCCTGTTGGCCTCGCTGCACCTCGGTCTGGTGTTTGTTGATGCCGAGTGGCGCGTGCTGTATGCCAATCCGCTGTTTTCGCAGCTGTGGTTCCTGCCTCCGGCCGAGCAGATCAAGGGTTGTCCTTTGTCCGGACTGTTGCCGGCGCTGGCCGGCAACGGGCCTGAGGAGGGCGCAGCCGAGTCGGAGTACAAGCTGGAGGACGGGCGCATCGTACTGGTCCGCCTGGCGGCGATCCAGGGGGGAGAAAACTGCCAGGAAAACGGTTTCCTGCTGCTGTGCGAGGATGTAACCGCTGCCCGGGCCAGTGCCGAGCAACTGGTGTTTCTGGCCGAGCGTGACACCCTGACCGGCGTGTTCAACCGTCGTCGTTTCCAGGTGGAGATCGACCGGATGTGGAGGCTGGCCGAGCGCCGCCAGCGCAGGATGGGATTACTGGCGTTTGACCTGAACGACTTCAAGCTGATCAATGACAATCACGGGCATGCCGCAGGTGACGAGGTGCTGATCGAGATTGCCCGGGCAGTCAGCCGGACCGTGCGCCAGGACGAGCTTTTCTGCCGGTTGGGTGGCGACGAGTTCGCAGTGCTGCTGCCGGAGGCGGATGTCTATGATTCCACCCGTCTGGCGATGAGGATAGAGAGCTGCGTTTCGGCGTTGCAATTCGAGTTTGACGGCGTCGCCCGGCGTGTTTCTGCTTCCATCGGTATTGCCGTGGCACCAGACCATGCCAATTGCGCTGACGCACTGAGTGCTGCTGCTGACGCTGCAATGTACCAGGCCAAGAAGGAAAATCCCCAGGGGTGCTGGCGGGTCTTTGATCCCGGGTTGCACGTCATCGGCATGTCGCGGTGGGGAATGGGGAACGCCAGTGCCCAGGACGGTCGTCTGGAACCGACCGTGATTGTCGATGGCTCAAGCGCGGCTGCACACGATACGGACCAGTTGTTTGCAGCCTGTCAGCGAGAAGCGGATTCGCTTGCTTGAAAGCGGCGACAATGCAGCCATCTCCCTGTAATCTTGAGCCGTTCATCATCCGTCAGGATGCAGGGCGCCGGAGTGCGCGTGCTTCGGGCCACAAGACTGCAACATAACCCCATTACAGTGTGAGAAGGAGCGTCATGGCACGCATGGTTCAGTGCATCAAGCTTGGCCGCGAGGCCGAAGGTCTGGATTTTCCCCCCTTGCCGGGTGAACTGGGCAAAAAGGTTTATGAAAACGTGTCCAAAGAGGCATGGCAGGCATGGCTTCGTCACCAGACCATGCTGATCAATGAAAACCGCCTTAATCTGGCGGACAGTCGTGCGCGTCAGTATCTGACCCAGCAACTGCAAAACTATTTCTTTGGTACCGGGGCCGACATGCCTGCAGGTTTCGTGCCTCCGTCCGTGTAAGGCACCGGGCCACGTCAAAGAACGGCGGAGCGCCTGGCGCTCCGTTTTGGTCTGTTTCAGGCCACCTTGTCTTAGGGGAATGCTGTGACTACTGCTGCCGATACGCTTCTGAACCGCGAACTCGGTCTGATCGAGTTCAACCGCCGGGTGCTGGCACAGGCAGAGGACAGCTCGCTACCCGTGCTGGAGCGGCTCAAGTATCTCGGCATCGTGTCATCCAACCTGGACGAGTTTTTCGAAGTGCGGGTGGCCTGGCTCAAGGTCAATGTCCAGCATAACCCTGACCGGGTCCTGCCCGACGGGGCGACACCGCAGCAGGCACTCGGACTGGTTGCCCGGGCCGCGCATGCCCTGGTCCGGCGGCAGTATCAGGTGTTGCATGACAATATCCTTCCCGACCTGCGTGACGCCGGCATCATTTTCCTGCGCCGTGCGGAATGGACCGATGCGCAGCGTATCTGGATCCGCAGCTATTTCGTACGCGAGGTGCTGCCGGTCCTGACCCCGATCGGTCTTGATCCGGCCCACCCGTTTCCCAAACTCCTGAACAAGAGCCTGAATTTCGCTATCGAGCTGGAAGGCCGGGATGCCTTCGGGCGTGATTCCGGCATCGCCATCGTGCAGGCTCCGCGTATCCTGCCGCGCGTGATCAGGCTGCCGGCAGAGCTGGCCGGAGCCAACACCTTTGTTTTCCTGTCATCGATCGTGCACGAGCATATCGATGACCTGTTTGCCGGCATGACCGTCAAGGGGTTTTACCAGTTTCGGGTAACCCGCAACAGCGAACTGACCGTCGAGGAAGAGGAAATCAAGAACCTGCGCACGGCCTTGCAGGGCGAGCTGCGTCACCGCCAGTACGGTGCGGCCGTAAGGCTGGAAATCGCAGAAAACTGCCCGCCGCACATGGAGGAGTACCTGCTGGCGCAATTCGCCTTGCAGCGCGAGGACGTCTACCGCGTGGATGGTCCGGTGAACCTCGTGCGCTTGATGCAGGTGGCGGACATGGTCGATGCGCCGGTGCTGAAATTCCCGCCCTTTGTCCCGGCCTTGCCCGGTGCGCTGTCCAAAAAAACCGAACTGCTGGATGTCATCCGCAAGCAGGACGTCTTGCTGCATCACCCGTACCAGAGCTTCCAGCCGGTGATTGACCTGCTGAACCTGGCCGCCAGCGACCCGGATGTAGTGGCAATCAAGATGACGGTCTATCGCACGGGTACCGATTCCGTGCTGATGGAGTCGCTGATTGCAGCGGCACGGGCGGGCAAGCAGGTTACGGTCATCGTCGAGCTGATGGCCCGCTTCGACGAAGAAGCCAACATCAGCTGGGCGCAGCGGCTGGAAGATGCCGGTGCCCACGTTGTATATGGTGTGTACGGCTACAAGGTGCACGCCAAAATGCTGATGGTGGTACGCCGGGAAGAAGGCTGCCTGCGCCGGTATGTCCATCTGGGCACCGGCAACTACCACCCGCGTACTGCCCGGCTCTATACCGATTTTGGCCTGTTGACCTGCAATGAAGACATCGCCAGCGATGTCAACGACCTCTTTGTGCAGATCACCGGGCTGGGACGGGCCAGCAAGCTCAAATACCTGCTGTCATCACCGTTTACCCTGCAACCGGGCATGGTCGAGCGCATTGCTCGTGAAGCCGGACATGCCCGTGCCGGCAAGCCGGCGCAGATCATTGCCAAGATGAATGCCCTGCTGGAGCCGGGCGTGATCGACGCACTCTACCAGGCAAGCCAGGCCGGCGTGAAGATCCAGCTGATCGTACGCGGCGTGTGTGCCCTGCGACCGGGAGTGCCGGGACTGTCCGACAACATTTCCGTCCGCTCCATCGTGGGGCGATTCCTTGAGCATTCGCGCATCTTCTATTTCGGCAACGATGGCGACGAAGAGCTCTTTATCGCCAGTGCCGACTGGATGGGGCGCAATTTCTTCCGTCGCATCGAAACCTGCGTGCCGATTCTCGACCGCAGGATCCGTCAGCGCATCATCAAGGAAGGGCTCAAACCCTATCTGGCGGACAACATGAATGCATGGGAGATGGATTCTGATGGCAATTACCGTCGCCGCACGTCTCGCGGCAAACCGCATTGCGCCCAGCTGGAGCTGCTGGGGTTGCTGGCACACGGGCCGGTGAAAAAAGCCTGATGATCACTTTCCTGTGGATTGCCGGCTGCCTGCTGGTATTGCTGGGGGTGGTGGGTACCGTCTTGCCGGCCCTGCCCGGGCTGCCGATCCTGTTTGCCGGCTCGTTGCTGATTGCATGGGCCGGTGATTTCCAGCAGGTCGGAACCATCAGCCTCGTCATCCTTGGCGTGCTGGCCGTTCTCGGTTCGGCAGTGGATTTTGTGGCCGGCCTGCTGGGAGCCAAGGTATATGGCGCCAGCCACATGGCCCTGTGGGGATCGCTGGCCGGCAGCATTGTCGGCATATTTTTCGGATTGCCGGGGCTGTTGCTGGGGCCGTTGCTGGGCGCAGCCCTTGGCGAGTGGCGGGCCCGTCGCTGCTGGTTGCAGGCTGGCAAGGTCGGGGTAGCCACGTTCGTGGGCCTGATCATCGGTACGGTCGCCAAGGTCGGTACTGCACTGGCGATGCTGGGCGTGCTGGTATTTGCCCTGCTGCTGTAGTGCGCCGGAAGCGTGGTGCGCGGATTTCCGGATTCAGGACAGGCAGGAAAACAGACGCCGCATGGCCGGGAAGGGCCGTACGGCGTTTTTCATTACCCGGCTTTCGGGCCGGGTACCGGTGCAGGGTCGGCCTGCGGCAGTCAGGCTCCGCTGAGTATCTTGATATGAGCAGTGGCGCTGCGGGCCAGTGCCGAAAGATCGTAACCGCCCTCCAGGACTGAAACGATGCGGCCTTCGCAGTGCTCGGCGGCAAATTCGCACAGTTTGCGCGTAACCCACTCGTAATCTGCTTCAACCAGGCCCATTGAGCCCATCTCGTCTTCCCTGTGTGCATCAAAGCCTGCCGAGATGAACAGGATCTGGGGCTGGAATTCCAGCAGCCGGGGCAGCCAGATGTCCTCGACCACCTTGCGGAATTCAGCTCCGCTGCTGCCCGCTTTCATGGGGACATTGACCATGTTGGGGCCCATGGGGGCATCGCCGGAATACGGGAAGAAGGGGTGCTGGAAGATCGAGCACATCAGTACGCGGTCTTCGTCGCGGAAAATTTCCTCCGTACCGTTGCCGTGGTGCACGTCAAAGTCAATGATGGCCGCGCGTTCGATTCCGTGCGCAGCCAGGGCATGCCGGATGCCGATGGCGATATTGTTGAAAAAGCAGAATCCCATGGCCTTGGCTGATTCGGCGTGATGGCCAGGCGGGCGGATGGCACAAAAAGCGTTGGGGACCTTTTTTTCACATACCAGATCCACGGCCTTGATGACGGCGCCTGCGGCCCGCCGGGCAGCCCGCAGGGTGGCGGGTGACATAGCCGTATCGGAATCCACGCGGGTGGTACCGATCAATGGCTGGCTCAGCTCCAGATATTCGATGTAGCGAGGCGTGTGTACGCGGGCGATCTGCTCATCGCTGGCTTGCGGCGCTTCGATTTCATCCAGACTGTCGAAAATCTGCGAGGCCTTGAGCTGGTCCCGGATGGCAATCAGGCGTGCCGGACTTTCCGGATGCATTTCGCCTACGTTGTGTTCCATGCACTCCGGGTGAGTGATGTAGGCAGTCAGTCCCGGGGCGTAGCGTTGTTTCAGCCAGTCCAGCAATGTCATCTCCTCATAATTATTCATATGTGTTTATGCTGAAAAGTGTGCTCGCCTCACTGGTTAAATGCAATATGCAATAACTCCATGATTTGAAAGTCATGAAGGCAGCTGGCGTGCAGGTTGATCTGGCGATGGACGATACGGAACAAAACAACGAAAGCCGTCAGGCCGGGCCTGACTCAGGCCAGCATGGTGGCACAGCTGTTTCAGGTCGTCAGTCAGAGATAAAACATGCAAATCCGTATGCAATCAGCTTGCCGTTTTCGCTCTTGCCGGGAGCGGTGACGTACAGGTCGAAGGCTATCCGGGCCTGGATGCATGGTGTTGAAGCCGATATCTGCCAGGCACAGGCTTGAGTGCCGGACAAGCCGTTTGATTGTTTACCGGCTCCGGTTTTGCCGGCGTTTCCATTGTCCTGTTGCAGATGTTGCGACACGGTATCACCCGGTCATGACCGGCTTCTCCCATCCACCGCTGTCATGCCGGCCCGTTGCTGGTCCGTGCGTCGTGACTGCAAAAGAACCGTGACTCCGGCTCTTGAAATGTCGGGGGGGCGCCCCTACCATTGGCACTCGTGAGTGATGAGTGCTAAACCAGCCATTTCATCCTCTGATGAAGTTCAGAACATATTGAGCCCGTATATCAATACAGGAGAAGTTTCCATGGCTATTCGCCCTTTGCATGACCGTGTTGTGATCAAGCGTCTTGAAGCTGAAGAAAAAACCGCTTCGGGTATCGTGTTGCCGGGCAATGCTGCTGAAAAGCCGGACATGGGTGAAGTCGTCGCTGTCGGCAACGGCAAGGTGCTGGACAATGGCGAACGTCGCCAGCTGGAGCTGAAGGCCGGTGACAAGGTGATTTTCGGCAAGTACAGCGGTCAGACGGTCAAGGTCGACGGCGAGGAATTGCTGGTCATGCGTGAAGAAGACGTAATGGGTATCGTCGAGTAATTTTCCCGGTCATTCATTTGTACGCAGATTTTCAGAATTCAGGATTGAGGTAAGAACATGGCTGCTAAAGACGTCAAATTTGGTGATTCCGCCCGTTCCAAGATGGTGGTGGGTGTCAATATCCTGGCTGATGCCGTCAAGACCACGCTCGGCCCGAAAGGCCGCAACGTCGTGCTGGAACGCAGCTACGGCGCTCCGACCATCACCAAGGACGGCGTGTCCGTTGCCAAGGAAATCGAACTGAAGGACAAGTTCGAGAACATGGGCGCCCAGATGGTCAAGGAAGTGGCTTCCAAGACCAACGACGTCGCCGGTGACGGCACCACCACCGCCACCGTGCTGGCCCAGGCCATCGTGCAGGAAGGCATGAAGTACGTCGCTGCCGGCATGAACCCGATGGACCTCAAGCGCGGCATCGACAAGGCCGTCGTGGCACTGGTCGAAGAAATCAAGAACATCGCCAAGCTGTGCGCCACCACCAAGGAAATCGCCCAGGTCGGCGCCATCTCCGCCAACAGCGACACCGTGATCGGTGAAAAGATCGCTGCGGCCATGGAAAAGGTCGGCAAGGAAGGCGTGATCACCGTTGAAGACGGTTCGGGTCTGGAAGACGAACTCGACGTCGTCGAAGGTATGCAGTTCGACCGCGGCTACCTCAGCCCGTACTTCATCAACCAGCCGGAAAAGCAGATCGCCCAGCTCGACAATCCGTACGTGCTGCTGTGCGACAAGAAGATCAGCAACATCCGCGAACTGCTGCCGGCCCTGGAGCAAGTCGCCAAGTCCGGTCGTCCGCTGCTGATCATCGCCGAAGACGTGGAAGGCGAAGCGCTGGCCACGCTGGTGGTCAACAACATGCGCGGCATCCTCAAGACCGTTGCTGTCAAGGCTCCGGGCTTCGGTGACCGCCGCAAGGCCATGCTGGAAGACATCGCCATCCTGACCGGCGGCACCGTGATTGCCGAAGAAGTCGGCCTGACGCTGGAAAAGGTGTCGCTCGAGATGCTGGGCCAGGCCAAGCGTGTTGAAGTGGCCAAGGAAAACACCACCCTCATCGACGGCGCCGGTTCCGAAGCCGCCATCAAGGCCCGTGTCGAACAGATCCGTGCCCTGATCGAAACCGCAACCAGCGACTACGACCGCGAAAAGATGCAGGAACGTCTGGCCAAGCT
>RRZT011754795.1_pt1 | contig 19886 bp, 20 predicted proteins | sample 2165551 | NCBI WGS metagenome assembly RRZT01 (sample SAMN10456910, study PRJNA506462) | wastewater metagenome | biome: wastewater; feature: sludge; material: wastewater sludge; isolation source: wastewater sludge with Escherichia coli K12::gfp cells carrying plasmid... | place: USA: Moscow, Idaho... | reverse complement strand
TTTTATTAGTTGATAAAATTGATTTAATCTTTTCAAATTCCATTTATTCACCTGCCTTTACCATTAGTTACATTATACAAGATTCTATATTTAAAAACTATATTTAAAAAGCTATATACCCTAATATATTAGTGTATATAGCTTAAATTAATTTGTTATTGCTACTTTAGATTTTTCTTCCCATTTTGTTCCTCTATATCTTATTACAAAGAATAATGCTCTTACATACCAATCGCATATCATACCAATCCAAACCCCAAATACTCCAAATCCTAAATACTTAGAAAATAATATTCCTAGCCCTATTCTTACAGTCCACATAGATACAATACTTACTATCATTGCAAAACTTACATCTTTTGCTGCTCTTAATGTATTTGGAAGAGTAAATGCCAATGGCCATGATATAGCTACATTTATTGCATAAAAAATTATTATTTGTTTTGCTATCTCGCCCGTTTCAGGTGATAGATTGTATAATTTTAATATACTAGATACTCCTAATACTATTAATAGATTTAATCCTATTAAGATAATATAGGCATATTTGTGTAATAATCTAGTATAATATCTTGCTTGTTTAAAATCTCCCGCTCCTACACATTGACTAACTACTGTTATAAGTCCTAGTCCAATGGCGGCTCCTGGTAAACATTGAAATGCTGTTACCGTATTCGCTACTGCATTTGCCGTTATTGCTGCTGTACCAAAACTTGAAACAACAGATAAAAGCATTATCTTTCCTAATTGAAACATACTATTTTCTACTCCATTTGGAATTCCAATTTGAAGAATATTTTTTACCATTTTACCATCAAATTTATATTTAAATGGCTTTGATATAGAAATTATTAAATCTGGTTTTCTTAGTAACACAATTATAATAACTGCCGCAACTGCTCTTGAAACTAATGTTGGTATAGCAACACCTTCAACACCTCTCTTAAATCCATATATTAATATTGCATTTCCAAAGATATTTATACTATTCATTATTAATGAAGTCTTCATAGTTACTTTTGAATTTCCCATTACTCTAAATAATGCTGCACCACTATTATATATTGCAATAAAAGGAATACTTAAAAATACTATTGTCATATAAGTTAATGCATATTCTGCAACGATTGGTTCAATAGCTCCAAAAACTACATTTAATATAAAATTTCTTCCCAAAAACATTATTATTGTAATTATAATTGAAATTAGTGTTACAAAAACAATTAATTGTTCGCCAGCTTTTGATGCATTTTTTCTATCTTTTCTACCGATATATTGTCCAGCTATAACAGCACCACCTGTTGCCAATGCAGAAAATATATTTATTAATAATATATTTATTGAGTCTACTAATGAAACAGCAGAAACAGCAGACTCACCTACACTTGCTACCATTATAGTATCTGCCATACCTACTGCTACAGCAAGAAACTGTTCAATTGTTAGAGGCACCAATAAATAAAATAAATCTCTTTTAGTAAAAATATAATTCCTTTTACTCTGTTCTTCCAAATTATCAGATCCCTTCGATAAATTCATAATTATTTATAATTATTACTCTCTAAGAATCATTATATAAAAAAGATTTTATCTAGTCAAACCAATAACTATTATTATTTATAAAATTCTACTTAGAAATGCCTTTGTTCTTTCATGTTCTGGCTTTGTAAATATTTTTTCAGGAGTACCCTCTTCAACTATTACTCCTTTATCCATAAAAACTACTCTATCAGCTACATCACGTGCAAATTCCATTTCATGTGTAACCACTAACATTGTCAATCCAGTTTCCGCTAATTCTCTCATTATTTTCAATACTTCATCAACCATCTCTGGATCTAATGCAGATGTTGGTTCATCAAATAACATAACTTCTGGCTCCATTGATAAAGCTCTTGCTATTGCAACTCTTTGCTTTTGTCCACCAGATAATTGCTTTGGCTTTGCATTAACAAACTTGTCCATCTCGACTAATTCTAAATATTTCATTGCAATTTCTATTGATGATTCTCCTTCTCTTTTTATAACTTTTCTCTGTCCTACAGTACAATTATCTATTACATTTAAATTATTAAATAAATTAAAATGCTGAAATACCATTCCCATTTTTGTTCTATAAGAATTTTCATTATTATTCTTACTTAATATATTTTCTCCATTGTAAAATATTTCTCCATCAGATGATTCTTCTAATAGATTTATACATCGCAATAATGTTGATTTTCCTGAACCTGAAGAACCTATTATACAAACCACTTCACCTTTATCAACTGAAAAGTTTATATCCTTAAGAACTAAATTCTTACCATATGATTTTTTTAAATGTCTTATATCTATGATTTTTTCCATAATTTAACCTACTTTCCAACGATTTTTCTTGCATTTTGTTGAGCTTCTATATCCTCTGGACGCTCAACTTGCATTTGATTTGCATAAGGAATATAGTTTTCTGGTCCATCTAATTTTCTCTCTATAAATCTTAAAATAGTTGTAATACCAAAAGTCATTATAAAATATATTATTGCCGTTATAGTATATGCTTCAAAATATCTATAGTTCATTCCTGCTATTGTTTTAGTCTGGAAGAATAATTCTGTTACTGCTATTACATTTAATACAGAAGTATCTTTTATATTTATAACAAATTCATTTCCCGTTGCTGGCAATATATTTCTTATTACTTGAGGTAATACTATATTTAACATAGTTTGGATATGGTTCATTCCCAGTGCATGAGCAGCTTCAAACTGTCCCCTATCTATCGTAACTATACCTCCCCTTACTATTTCAGACATATATGCTCCCGTATTTATAGAAACTATCAATATAGCTGCTGCAGTTCTATCCATATCAACTCCAAAAAGCATTTTAGAGCCATAGAATATTACAAAAGATTGCACTATCATTGGTGTTCCTCTAAATACTTCTACATAGACTGAGAGTAATATATTTATAAATTTTAAAAAATATCTTTTTGCTCTGTTTTCTTGTCTTGGTATTGTTCTTATAACTCCAACTAAAAGCCCTATAATTGTACCAACAATAGTTCCTATTATAGAAATATATAGTGTAACTCCAGCTCCTCTTAATAACATAGGCCAATATTTTTGAAGTATATCTATCATTATTGTCATTAAAATTCTCCTTTATTTAATTTGCGGATGGTTGATTTTTTATTGCATTATCCATTATTTCAGTTCTTTCTTCTACAGATATATTTGACAATATTTCATTTATTTTTTCAGTTAATTCACTATCTTTTATTAGCCCAACTGCTATAGCTACATCCTCTTCTGATGCCTCAAATCCATCATCAAATTCAACCATTACAAAATTCTCATTTGCCTCAGATGCACTAACTCCTTCAGGTCTTTCTGATACATATCCATCAATCATCCCCGCTTCTAATGCTACTCTCATAGTTGGGAAATCTTCCATAGCTGTTTCTTGTACTACTCCATCAATTTGATCTATTACTGTATAGTGAAAAGTCCCAAGCTGTGCCGTTATTTTTGCTCCCCTAAAATCTTGAATTGAATTTGCATTTTCATGGCTACTTCCTTTTTTTACGACCATTACTAAATCTGAAGTATAATAATTATCACTAAAATCTATAGCTTCTTTTCTCTCTGCTGTTGGTGACATGCCTGCCATTACTGCATCAATTTTTCCTGATTGTAATGCTGGTATTAAACCATCCCAAGCTATTTTTACAACTTTTAATTCTTTTCCCAATCCTTCCGCTACTTTCTTTGCTATCTCTACATCATATCCTCCAGCAAATTCTCTTTCTCCATCAATTTCTACTCCGCCATTTTCATCGTCTAATTGTGTCCAGTTAAATGGTGCATAGCCTGCTTCCATACCTACTAAAAAATATTCTTTTTCTTCAGTTGTTTCGCTATTATCTGATTTTGTTTCCGTTGTGCTTTCTTTTGTAACTTCTTCTACCTTATTATTTCCTCCACATCCTGTTAGCATTGCCATAACTAACACTATAACCATAATCATTACTAATAAATTCTTTTTCATTTTATTCCCTCCATATTTTTATTGAACTGAAATCTCAATTTAATTTTGGGTATAAAAAAATACCTAAGTTTTCTTAGGTATTGATATCATTACTAAAAAAACCCCCTTAATCCGGATGAGATAGCCCAACTTGATAGTTTCTCATTCTATCAAGACAGTCCTATAGCTATTAACTATAGACCCAGCAAATAATATTGGGATATTATAAGCTTCGGCGAAAATTCCTTCTCTAAAGTTTCATCGTGTCCCTCACTCAACTAAAGACTGTTAAGTTTCGCGCCTCTACCTCACTTATAAGTGAGGCATATATTCAGTTCTATTTATTTACTAAATAAAAGTATATATTAGAACTTTTTAAAAGTCAAATCTTTTTTAATATTTTAGCATTATTTTAGATATATATTCATGTTTAATCTTCTATTTATATACAAGAATTTAAAAATTCAATCAACTTTTTAAATAAATATTTTGATTCTTCCATATCCATCATAAACTGATAATTATGGACTAATTCAGTGGATTTAACTCCAAATACATCCACTACTCTTATCTTTTTTTCTCTTAATATATCTCTAAGTTCTTTACCTTGATCTTCAAATGTTAAAAAATTTCCATCTGAAATAAAAGATGAAGGAAATTTATCTGAAATATAATCCACTAGGGAAAGTTCACTATATTCTTCCATATCAAACCAGTTTTTATTTCCTAGATAAGCCCAGCCTATTCTCTTTATCATAAATTTTAATGTTTTATTTTCTATATCTTTAAAGCTTTTTATATCATATGGTCCACAAACTAATATAGCACCCATTATATTATCTCTAGAAATTACTTTTTCTATGCCAATTAATTTTCTATAATCCTCATCTACCTGTGTATTTACAAATTGTGCTGCTATACTTGCACCAGCTGAGTCACCAGCAAAAAATACTCTCTTTATATCTATATTATATTTATCTGAGTTTATATTAATAAATTTATAAGCCTCTGCTAATTGTATCAGTGGACTTGGGTATTTATATTCTGGTGCTAATCCATAATTTATATTAACTACTGCAAATCCTTGTGAAGCTATTAATGTACCATATTCCACAAGATCACTCTTATCTCCACCTACAAATCCACCACCATGAACCCAAAAGATTACTGGAAGTTTTTCATTTGAATTTTTCTTTAAAATAATATCTAAATATCCATTTTCAGATTTAGAATTATAAGGAATATCTCTATATTGAAAAGTTTTCTTTAAATATTTATCATAGTCTTCCGGCTTTTCAGCCATACCTCCTTCAAAAATTTTCTTAACTACTTTCGATAATGGTACAGGAGATACTATAAATGCAACTATTATAATTGTGATTATTATTAAAAATATTAAAAATACATACATACTATCCCCTCTTTCAATTATTTTTTATAATATTTTACTATATTATCTATATTTTTATCATCTAAAACTGTAATAACTTTTTCTTTTAATAATATAATTTCCCCATCTAAATCCCTTAGCATAACAAAATGATTATGTAATATTTCATTATCAATTTTTATCATATTCATAGGGTCATATCCAGATATTATATATTTACCACTTATTTCTGTTTTTAACTCAATTTTAGCATTTTTTATAGCAGACTTTTGATTTTCAATATAATTATTGTATTTTTCTTCTATTTCTATATTATTTTCAATATCTATCTCTCTACAATCCTTAAATTCTATAAATAATTCTTCCATTATTGTACTATTATTTATTTCACTATTAATTATAATATTTAATTTTTCAATAGCTAGTAATATTAAAGTTCCCATAAAATATGCATATTTTCTTATGTTAAAAAAATATAAATCAAAATCTAATACTATATCATAATATTCGTTATATTTTTCTATGTATTTCTGGTTATTTAGTAATTTTAATGATTTAAGACCAACATATTCTGCAGTTCCTTCAATTGTTTCCATTAAATATTCATACAGTATTTCAGTATTATTTCTCATTCTTTTATATCTTAAATTTATAAAATTATTAAAAAGTTTATAAGCTAAGTTCATATCATCTGTATCTAATATTTCTATTATTAATTTGCTCTCTGTATATCTTGACTGAAATATACCATTTGATTTAGGATAATTTAATCCTTCTAATTCTGTTGGATAACAATTATTTTTAACATTAATACTATTCTCTAATTGATAGCAATGGAACATTTCATGTACTATATTTGATGCAAGTAATTCTATATCGATATTCTCTATGGATTCTAAATACCAAATCGCCAAATACTCATCATTATATTTAATACAAGTATTACCAATAAATCTATTATCCTTTTCTATAATACTATCTTTCAAATAAACATTTTCATTATCATAAATTGCAAAATCATATCTTTTAAACTCTTCCCAAAGTGTATTAAAATCTATTTTATTTAATTCAAACTCCAATTTATTATAAATATCTCTCATTTTACACATCCTTTAATTTATTTTCTATTTCAGCTAATATTTCTAAAATTATATCTTTATTCAATTTATAACAAGCACCTTTTCCCGATTTTGACTCTAATTGAAGCCCTACTATCCCTACTTCTATTAGTGATTTTAAATGATGATTTACAGTTGATAAGCTTATATTTAATCTTTGAGATAATTCACTAGTAGTTAATTCTTCAAACAATAATTCTTTTACTATTTGTAATCTTGATTCAACTGATAACGCTTTAAATATTGACAGATATTTACTTAAATCATTATTTTCAACAATATCATCATTTTTATAATCTATCCCAATAGTTATAAATACAGCCAAACCTTTAAAATAATACATTCTAATGTTTTTCTTATCAATATAGGATATCTCACTTTGAATTTTTATATTATTTGATATAGATATATTTAATATCTTATTTAGTGATTTTCTATTTGCATATTTATCTAACAATATATTTTCTGCTTTTATATCTCTGCTTTTATTTTCATCTTCAATATTTATTAGAATATTGTATAAATCTAAATCTGAGTACAAAAATTCAATATAAGCTTTTGTATCTATATTATTTTTTAATATTCTATCTAAAACATCGCCTTCACCTTCTATACTATCTTCTAAAAATTCTTTCCTTAATATATTAACATTTTCCAATGGTTCTTTTTTTAAATGAAACCATGCTAGATAAGATAGGTTAATATCCGTATTATCAAAAAACTTTCCATTTTTATTTAAATATTTTAAATACCTTTCATATAGATTCATAATCTTCTCCTTTTATGTTTATGATACAATCATTTAACTTTCATGTCAATGAAAGTTAAATATAAAAAAAGAGTATGTAAGAAATCTTACATACTCTAAATATCTATAATAATTCACCATATTTTTTAACAAATATATTTTTTGCCCATGATGCCAATGCCATATAAAGTACAATTGTAACTCCTAACCATATAAAATAATTTCCTGGTAGTGGAGCTAAATCCATATGGATACCGAATGGTGTGAAAGGAATAATCGTTGCTATTATAATACCTATAGTTGTTAAAACAAATAATGGCATTGATGCATTACTTTCAATAAATGAAACTTTTTTAGTTCTTAACATATGAACTACTAATGTTTGTGACCACATTGACTCTATAAACCATCCTGCTTGGAACACAGCAACAAATAATGCTAACTTAGTTGGATTATTCACTACTTGACTATAAGGCATACCTACAACTTGGGGAGCTATTATAAAGAACATTAGTAAATAAGTTGTTACATCAAATACTGAACTTGTAGGTCCTATAATTAACATAAAATCTCTAATTGAACTTGCTTCCCATTTTCGAGGTACTTTTAAATAATATTCATCCACATTATCCCATGGAATTCCAATACAAGAAATATCATAAATTAAATTTAATAATATTAAATGTGTCGGTTCCATTGGTAAGAATGGTAAGAATGCTGATGCTAATAATACTGAAAATACATTACCAAAGTTTGAGCTTGCTGTCATCTTAATATATTTAATCATATTAGCATATGTTTTTCTTCCTTCAACAATACCTTTTTCTAATACACCTAAATCTTTTTCAAGTAATATTACTTCTGCAGATTCTTTTGCAATATCTACTGCATTATCTACTGAAATTCCAATATCTGCCTCTTTCATTGCAGGTGCATCATTTATCCCATCACCTAAAAATCCAACTGTATGACCATTATCTCTTAATCTTCTTACAACTCTTGATTTTTGTGTTGGTGATAATTTTGCAAAAACATTAACTTCTTCAACTTGTTTAGCTAAATCACCATCACTCATTCCCTCAATATCAGAACCTAATAATACATGTGTTGTATCTATTCCGATCATATCACAAATGCTCTCAGTAACTAATTCATTATCTCCAGTTAATACTTTTGTTGTCACTCCATATTCTTTTAATGTCAATATAGCTTCCTCTGCAGAATCTTTTGGAGGATCTAAAAATGCTAGATAGCCCATTAAAACCATATCACTCTCATCTTTTACAGAAAAATGTCCTACTGGTGATGGATTTGTTTTTTGTGCAACAGCAATTACTCTCATACCTTTGCTATTTAATTCCACAACAGTTTTAGTTATTCTATCTATAATTTCTTCTTTTAATTCTAATACTTCGCCTTCTAATTCTACAAAGCTACAAATAGATAACATTTCTTCAACTGCACCTTTTGTTATCATTTGTGTCTTACCTGTTTTATCTTCCACTACAACGCTCATTCTTCTTCTATTAAAATCAAAAGGAACTTCATCAACTTTTGTATATGCAGTTGATAGACCTTGTAAACTCTTAATGGTTTGTGATTCTATTTTAGTTCTTTCAATAATTGATTTATCCATTAAATTTTTCAAACCAGTTTGATAATAACTGTTTAAAAAAGCATGTCTTAACACTCTTGGCTCATCATTTCCATCAACATCTAAATGGTATTCTAACACAACTCTATCTTGTGTTAATGTACCAGTTTTATCTGTACATAGAATATCCATTGAACCTAAATTTTGAATTGAACTTAAATCTTTAACAATTGTCTTTTCTTTTGACATGGAAACGGCACCTTTTGCTAATGTTGTCGTTACAATCATAGGCAACATTTCAGGTGTTAATCCTACAGCAATTGAAATTGAAAATAATAATGCATCTAACCAATTTCCTTTAGTTATACCATTTATAACAAATACTATGGGAACCATTATTAACATAAATCTTATTAGTAACCAGCTAACTGAATCTACACCTTCTTCAAAAGTTGTTTTAGTTGGTTTATCTGTAATACTTTCAGATATACTACCAAACATTGTGTCATTCCCTGTTGCTATAACAACTCCTTTTGCAGAGCCACTTACTACTGTACTTCCCATAAAAACTAAATTATTTATTTCTGTTAATGTTTCACCTTTTTTTATTTCATCTATTTTATGTGAGAACTTTTCTATTGATTCACTTTCTCCTGTTAGTGATGCTTGTGAGATAAATAAGTCCTTTGCTTCAATTATTCTCATATCTGCTGGTATCATATCTCCTGCTGATATATAGTTTATATCACCAACAACTACTTCTTCCATAGGAATTTCTTCTTCTTTTACACCTTGTCTTTTTATAAGAGTTGTATTTTGAACCATTTCACTTAATTTATTTGCTGCATTTTGAGATTTACTTTCTTGCACCAATTTTAAAACTCCACTAATTAATACCATAACTAGTATGATTCCAACTGTCATATAATCTTTTTGACCAGGTGATGCTAGTGTAACATCTGTAATATAAGATACTCCAGCTAAACCCAATAGTATTATAGTAAAAGGGTTTAAGAATGATTCTTTTATTCTCATTAAAAAAGTTTCATCTTCCCCTGTATCTACTTTATTCATACCATATTGTTCTCTTTGTTTTTCAATTTTATCTAGTCTTAAACCATTAACGGATGTATTTAAATCTCTTACTACATCATCAATATCTTTTTTACTAGACTCTAATAATCTAACTCTTGCTTCTTCTCTTTTTAACTCTTTTTCCTTTAGTTCTAAGTTTAATTTTTCTTTTTTGTTCATCTCTCCTACCTCCAGTTATTTTCTTTTAGTAGGATATATTGCAATTAAATGAATTTTCTTAAGTTATGAAATTTCATATAATGCTTTTCATTTAATTGTCTTATGACTATATCCCACAACCTACTCGAATCCATTTAATCTCTCCTTTTCAATAATTTATTTTTAACACAGTTCATTATAGCATAATAAATTAATAAATCTAGGGTAAAATGTAAAAAAATCCTACTTTAACTTTATTATTTACATTTTCTTTATCTATAAATAAGCAAAAAAAATGAGCTATAAGCTCATTTAATCTCTATATTAACTTTATTAATTAAGAATTTTTTAAAATCATCAAAATTTCCCTTTGTAAATTTATCTTGAACTACTAGTATGCTATTGTTCTTTCCGAATTTAAGAACATAGGAATATTTTAAATTATATATTTCTATTATCTGGCTATATTCTACAGTTAAATTTATATTTCCCTCTTTTATAGCTATATAATCTCCAAATCTTATTATGGTCTCATTTAATTCTCCATTATTTAAAGCATTAGAATTCTTCAAATATTCTCTATAAGTCATATAGGGAATCAATAATACAGTAAATAAAGTTATACCAGTTACAGTAAATAAAACTATACTCTCTGTCCTATCTCCTGTTTTTAAAAAGATTAAACCAAATAAAAAACCTATTATAGTCACTGACCATCCAAATATAATTGTCTTTTTTATAACTATTTTATTGATATATTCTTTAATCATTTCCTCTGATGCCATATAATTATTTTCAAATTCATATTCCATATTATCCACTTATAATTTTATTTCAACTTCTCTATACTCTGGATGTACTTCAAATTCTTTTTTCGCAAATGGACAAAGTGGAATTACTTTCTTATTATTTTCAATTGCATATTCTACTGCAAGTCTTACTAGTTCATTACCTATTTTCTGACCTCTATAATCGTCATTTACAGCTGTATGATCTATGATAATCTTATCTTCTCCAGTTCTTACAAAAGTTATCTCACCAGCTTCTATTTCTCCATCATAAGCAGCATAACGCATTGAATTATCATTTACACTTTCTAATTTATAAATTATTTTTTCCATATTCCTTCCCCCTTTTAGTTTTCTTTATTATATTATATAACATATATTACCCATTAATGTATTAAATCTGCAATAGTTAAATATTTATTACAATTTTAATTTTCTTTTGCATTATTAATCTATTAGGGTATTATTTATATAGGAGGGGATTAAATGAAGAATTTACTTAGACTTATAATAATTATTTTAGCTATTATTGCCATTGTATTATTTGGTTACAATAACTATCAAAAAAAATTAGAAGTTAATAACAATCCAATTGAAAATGTAAATGATGAAGAGAAAGAATTGAAAGCTATTGAGTTAGATATTGAATATGGAGAAAATGAAGTTGAATTTGATTATGAATTAATTGGTATGGTGGAAAAATCATCTTATAAGAATGAATTTACTAATGAAGTTTCTGATGAAGGCGATGAAAGTATAATAAATTCATTAAAAGAAATTGACTACACAGCTCCAGAGTCACAAGTTGTTGATCAAGTATTAAAGGCTTTTGATTTAAAGGGAGATTTTACTAAATTTGATTTAGAGATTAGATATAACAATAACACAAAAATTGAAATTGAAATTAAAGACAATTAAATAAGAGTTCCTAGGAACTCTTATTTTCTTTTTGACTTCATATTGCTTGTAAAATAATTTGATAATAAATACTTGATAAATAATATTACAAATGGTGATGCAATTATACCTAATATTAATAATCCTGTTTTAATATTATTCATAATATCTCTCCTTAAAAAATCTTTATATATCTTGTTATCTTTAATCAAATTATACCATCTACTAAATGGATTAAACCATGTATAATGCAATCTTAATATTAATTTTACATTCAATTTCTATGTGGAATTTTTTTATAATAATTGTTTAAAGACTTTCAATTCAAATATTATATATTGTCATTTATTAAATAAGTTTATAGATAAGACCTTTTATTTAAACATTTTTCTTTTACAATATTAATTATTATTTTCTATTTAACAATTTTAAAATAATTTTCTTAATTTACTTACATAAAATCCCTTTGTTATAAAATTATTACTATATTTTATTTCAAGATAATCTTCCATTCTCATTAGATGATTTGTAACGGAAACACTATATCCATCAATATTGAATACTTCACTGTTTTCATTTAACTCATCAACAAACTCCATTTGTAAGCCAGCCATTCAACCATAACCACCTAAATAAATATGAATATATTTAAATGTATCTAATTTTTCTAATTCTATTTTAGCAGTATTATTTATAACAATTTCCATAATATCAACCTTTCTGTATAAAAATAGCCACAATTATGTGGCCATTTTTAGAAATCATATTGTATTAATGAGTTTACTTCATAACCTTCTAATATTTTTCTAGCACCTAAGGATTCTAATTCTATAATAAATTCTAATGTAACTACTTCTCCCCCAAGACCTTCAATTAAATTAATTGTGGATTTAACTGTGCCTCCAGTAGCTAGTAAATCGTCAACTATTGCAACTCTATCTCCACTTTTAATTGCATCACTGTGCATCTCTATCGTGTTATTTCCATATTCTAATTCATAATCTTCACTAACTGTTTCAGCAGGAAGTTTTCCAGGTTTTCTAACAGGGATAAATCCAATACCTAATCCGTATGCAATTGCTGCACCAAAGATAAAGCCCCTTGCCTCTGGACCTACTATATAATCCAGATTTTTATCTTTTAAATCATTTACCATTTTATCTACAACATATTTAAATGCTTCCTTATCTTTTAATAATGTTGTGATATCTTTAAAACTAATTCCTTCAGTTGGAAAATCCTCTATTACTCTTATTTTTGATTTAATATCCAATATTCTTCCCCCAGTCATCCTATTATTTAATTTTTTGCTTTAGCTCTCTTAATTTTACTATACTATTTTTATATTCATTATCTAGTTCTTCTATATTATATTCTACACTAGGAATTGATATTTTTCCAATAAGATCATTTATTTTATTTTCTAATATCATTATTTCTTCTTCTATTTTCTTATTGTCCATATTCTTATCTAATTCTTGATAATCTTTGTAATTCCCCATAAATTTAATAATTTTATTATCTTCTATTATTAATATTTCATCAACTATAGCATCGATAAATTCTCTATCATGGGATACTATCAATAATGTTTTATTATAATTTTTTAATGTATCTTCTAAGACTTCCATAGTCTTTATATCAAGATAATTTGTTGGCTCATCTAATATTAAAAAATTTGTATCTTCTAATAGTATTTTTGCCAATGAAACTTTTACTCTTTCTCCACCACTTAATGATTTCACTAATTTATAAACTGTATCTCCTTTAAATAATAGTCTTGATAATAATAATCTTATAAATTCTTCATTATAGCCACTTGATTCCATTACATTTTCTAAGATACTTTTTTCTTCATCTAATATATTTAAATCCTGACTAAAATATCCTAGTTTTACACCTTTAGCTATTTTAATACTATCATCATCTGACATTATCATATTTATTAAAGTAGTTTTTCCACTTCCATTTGGACCTATTAATCCAATTTTCTTACCATTATAAATTGAAAAACTAGAATTTTTAAATATGATTTTATCTTTAAAAGATTTGTTTAATTTATTTGCAGATATCAATATTTTACTATATACTTCACTACCTTCTAGTATATCAATTTTTATATTTTTCTCTTCCTTGGGTTTTTCTTTTACTTCTAAATGCTCTATTCTGCTATCTATACTTTTTACAGTATTATCTAATTTTTTCTTATTAACCTGTCCACCCATTTTATGAAGTCTTGCTTCAGAGTTGCCCATTCTCTTGGGTGTGGTTCTAACCTTATTTGATTTTTTAGCAATATCCGCTGATAATCTTTCCAATCTTCTCTTTTCATTTATATAAGAATTATATTCAAATTCCATTCTCTCTATTTCATTATCCTTCTGTATCTTATAGTCAGAATAATTTCCATTGTAAATTTTTATCTTTCCATCTTCTATTTCTAATATTTTATTACATAAATTATCAAGTAAAAATCTATCATGGGATATCAATACTAGTCCACCATCATACTCGCTTAGTCTCTTAGTTATTAATTCAACTCCCTCAATATCTAGATTATTTGTCGGCTCATCAACTAATAACATATTTTTATAGTTTTCAATTGCAACCGCTAATTTAAATCTAGTTTTTTCACCGCCACTAAAACTATCCGACCATATATTTGCAATATTAAATTTTGAAGCAAATTCTCCTGATATTGTTTTTATACTTGGATCTTCTAATTGAGATACATAAGCAAAATCCCCATATAAATTTATATCACCACTATCTTTCCCTTCTTCACCAATAATCATTTTTAATAATGTAGATTTACCTGCACCATTATTTCCGATTATACCTATTCTATCATTATCATATATTTTTAAATTATCTATTTCTAATAATATTCTATCTCCATAGGATTTTTTTACATCTTTTAAATTAATCAATAACATCAAAAAACCTCCCTTTTTTAGGGAGGATAGTAAACAATATAGCATAAATATATACATGAAAAAACACATAAAAAAATAAGCTATTATACAAAAAAATACTATCCACCCAATTATAAAATATAAGATTAACTTATCTATATTTTTAATAATTTATCATGGATTATTTTCTCATATTTAAATACCTTACCCTTTCATATTTGATGACTCTATTATAGTATATAAATCCATTTATGTCAAAAACAAACCGCTAAATATAAAATATCTAGCGGTTTGACTATTTTTGTATATTAAATTTACCTATTATATCGATTTCTCTACCAATTTTTATTAGATCACTGGAAATATTAATTTCTTCATCTATTTTAATTCTATCTGAATTAGAAATAAAATAGTTTCCATGATAATCAGCATTAATAGCTCTAAAAAAATAATCCATAACAGGTATTGCTCCTGAAAATTGATCCAGTGTAAATGGTGCTCCACCTACTCCAATATAAATACCTTTTCTATTTTCATCTCTTTTATAATTTTGACCTAGTATATATTTTTGTGACCAGTATTTTTGACATCTGTCTATCATTGCTTTTGTTAAACTATTTACTGAGTTAAAATATATTGGTGCTGCCAAAATAATTATATCACTACTGTCAAATTCATTATAAATCATATCCATATCATCTGTTAAAATACAATCTCCAGTTCTACCACAACTTTCACATCCCTTACAATGGGAAATATTTAATTCTCTTAAGTTGAATTTATTTATTTCATATTTTTTATGATCAACATTATCTAGAATTAAATCCAAAGCTGTATTAGTATGCATTTTTGGTCTTGGACTTCCCATAATTGCAAGTATTTTTTTCTTCATATTTTCTCCTATTAAGCTAATCTGTATTTATAAAGTTGTTTTAATAATGTGTAAGTTATTACAGTGTTAATTGTTAATGCCAAAGCTATATTAACTAATCTTGCAGGTAACAAAACAAAAAATCCTTTACCATAAAGACTTGTTAACCAAAATGTGTTTAAACAAACTCCAACAATTAATTGCGTTATAAATTCTGCTGCAAATATTTTTTGAAATGTTATAACTTCAGTTTTAGCTGAAGCTTTTTTAAATCCTAAAAATATTAGCCCTGGAATTAGACCTTGAAGTACTGAACTTAGCGTAAATCCTGGGTGGAAAGAACCCATTGGGTTTATCAATACTCCTATAATATCAGCTAAAAATCCTACCATTCCACCAATAATTGGTCCAAACATTATTCCTGCCATTCCTACTGGAATTGAACCAAATCCAACTCTTATAGTAGGTGTTACCATTATTGCTAAAAATCTTGTTAATATTACGGATAATGCAACTAATAATGCTGCTTTCACCATAATAGCAGTTTTATTATCTCTCATAATAAAAAACCTCCTTCCATTTTCATTGACAGTATTCTGCCAACTCAAGAAAAGAGTTCGGGCAGCGGACGCGGAAAAAGAAACGCAGAAAATAATCTTTCGTTTAAGGGCAACTTCCCATCCCTTAACACTTGACGCTCTCTTCCTACTCTGTCTAACTTAATTATATTACAAAATTTTATAAATGCAATATCTTTATAGGATTTATTAATATATTTAATTTATTATACAAATTAATTAATTATTTAACCTTCATATTATCATTAAAATTCTCTTCTACTAGTTTTTTTAGTTCATCTTCATCATAAATAAAATATGATGTTCCATCTATAGTATGCGCCTCTCCTTTTATTGTTATTATCTCTATACTTGAGATATCTAATCTATTTAATTTGTCAAGATTATCTAAGACTATTGAGATTGGAATATTTGTATCTATATATTCAAAATAAGTTTTTGTTAAAGTTGGCAATTTTAATAATATTGATGGCTTAAATACTTCTTTTATCAAAGCTTTCATAAATTCCTGTTGTGCGTTTACTCTACCTAAATCTCCATCCTTATATGACCTATATCTTAAAAATTGTAATGAACTATCTCCATCTAGTTTTTGTTGACCTTCTTTTAATTCTATATAAAGAGGTGGTTTGGCAACTGGATCTATATAACTCATATCTCTAGGTACATATACATCAATTCCACCAATTGCATCTACTATTTCCTTTACTGCCTTATAATCAACAGTTAAATAATAGTCTATATTTATTCCCATTAAATCACTTACTGTATCAAGTGCAAGATATGGACCACCATGTGAATGTGCATGAGCAATTTTTTCTTCATTTAATCTTGTTCTTATAGAAGTTTTCAAATCTCTTGGTATAGAAATCAAACTTGGCTTACCAGTTTCAAAATTGTATTTACAAAGTATCATAGTATCTGATCTCATACCCGTTGTAAAATATCTTGTATCAGATTCATTCATTGATTCTTTAATTGCTTCTACTCCGCCTAAGTTAAATTCATCATCTATTCCCATTAGTAAGAATGTAATTTCCTTTCTATCATCCTCTACCACTTTATTAGCTTGATTTTTAATATTATTATTTGAATTTTTATTTTCTATTTTTTCTGGATTTATAATAGGATATAATCCTATAAAAATCAATAGAAATATCACTAGTGATAGAATAAAAATCATAAAAAATTTCTTTTTCATCTTTTACCTCCATTTATGCTGTTAAGAAGATACTATCACTAATGAAATAAAACAAGAGACAATATAATTACAAAAATATTAAAATTAAGTTAAAATTAATCTAAAAAAGCTATCAAATCGTAAAATTTGATAGCTTTTTATTATTTTATTTCTTCTTTTACTTGTTTAAGAACTTCAATTGTTTCTTCTGGAAGTTGATCTCTTCCACCCTTTTCAATTTTCATTCTCTCTAAGAATTCAATTCTATTTTCCATACTATTTCTTAACATTGCCTTATAATCTTCATCAGCAAAGTTTGGTTCAAATCCTTCTATTTCGATATATTCTATATTTGAAGTATTTCCAAATTGTTTAAATACTGCCTTATTAGTTACTATATCTTCAAGAATTTTTAATGTAACTTCCTTAGGTATTTTCTTATCTAAGAAATGACCTGTATTAAATATAAAACATTCTACATTTCTATTTTCAAATAACTCTTTAAATTTCTCATAATCATTTGCTAACGGATAAGTTCTAAAAGGATTTGCATATGGTTCTATAACTAATGCATCTCTATCCACACCTTTAGCCAATCTTTCAGCTGTACTTCTCTTAGTTGCTAATGTTCCACCCATTATTGAAGCTAATACTGAATTATTGATTTTAATAACTGGAGGTATTGCTGAATCTTTCATCAACCAAGAAATTGCATCTACTGGCTCATCAATTTTATTAACTCTATTAGGTGCCCATAATTTTGATTTAATAGCTCTACCATTTCCATTTCTTAAATCTTCTGTTACCAATACTTTATTTCCATCTTCATCCATAGTTATACCACAGTTTTGTACTGTAATTAAAAATTTATTATCTGGAGAATCTGTTGGATAATCTTGTGTTTTATCAAAATATGAAGGTTCTAACGCAACTGATGAACCATCTTCTGTTGATATAACATATGCATCATCATGTAATACGGTAATATCATATTTCCCACCATGTTTCTCATGTGTTAAAGTTGACTTACCTGAACCTGACAATCCAAATACACCTATTGTATATTTTTCATTTTCTGAAAAAGTATATTTTTTCATACCACCGTGACATGATGCAAAACCATTTCTATTTGCAATTCCCCATGCTAATGTTAATGTACCTTTTTTATGTTCTCCAAAATATCTCATACCTAATATCATTGCTGCATTGTGCTCTGGATCAAATAATGCAAGTGCTTGTTGTTCAGTATCTGGTCTATAATCTGGATCTGAATAGATATAAATATCTCCTTCATTCAATTTTATAGAATCTTTAAATTTTCCAATATATTCTTCTGTTATGTATTGGAAGTTTAATAACCAATTGTAAAGAATATTTTCATGTCCTTCTGGAACCATAAGATGTGCTTTTACCATAAAATCTTTATCTAAGCCTATATATGCTTCAGCATGGTAGAATTTCTTATGTCTACCTTCATAAATTGCTTCTCTTGCTATAGCAGAAAGAGCTGTTTCATCAATATTAGGTTCGCCTAATATTCTTCTAGCTGCTGCAAATCTACCTGTAATATTTCCATCATTTACAACTAATACTTTAGAATCTTCATCCAAACCAATTTCTTCTGGTTTATAAACAGGCATATCTGTTTCAATTGTACCTGGTGAATTTTTAGCTAATTTATAAGCTTCTTTTAAAGTATTGACTTTCACCACATTATTACCATAAAATGCTGTTTCGATTGTAGTTCTAACTTGAGAAAATATTGGATTATCTTTTCTCACATCTTCCTTCTTAAATCTAGATACTGTTGCCAACTTCATTCCTCCTTGTTATATATATAAATAAATATAATATTTTAGTATATTCTCACCTACTATATAATAACTTATAATCCATAAATAATAAAGCCCATAATTGTTAAGACTAAATCAATTTATAAAATTTTAGATTTAATATTCTAATCTCGATTTAATTGAATTATTTAATCTGATTATTAATATATTTAATATTTAAATTAATAATTTTAAGTTTTATATTGACATTCTTAATTTTACATATTATTATATATTCAAGAAATAAATTATCTGAATATTCTATAGGAGGCTTTTATGGCTAGAAAAATTAAAATAAAAATCAATGATCCAAAGAATAATACAAAACTTAATCTACCTGCAATGCCTTTTTGGTTGATAAATACTATTTTTTCAATAGGTATAAGTACAAAAAAATTTTGGATAAAGGATAATAATATGGATTTTTTTAATAATATTGATAGTACAGATTTGAAATTTTTCTTAAGAGAAATTAAATATGAATTAAAAAATTATGAATCATTTAATTTAGTTCATATATCAAATAATGATGGTAGTTTAATAAATATTACTGTAATATAGGAGGTTATTATGAAAAAAAGAGAAGTTATTGGAAAATGTCCTATCTGTAGTCATGACCTACATGTTACCAAACTTAGTTGTGATAATTGTAAAACAAGTATAGAAGGAAATTTCAATCTATGTAAATTTTGTAAATTAAATGATGAGCAAAAATCATTTATAGAAGTTTT
>RRZT011948671.1_pt1 | contig 19893 bp, 15 predicted proteins | sample 2165551 | NCBI WGS metagenome assembly RRZT01 (sample SAMN10456910, study PRJNA506462) | wastewater metagenome | biome: wastewater; feature: sludge; material: wastewater sludge; isolation source: wastewater sludge with Escherichia coli K12::gfp cells carrying plasmid... | place: USA: Moscow, Idaho... | reverse complement strand
CGTCGACGCCGGTCTCGATCACCGAGCGCGCGTTGCCCGCGTTGATGCCGCCGATGGCGACGGTCCGCACCCGCCCGGCGGCGCGCCGAGCGAGGGCGCGGGCGCCGTCGAGCCCGAGCGCCGGGTCCGTGTCGGTCTTGGTGGGCGTCGCCCAGACGGGGGAGAGGCCGACGACGTCCGCCGCGGGATCGGCGAGCGCGGCATCGAGCTGTGCGGGCGTGGACACCGACAGCCCGATCGTCACGCCCGTGCCGAGCCGACGGCGCGCCTCGTGGATGTCTCCGTCGGATTGGCCGAGGTGGAGGTGCAGCCCGAGCTCGGCCGCGATGTTCACGCGGTCGTTGACGACGACGGCCGCGCGCCGCCCTGATGCCGCGAACGCGCGCTCGTTGGCCAGGGCGACGGCGCGGGTGAGCGCCAGGAACTCGTCGTCGGGCAGGTCCTTGTCGCGCACCTGGACGATCCCGGCGCCGCCGAGCACCGCCTGCTCCACCACCCACGGCACGCGGTCGGCGCCGCCGCAGAGCCCGGTGTCGGTGACGAAGTACAGTCGCCAGTCGACGGCGTCCGCGACGCCGGGGGCGGCGGTGGTCATGCCTCCTCGATCGCGACGAGGCCGCCGACCTCCGCGGGCGTCAGCGCGTGCAGCGCGTCCAGCCACGCCGTGCGGAAGCTGCCGGGGCCGGACGCCGAGCGTGCCGCGACGAGGCCCGCGGCCCCGAACAGCGCGTGCGCGGCCACGACGGCGTCGTGCTCGGAGAGGCCCTCGCCTCGGGCGGCGGCCAGGCACGCCGCGGTCGTCGCGCCCAGCGCGCAGCCGGTGCCGATGACCAGCGGCATCAGCGCGTCGCCGCCGGTCACGCGGGTGAGGCGGCCGGTGGAGACCACCACGTCGACCGGGCCGGAGATGGCGACGACGGCGCCGCAGCTCTCGTTCAGGTGGCGCGCCGCGCCGATCGCGGCGTCCACCTCGTCGGTGGCGTCGACCCCGCGGCCGCCCGCGCCGTCGCCGACCAGCCCGAGGATCTCGGACGCGTTCGCCCGGACCGCGGTGGGCCGGTGCGCCAGCAGCTCGCGCGCCAATGCCGTCCGCACCGGCAGCCCGCCGACCGCGACCGGGTCCAGCACCCACGGCCGCCCCGCGGCCACGGCGGCGGGGGCCGCGAGCCGCATGCCCGCGTGCTGCTCGGCCGAGCCGTTGCCCACGTTGATCAGCAGCGCCGACGCGATCCCGGCGAAGATCTGGGCCTCCTCGGGCAGGTCGATCATCGCGGGCGCGGCGCCGGCGGCCAGCAGCACGTTGGCGGTGATCTCGGGCACGACGGTGTTCGTCATGCAGTGGACGAGAGGCGTCGAGCGGCGCACGGCGGCGAGTACGTCGAGTACCTGGAACATGTGGCTCCCTATCGCTAGCACTACCTAGATCAGGTTCTGCGGGTGTGATCTCAGCCCGTCTGGGGCACCCCGGCGTGACCACCCTAGCAGTGCGCGGGCGGCACACACTCAGGAGAGGACACCGTGCGCGTCAAAGTCAGATAGTTGACTTTGGCGTACACGGTGATGCCGAACTCGTCCCAAACCGAACGTTTGCAGCCACGATGATGCGAAAAGGGCCGCCCCGGAGGGCGGCCCTTCTGCGGTGCGATCAGATCATCGGCGAGGTGTGCCAAATGCGCTGCAGGTAGTCGCGCATCGAGCGGTCCGAGCTGAAGAAGCCCGTGCGGGCGACGTTCAGGATGGCGGAGCGGGTCCACTTGTCCTGGTCCGCGTAGCGCTCCTCGACCTTCTCCTGGGCCGCGACGTAGGACTCGAAGTCCGCGAGCGCCATGAAGCGGTCCTGGTTCAGCAGGTTGTAGATCACCGAGTCGAACAGGTGCGGGTCGCCCTCGGAGAAGTGGCCCGAGAGGATCAGATCGATCGTCGCCTTCAGCGCCGGGTTGCCGACGTAGTACGACTCCGGGTTGTAGCCCCTCGCGCCCAGCTCCGCGACCGCGGGCTCGTCCATGCCGAACAGGAAGAAGTGCTTGTCGCCGACGAGCTGGCGGATCTCGACGTTGGCGCCGTCGTCCGTGCCGATCGTCAGGGCGCCGTTCAGGGCGAACTTCATGTTGCCGGTGCCCGAGGCCTCCATGCCGGCCAGCGAGATCTGCTCGCTGAGGTCGGCGGCGGGGATCAGCTTCTCGGCCAGCGTCACGTTGTAGTTGGCCGGGAACGCGACCTTCAGGCGGCCCTCCAGCTCGGGTGCCGCGTTGACCTTCTGCGCCACCTTGTTGATCAGGTGGATGGTGTCCTTGGCCATCTTGTAGCCCGGGGCGGCCTTCGCGCCGAACACGACGGTGCGGGGCGTCAGGTCCGCGGCGGCGACGCGGCCCGACAGCACCGACTCGTACAGCGAGACGATGTGCAGCAGCTTCAACGACTGGCGCTTGTACTCGTGCAGGCGCTTGACCATGACGTCGAGCAGGTGGCCGTCCGGCAGGTCGATGCCGTCGCGGGCGCGCAGCACGCTCGTCAGGCGGACCTTGTTCCAGGCCTTCGCCGCGCGGAACTGCGCGCGGAAGTCCGGGTCGTCGGCGTAGGGCTCGAGCTCCTTCAGGCGCTCGAGGTCGGTCACCCATCCCGTGCCGATGGCGTCGTTGATGAGCTCCGAGAGCTTCGGGTTCGCCATGCGGACGAAGCGACGGGGGGTGACGCCGTTGGTGACGTTGGTGAACTTGTCCGGCCACATCTCCGAGAAGTCGGGGAGGACCTTGTCGGCGAGCAGCTGCGAGTGCAGCGCGGCGACGCCGTTGACCTTGGTGCCCGCGACGGTGGCGAGGAACGCCATCCGCACGCCGCGCTCCGGGTGCTCGGCGATCATCGACATGCGGCGGGCGCGGACCTCGTCGCCGGGGAACGCCTCGCGCACCTCTGCCAGGAAGTCGTCGTTGATCCGGAAGATGATCTCCAGGTGGCGCGGCAGCAGGCGGCCGAGGAGGTCGGTCGACCACACCTCGAGCGCCTCCGGCAGCAGGGTGTGGCAGGTGTAGGAGAAGCACTGCTTGGTGACCTCCCACGCCTCCTCCCACTCGAAGTCGTTCTCGTCGATCAGGATGCGCATCAGCTCCGGCACCGCGATGACGGGGTGCGTGTCGTTCAGCTGGAAGTGGATGCGCTCGGCCAGGTTGTGAAGGTCGAAGCCCTCTTCGAGCTCGTTGTCGATGAAGTCGCGCAGCGAGCAGGCCACGAAGAAGTACTGCTGCTGCAGGCGCAGCTCCTTGCCCTGCGGGGTCGAGTCCTCGGGGTAGAGGACCTTGGAGATGTTCTCCGCGAACGTCTGCGCGCGGACGGCCTGCGCGTAGTCGCCGGAGTTGAAGATCTGCAGGTCGAACGCCTTGGTGGCGGTGGCCGACCACAGCCGCAGCGTGTTCACGCGGCCGTTCAGGTAGCCGGGGACCATGTAGTTGTAGGGCACGCCCAGCACGTTCCAGCCCGGGACCCAGCGGGTGCGCTCGCGGCCGTCCTCGCCGACGTAGTGCTCGGTGTGGCCGGCGAAGTTGACCTGAACCGACGCCTCCGGGTGCGGGAACTCCCACGGGGCGCCGAGCTGCAGCCAGGTGTCCGGCTGCTCGACCTGGCGGCCGTCGACGAAGGTCTGACGGAAGATGCCGTACTCGTAGCGGATGCCGTAGCCGATGCACGGGACGTCCATGGTGGCCAGCGAGTCGATGAAGCAGGCGGCGAGGCGGCCGAGGCCGCCGTTGCCGAGGCCCGGCTCGACCTCCTGCGCGCGCAGCGTCGCGAGATCGAGGCCGCAGAGCGCGAGGCCGCGGGCGGCGATGTCGTTCAGGTCGCTCGCCATCAGGGCGTTGCCGAGCTGGCGGCCGAGCAGGTACTCGGCGGAGAGGTAGCCGACGGTCTTGACCTTCGCCTCGCGGGTCTTGCGGCCGGTCTCGAGCCAGCGCGCCATCAGGTAGTTCTTCACCGTGCTGGCGAGGGCGAGGTGCTGGTCGTTGACGGTGGAGCGCGACAACGTCACGCCCTGGCTGGTGTTCAGTTCGTGCAGGAACTCGCGGACGAACCCGTCGACGGAATGCGCGGGCATGCCCACCGGAGCGGTGGCCAGGGGATGCGTCGGGGTGCTGGTGGGGCCGTAGGCACGGATGTCCGTGTTCGGCGATTCGTCGGCCAGGGTGGTCTGCTGGGCGTTATCAGGCATGGGACAAAGAGTAGTTTCTACGCTGGGTATTGGCACATCGGGGCCTGGGAAGCTCACCGGACGCGCCGCGAGAGCGGGCGTGAGGCCCTATGGTGCCATCATGATCTTTGACTGGGCCGTGGTGCCGCTGCAGCTCCTGCTGGTGGGGATCGCTTTCGTGCTCTGCTGCCTGATCGGGCTGGAGCGGCAGTTCCAGCACAAGGCCGCGGGCATCCGGACGCACGCGCTCGTCGGGGTCGGCAGCTGCGTGTTCACGCTGATCTCCGTCGAGGGCTTCATCTACCTCGCCGAGTACCACGTGACGCGCGACCCCTCGCGCATCGCCGCGCAGATCGTCTCGGGCGTCGGCTTCCTGGGCGCCGGCGTGATCTTCGTCAACCGCGACGTCGTGCGCGGGCTGACCACCGCGGCGTCGATCTGGCTGGCCGCGGCCATCGGCATGGCGTGCGGCGCGGGCCTCATCCCGCTCGCGGCCGCCGCGACGGCGCTGCACTTCGTCGCCGTTTCCGTCGTCGCTCCGCTCTCTCGGCTGATGCCGCAGAAGGGCGACCGCTCGACGGTGGTTGTCACCTACGAGGACGGCAAGGGCGTCCTCCGCGACCTGCTCCACGAGGCGACCGCCCTCGGCTGCGAGACCACGCTGATCAACACGCGCCAGGCCAAGCAGGACGGGTTGAAGGTGGTGCGCGCCGAGATGCGGTTCCGCTCCGGCCCCGCGCTGCGCGAGGTCCTCGCCCAGCTGAGCGAGGTCGACGGCGTGCTCGGCATCGACCGCCCCAGCCGCGAGGACGAGCTCTGATCTACCCTCGCGCGATCTCGGCGAGGGTGCCGAAGATCACGCGGAGGTCGCCGACGAAGGAGCGGGTGCGCACGTAGTCGAGGTACATCGCGACCTTCTGCGGCAGGATCACCTCGACGTAGTGGCGCTCCGGGTCGTCGGCCGCGGCCAGCACGTCCTGCTCGTTGCGGAACGCGATCGCGGCGGGGTCCGAGATCCCGGGGCGGACGCTCAGGATCTCCGCGCGCGCGTCGTCGCCCCACATCGCGACGTACCTCGGCACCTCGGGGCGCGGGCCGACGACCGACATGTCGCCGCGCAGCACGTCGATCAGCTGGGGCAGCTCGTCGAGCTTCGTCCTGCGCAGGAAGGCCCCGACGGGGGTGATCCTGTCGTCGTCGGCGCTCGTGATCAGCACGCCGGCGTTCGCGACGCGCATGGTGCGGAACTTGTGGATCCGAAACGTCCTGCCGTGCAGGCCCACGCGCTCCTGGCGGAAGAACACCGGGCCGCGGTCCTTGGCCTTGATGAGCGCTGCGACCACCAGGAACACCGGCGAAAGCACCACGAGCCCGACGGCGGAGCTCGCCACGTCGAAGGCGCGCTTCAGCATCTCAGCCCAGGATCTCGGCCGTGGTGGCGACGACCTTCTCCACGTCGTCGTCGGTCATCGCGGAGAAGATGGGGAGGCTCACGGAGCGCTCGAACTCCGCCGACGCCACAGGGAAGTCCTCCGGCGCGTGGCCGTAGGTGTCGCGCCAGTAGGGCTGGAGGTGCAGCGGGATGAAGTGGACGCTGGTTCCGACGCCGGCCTCGGCCATCAGCGCGATGAACCGGTCGCGGGAGACGGGGGCGTCGGCGGCGAGGCGCAGGTTGTAGAGGTGCCAGGCGTGGGTCGATCCCTCGGCGGGGCGGGCGGGGAGCGTGACGGGGAGTCCGCGGAAGGCCTCGTCGTAGCGCGCGGCGATGGTCGTGCGCCGCGCCACCATCTCGGGGGCCCGCCGCAGCTGGACGCGGCCCATGGCGGCTGCGGTGTCGGTGAGGTTGTACTTGTACCCGGGGGCGACGACGTCGTAGTGCCACGACGGCCGCGTCGACGAGTACCGGTCGAACACGTCGCGGTCGATGCCGTGCAGCCGCATCGTCCGCATCCGGGCGGCGAGATCCTCGTCGGGCGTGATGACCATTCCGCCCTCGCCGGTGGTCATGGTCTTGGTAGCGTAGAACGAGTAGACGGTGGCGGCGTGCCCGTGCGCGCCCACCGGCGTCCCCTCGTTCACGGTGGGGAAGGCGTGCGCGGCGTCCTCGACCACCCGCAGGCCGTGGCGCGCGGCGAACTCGGTGAGCGCCGCGTTCGGCACCGCGAGCCCCGCGTAGTGGACGGGGGCGACGGCGACGGTGCGGCCGGTGACCTTGCGCGCGGCGTCGGCGAGGTCGATGCACAGGGTGGCGGGGTCGACGTCGACGAGGACGGGGTCTCCGCCGAGGTAGCGAACGGCCTCCGCCGTCGACGTGAACGTCCAGGTGGGGACGAGCACCTCGTCGCCGGGGCCGACGCCGATCGCCTCGAAGGCCAGGTGGAGCCCCGCCGTCGCCGAGTTCACGGCGACCGCCTGCGCGTCCGTCCCCAGGAACTCGGCGAACTCGCGCTCGAAGGCGGTGGCGTTCGGCCCGGTGGTGAGCCACCCGGACCGCATGGCCTCGGCCACCGCCTCGATCTCGGCCTCGGTGATGTCCGGGAGGGCGAACGGCAGGAACGGCATGGGCCGAGCTTACCCGCGGCCTGGCTCAACCGGCGGTGGGTAGAATCTCCGACGGTAGTCACCGACCGCAGGAGGACCATTGCCCGTCACCACGACCCGCGCGGGTCTCCTGCGCGTCGGGCTCGCCCTGTGGGACGGGCTGTGTTGGGCGATGGCCGTGATGGCCCTCGTCATCGCGCGATACAGCTTCAACCTCCGCGGCGAGGAGGCGCACTTCGTCCTCCAGTACGCCACCGTGGCCATCGTCGCGCAGGTCGTGGTGGGGTTCGTCACCAAGCTCTACCGCGGACGACACACCATCGCGTCGTTCGAGGAGTCGGTGCAGCTCGCGGGGATCACGCTCAGCATCGGGCTGGTCCTCGGCGTCCTCTCGGCGCTCGTCGCGACCCCCGGATACCCGCGTGTCGTGACGTTCACCGTCCCGTTGGCCGCGCTCGTGCTCATGGCCGCCGGGCGGTTCCTCTTCCGCGCGCTGACGAGGGCGAATCAGCACTCGGAGGGCACGGAACCCGTGCTCGTCTACGGCGCGGGCAACGCCGGCGCGCAGCTCGGCCGCCTCCTCGACTACGACGTCGACGCCCCCTTCGAGATCGTCGGCTACCTCGACGACGACCCGGCCAAGCGCAACCTGCACCTGTCCGGCGCGAAGGTGCTCGGCGGCCTCGACCGGCTGGCGCCGGCCGCGCGGGAGCGGGGCGTGCGGACGGTGATCGTCGCCATCCCCACCGCCGGCCGCGCGTTGATGCGTGACATCTCCCGGATCGCCGACGACGCGGGCCTCACCGTTCTCGTCATGCCGCCCACGCGCGAGATGGTCAGCGGCCGCGTCGAGCTGTCCAGCCTGCACCGGCTCGACGTCACGGACCTGCTCGGCCGCGCCCAGATCACGACCAACCTCGGCGAGATCTCCGGCTACCTCACGGGCAAGGTGGTCCTGGTCACCGGCGCCGGCGGGTCGATCGGCTCCGAGATCGCGCGCCAGGTCCACCGGTTCGGGCCTAAGGAGCTCGTCATGCTGGACCGCGACGAGTCGGGCCTCCACGGCACCCAGCTGTCGATCTACAACCAGGGCCTCCTCGACACCCCGAACATGGTCCTCTGCGACATCCGCGACGCCCCCGCCCTCGACGCCGTCTTCGCCGCGCATCGGCCCGACGTCGTGTTCCACGCCGCCGCGCTGAAGCACCTGCCGATGCTCGAGCAGTACCCCCTAGAGGGATGGAAGACCAACACGCTCGGCACGCTGAACGTGCTGCGCGCCGCCGAGACCTACGGCGCCACGCGCTTCGTGAACATCTCCACCGACAAGGCCGCCGACGCCACCAGCGTGCTGGGCAAGACCAAGCGCCTCGCGGAGGAGCTGACCGCCCACTTCGCGAAGCGGACCGGGCGCACCTGGCTGTCGGTGCGGTTCGGCAACGTGCTCGGCTCCCGCGGCTCGATGCTGCACACCTTCACCGCGCAGATCGAGGCCGGCGGGCCGATCACCGTCACGCACCCGGACATCACGCGCTACTTCATGACCATCCCGGAGGCGTGCGAGCTGACCATCCAGGCCGGTGCCATCGGCCGACCCGCCGACGTCCTCGTCCTCGACATGGGCGAGCCGGTCAAGATCCTCGACGTCGCCAAGGGCCTCATCGCACGCTCGGGCAAGGACATCAGGATCGTCTTCACCGGGCTGCGGCCGGGGGAGAAGATGCACGAGGTGCTGTTCAGCGACGACGAGGAGCGCACCGCGACGAGCCACGAGCTGGTCTCGCGCGTCGAGGTCCCGCCGCTCGACCCGGCGGAGCTGGATCCCGCGATGCTGCAGCGCCCCGAGGCCTGAATGACGCCGGAGACCGACAGGTTCAGGACGCTCGGCAACCGGGTGTCCTGGCTGCTGGTGCCGTACGTCGCGGTCGCGCAGTTCGCGACGCTGGGCACCCCCGTCGTGAAGCTGGTCTATCCCGCGATCGGGATCACCTGGCTGACCTACGAGGCGGTCGTCCTGCTCGTCCTCGCGGCCGTCTCCGCGCCCTGGCTCGTGCGCCGGCGCCGGGAGCTGGGGCGCTTCGCCGGGTTCGCGATGCTCGCCTTCACCGCGCTCGTGGCCTACGCCGCGGCGTCCGCCATCGTCCGGCCGGACCCGCACGTGCAGATCAACGAGGAGCATTGGGACGTCGCGACGCCGTTCCTGGTCGCGCCGCTGGTCACGGCGTGGGTGGCGATGCTCGCCGGCGTCGGCCTGGTGCTCGCGGCGGATCGGGGACGACGGCTGAGGGTGCTGACGGTCGCGGCCGCGACGGCGCTCGTGAGCGCGTTCGCCGCCTGGCCGCTGCACGCCGCCGCCACCCGTTCCATCCGGTTCTCGACCGGCCAGGGCGGCGCCGCGGTCATCCACGTCGTGCTGCTGCTCATCGCGGCCCTCGGCGTCGCCTGCCTCCTCCGCGTCTCCGGTCGCCGGGACAGGGGGTTCGGCCTGGCGCTCGTCGGCGCCGCGCTGGTCGGCATCGTCGCCACCCAGTCGCGGGGGGCGCTCATCACGCTGGGCGTGTGGGCCGTCCTCCTCCTGCTCGGCAGGGTGACGGGCGCGGGGCCGCGCCGCTGGTGGCCGTTCGTCGTCGGGGCCGGGGCCCTCGCCGTCGTCGGGCCGCTGATCCCCGGGGCGTCGCGCGTGCTCTCGCTGGCCGACCCGCAGCGCCTGTCCAACCTCGAGGTGTCGCTGAAGCTGTGGGCCGCCGACCCCGCGACGATCGTCCTCGGCACCGGGCCCGGCGGGGTGTGGCCGTGGCACTTCTTCGAGTCCATGACGGTGCACCCGAAGCACTACGAGACGGTCGCCGGGTCGGTGCTCGGCACGGCGCACTCGACGCCGCTCGCCGCGCTGGTCGAGCTGGGCGTCGTCGGGGCGATCCTGCTGGCAGCGGTCCTCGGGGCCGTCGCACTCCTCGCCCTCGGCGCGCGCACCCCTTCGGCCCGCTGGGTGGTGGCCGCCGCGCTGCTCGCGAGCCTCGTCGCCTTCCTTTTCGACACCTACCTGCTGCGCAACTTCGGCATCGCCGTGTGGTGGTGGGCCGCCGTCGCGCTCGTGGCCACCTGGCCGACAGAGGAGAACCCATGCGCATCTGCTACCTAGACCACTACGCGGGATCGCCGACGGCGGGGATGGAGTACCGCCCGCACGCCATGGCGGTCGAGTGGGCGAGGCTCGGGGCCGACACCACGATCGTCGCCGGCACCTACAGCCACCTGCGCACCCGGAACTTCCCGGACGCCGAGCCGGGCCGGCCGTACGACGTCGACGGCGTGGAGTTCCGCTTCCTGCGCACCCGCGAGTACGAGGGCAACGGCGCGGGGCGCATCCTCAGCTGGGTCGACTACGTGGGCGGCGGCCTGCGCGCGGCCAAGACCATGGCCCGCGAGCTGCGGCCCGACGCGGTCATCTCGTCGTCGACCTACCCGTTCGACACCTACTTCGCGCAGCGCCTCGCCAGGTTCTCCGGGGCGCGGCTGATCCACGAGGTCCACGACCTGTGGCCGTTGACGCCCATCGAGCTCGGCGGGCACTCCCCGCGGCACCCGCTGATGGCGGCCATGGCCGCGGCCGAGCGCTCCGCGTATCGCAACAGCGACGCGATCGTCTCGATCCTTCCCAACATCGAGCCGCACGTCCGCGCGCTCGGCATCGACACCCCGGTGATCCCCATCCCGAACGGGATCGACGCCGCGGCGACACCCGATCAGGCCCCGGAGGCCTTCGTCCGGCTGATCGACGACCTCCGCGCCCGCGGCCGCCGCGTCCTCGGCTACGCGGGCGGGATGACGACGGCCAACGCCATGGACGACCTCGTCGCCGCCATGGCCCTGCTGGGGGACGAGCCGATCACCGCGGTGCTGATCGGCGACGGCCTGTACCGCGCCGACCTGGAGCGCCAGGTGCGCGAGACCGGCGCCGACGTCGTCTTCTTCGGGTCTCTGCCGAAGTCGCAGGTCCACGACGCGCTGACGAGGTGCGACGCGCTCTACATCGGCTCGAAGCGCGGCGCGCTGTACGAGTACGGGGTCTCCGCGAACAAGATCTTCGACTACATGCTGACGGGTGTTCCCGTCGTCGACGCGTTCGACTCGGACCACTCGCCGCTGGCCTACTCCGGGTGCGCGGTCTCGGCGAGGGCCGAGGATCCGGCCGACATCGCCCGCGCCATCCGCGAGGCCGTCGCGCTACCGGAGGGCGAACGGGCGCGCCGGGGCGCCGCCGGCATCGCGTGGGTCACCGAGCACCACTCGCTGCCGAGGCTCGCGGCCGAGTTCCTGGCCGTCCTCACCGATCGTTGAGCCTTTCGACGCAGTCGCTCCGCTCCTTGAGCGCGGCTCAAGGAGCGGCTCCCAGCCCTCGCGCGGGGCGAGGGCGAGCAGGAGCACCGCGGCGGCGAGGCCGTGGCTCAGCATCGCCGTGAGGATGCTCGCGTTGCCCAGCACGATGCAGGGCAGGAACATCAGCATGTTCCCCACCGACGGCGGGAGGCCCTTCGACGCGAGGTCGACGAGGATCAGCAGCGCCCCGAACAGCACGCCGGCGATCAGCATGCCGGGCCAGCCCGCTTGGGCGAAGCCGTCGCCGAAGAGATTCACGTTCGAGGAGTTCGTGGTCACGCCGTGGATCTCGCGCCCGATCACGAACGGCACGGGCATGTCGTACGGGTAAGGGACCAGGCCGCGCAGCGGGCCCTCGGAGAGCAGGACGAAGCGGTGTTCGTCGAAGAAGGAGACGTAGTTGGCCGCCAACTGCCCGGGCGTCGCGAGGAAGCGGCGCGTGAACAGCGAGCTGAACCAGACGCTGTCCAGCGCGACGTCGAGAATCCCGGCCGCGACCACCCCCGCCGCGAGACCCGCGGGCACGAGCGCCGTCGGGAACCTGCGGCGGATCAGCACGGTCAGCACCAGCAGCACGGGGATGGCGAAGAGGAAGGTCTTGAAGCCCGTCTGCAGGTAGACGAAGCCCTGGCAGGCGATGCCGACGGCGACCGGCAGCCAGGCGCGGCGGTGCAGCCCGCGGATGATGACGAGGGGGATGGCGACGTAACAGGCCGCGGGCACCATGTAGGCGAGCGGCGGGAACGCGGCGAGGCCGGCCTTGTAGTCGTCGCGGACGTCGTAGACCTCGGTGAGCCCCGTGACCTCCAGCCGGACCCCGCCGATCGCGACGAGGATGAGGATCGTGGCCGCGATGAACGCCCCGACCCCGGCCCAGTACCACCGCGCGGGCACGCGCGGGAGCCGCACCGTGAGGTGCCCGTGTCCCCACCGCGCCATCAGCGCGGCGATGGCGAACGCGGCTCCTGTGAAGAAGCAGAGCAGCGCGATCTGCGCCGTCGTCAGGAGCCCGATGACGTTGCCGATCGTGAGGACGGGGATGACCACCGTCGCGAAGATCACGAGCAGCATGAAGTCCGACGGCTTTCGCAGCCGCGTCGGCAGGAGCAGCGACAACGCGCCCAACTCGGCGATGGCAAGGCCCAACAGCGCGTAGTTCGGGGTGGCCCAGGTGTAGCCGAGATAGGAATAGGAGGGCGCGACGAGGTGCGCGTAGGCGACCAGCAGGGTGAGCGCGCACACCACCGTGGCCACGAGGTTCCACGGCCACAACTGTCGTTCGGCTGTCGCGGCAGGCACGTGGGTAGTATACGAAGCCATGACCGAACCCCAGCCGCCGACGGCGGACATGCGGCGGTCGACGTCGACCATCATGGTCGGCACGCTGGCGGGCAACGGCGTGGCCTGGCTGCTGAACTTCGCGCTGGCCCGCATCTTCACCGAGGCGACGTTCGGCACTGCGTCGGTCATCATCGCGGTGGCCTCCGTCTTCATCGGGGTCTCGACGCTGCGCTTGGAGGTGCTGAGCCAGCGGACGTCCGACGACGGCGAGGCGCGGCTCCTGCTCTCGGCCGGGCTCTCGCTCTCGCTGTGGTGGGGCGTCGGGCTCACGGCGGCGGCGGGGATCGCCGTCGGGCTCGGGGCCGCCGCGTACTGGCTGGCGCTCGGCCTCATGGTGTCGCTCGGCTCGCTGCAGCTGATCGGCGCCGCCGCGCTGACCAAGCGGCGCGCGTACGGCCGGCTCACCTGGGCCAACCTGCAGCAGGCGGCCGGGATGAGCGTCCTCCAGGTCGGCTTCGGGTTGCTCTCGGCCGGCGTACTCTCGCTGCTGGCCGGGTTCGCCGCCGCGCGCCTGGTCTGGCTGCCGACGATGAGGGGGCTGCGCCCCACCGCGCGGCCCTGGCGGACGCTCTCCGAGGCGCACCGCAGGTTCGGGCTGGTCGCCGGTTCGAGCGCGCTGGTGAACGCGCTCGCCGGCCAGGCGAGCGTGCTGCTCGTCGGCATCTTCTACACCGCTGCCGACACGGGCGTCTACGCCATGGCCGTCCGCGTGCTCGGCGTGCCGCTGGCCGTGCTCAGCCAGGCCGTCGCCGCCGCGGCCATCGGGGAGATCGGCGCGCTCGTCCGGGCGGGAACCCCCTGGTACCCGACGGTGCGGCGGACGGTCCTCGGGCTGGCAGGCATCGGCGCGGTGATCTGCGCGGCCGCGTTCCTCCTCGCCGAGCCCCTCGCCCCGTTCCTGTTCGATGGGAAGTTCGACGGCGCGGGCCGCACGATCGCGATCCTCGCCGTCGGCAGCTGGCTCCAGTTCGCCGTCTCGCCGTTCTCGCAGCTGTTGAACCTCACCGGCGCGCACCGCTCGCTGCTGGCCTGGGACGTCGCCCGGCTCGGCCTCCTCTCGCTCGCGTGGATCGTCCCGGGCTCGCTCGGCGCGCCGCTGACGGTGAGCCTGATCTCCTACTCGGCCGCCATGACGGCGGTCTACCTGTTGTTGTTCGTGCTCATCCGGCGCGCGGCGAGGACACCCCGGGCGTCGGCCTAAGATGGCCGCAGCCATCCGCTACCGCCGAGGAATGCCATGCACCTGAACGATCTGCCCCGGATCCTGTTGCGACTGTGGTGGCTGGTCGTCGCCGTCACGGTCGTCGTGGCGGGAGCGACGATGTGGGCCGCGTCGGCGTCGCGCAGCTACGCGGCGCGCACGGACGTGACCGTCGTCGGGACGAACGTGGCAGACGACCTGTCGGCCGAGCGGATCGCGGTCTTCGTCCGCGGCGAGATCCCCGTCTATCAGTCGCTGATGCGGACGCCGCAGGTGCTGGAGCGGGCAGTGGAGATCTCGGGACAGGACGTCACGCCGGAGGCGCTCGGGCGTGGCCTCGTCGTGAGCGTCAACCAGCAGGTGCTGACCCTGCGGGTCGAGGCGGACTCGCCGGAGCGCAGCCAGGCGCTGGCGGCCGGCGCGGCCGCCGCGCTCGTCGAGGCGATCACCGAGATCCACCGGCAGTCGGACGTGCCCGTCGTGCGCGCGGTCGCCCTCGACCAGCTCCCGGCCGCGGACGCGACCACCTCGTCGTCGCGGACCCTCCTCCTGGGGCTGGCGCTCGGCCTGGTGCTCGGCTGCGCCGCCGCGGCCCTTGTCAGCCTGGCCCGGGGACGCGCGGGCAGCGCGACCGAGCTCTCCCGCGTCGTCGACGAGTTGGTGCTCGGCGACTTCCCGGGCAAGGGCGGCGCTCCCGAGGCGGGGCGCTGGCTCCGCGCCGTCGTCCAGGGCAAGTCCGGGCAGCTGCCGCGCCTCGTCGTGGTCGCGGGCGCCGAGCGCGACGACGCCTCGCGCGAGGTGGCCGCGGCGCTCGCCGGCGCCTTCGCCGAGGACGGCGCCCGCGTGCGCCTCGTCGTCGACGGGGCCGACGCCGTCGCCCCGTCCGGCGTCGTGGCGGAGCGGGTCTCCGGGATCGCGAAGGAGACGCTCGACGGCCTGACCCCGCAGGTGGCGGGCGCCGTGACGGTGGTCGCGGCCCGCTCGGCTCTGGGCAGCGCCGACGCCCTGCGCGCGGCCGTCGCCGCCGACCGGGTGCTGCTCGCCGTGCACCGCGACGACCGCGGCCGCGCGGCCGTCTCCGCCGCGGACACCCTCCGCGCGGGCGGCGCGGAACTGCGCGGGGTCGTCGTCGTTTAGGGGCTCTCCCCGGTGACCCGATCCAGGGCGCGGCGGGTGACGGCGAGGAGCGCGGGGACCTCGGCCTCGAAGTTGAACTCGTCCTCGATCGCGCGGCGGCCGCGGGCACCCATCTCGGCGGCGGCAGCGGGGTCGGCCAGGAGCTGGCGGATGGCCTCGGCGGGGGCGTCAGCCGTCGTCGTGTCGACGAACACGCAGCAGTCGTGCCCGCGCAGGAGCCTCCGCAGCCAGGGGAAGTCGCTGACGACGGCGGGGATGCCCGCGGCCAGGTACTCGAACAGCTTGGTGGGGATCGAGTCGACGTAGTTGTTCAGCGGCTTCAGGAACACCAGCCCGACAGACCCCGTCGCGACCACGCCTGGCACCTCCGTCGAGGGCAGCATGCCGAGGTACTCGATCTGGTCGTCGCCCTCCAGGAGCGGCGCGATGTCGGCGTCGGCGGGCCCGGCCACGAGCAGCCGAGCGCCGGGGACGCGCTTCACGGCGTCGATCATCACGTCCACCTGCCTGCCCTGGGACAGGAGCCCGACGTAGACGAGCCTGCCGGGGACGGGCGTGCTGGAGGCCGGCGGGTAGTCGCGGAGGTAGGGGTAGTTGTGCACCACCGCCGCGTTGGGGTTCCGGTACAGCGTGCGGATGTGCGGCGTCGAGGTGACGATGCCGTCGAACCCCTTGTCGGCCCACCTCACCAGCAGGCGGGCGTAGGCCATCGCGAGCGGGTGCAGCGGCCTGGGGATGTAGGACTTGTCGTCCATCTGCCCCACGAGGTCCTCGTGCGCGTCGTAGACGGCGGCCTTGCGGTGCAGCGTCTTCCACAGCCACACCATGGGGATGAGCTCGGGGTCGTGCACGTGGACCAGGTCCGGGCGCACGCGGCGGAGCGCGCGCCAGGCCTTGAGCTGCGCCGTGACGAGGCGCTGGAACACGCCGCTGGCCTTGCCGATCCCGACGGTGTTGACGCCCTGGTCGACGCCGTCGCCGTCCTGCGCGCCGATGAACCACAGGTCGACGCCCTCGCGGGCCAGCGAGGCGCACTCCTTGTTGAAGATGCGGTTGTCGCGCGGCGGGTGGAGCGTGGAGAGGTGCGCGACGCGTCCGGTCGCCCTGGCCCGTGACAAGGGTCTACGCCTCGCCGTCGCCCAGGCGCAGGAACGTGACGCCCGGCCAGTTGGCGGCGTCGATCACGCCGCGGCCGTCGACGAAGGCGCGGACGCCCGGGAGGTCCGCGGGGGTCAGCGCGAGGTACTCGGGGTGGTCGGCCTGGAGGATCGCGGCGTCGACCGGGTCGCCCAGGTGGTAGGCGGTGAAGCCGTAGCGGGCGAGCTCGTCGTCGGTGAACATGGGGTCGTGCACGAGCACCTCGGCGCCGCGGGCGCTCAGCCCCTCGACGGCGGGGAAGACGCCGGAGAACGCCGTCTCCTTGACCCTGCCGCGGTAAGAGGCGCCGAGGACGACGACGCGGGTGCCGCTCAGCCCTCCCAGCGCGCCCTCGGCGAGCCCGACGGCGTAGGCGGGCATGGTCATGTTCGCCTCGCGGGCGGTGCGCACGATCGTCGCCTCCGGGTCCGTGTACAGGTACAGGCGAGGGTAGACGGGGATGCAGTGCCCGCCGACCGCGATCCCCGGCCGGTGGATGTGGCTGTACGGCTGCGAGTTCGACGCCTCGATGACCTTGAAGATGTCGATGCCGTTGGCCGCGGCGAACCGCCCGAACTGGTTGGCGAGGCCGATGTTGACGTCGCGGTAGGTGGTCTCGGCGAGCTTCGCCATCTCGGCCGCCTCGGCCGATCCGAGGTCCCAGACGCCGTTGCCTTGGCGCAGGTCCGGGCGCTCGTCGAAGGTCAGCACCTGCTCGTAGAACTCGACGCCCCTGCGCGCCCCCTCCGGGTTCAGGCCGCCGACCAGCTTCGGGTACTTGCGCAGGTCCTCGAAGACGCGGCCGGTCAGCACCCGCTCGGGGGAGAAGACGAGGTGGAAGTCCTCGCCCTCGGTCAGTCCGGAGACCTCCTCGATCATCGGCTTCCACCGGGTGCGCGTGGTGCCGACGGGCAGGGTCGTCTCGTAGCTGACGAGCGTGCCGGGGGAGAGGTGCTCGGAGAAGCTGCGGGTCGCGGACTCCATCCAGCCGAAGTCGGGCTGCCACGTGGCGTCGTCGACGAACAGCGGCACGACGATGACGATGGCGTCGGCGCCGGGGATGGCCTCCGCGTAGTCGGTGGTGGCGCGGAGCCTGCCTGCGGGGACGAGCGCGCTCAGCTTCTCCTGGAGGTGCGCCTCCCCGGGGAACGGCTCGACGGCGGCGTTGATCGTGTCGACCACGCCCTGCTGCACGTCGACGCCCACGACGTCGTGCCCCATCTCGGCGAACTGGACCGCCAGCGGCAGCCCGATCTTGCCCATCGCGACGACGGCAATCTTCACGTTTCTCCCTCTCGGTTCGGCGTGCCGAGTTTACGTCAGTGGACCAGGACGATCTTGCCGACGTTGTCGCCGCCGGTCAGTTGCTCGTGCGCGCGGCGGACCTCGGTGAAGGGGATGCGGGTCTCCGGGGAGAGGCGGATGCGGCCGTCGGCGAGCATCGGCCAGACCTGTTCCTCGACGGCGGCGCAGATCGCGGCCTTCTCCGATTCGGGGCGGAAGCGCAGCGACGTGGCGGCGATGGACGCCTGCTTGGCCAGCAATTGGCCGAGGTTGAGGGTTCCCTTGACGCCGCCCTGCAGGCCGATGACGACGATGCGGCCGCCGCGCCGGAGCGCCGCCACGTTCGACTCCAGGTACTTCGCGCCGATGATGTCGAGGATCACGTCCGCGCCGCGGGTGGTGGCCTTCAGCTCCGCGACCCAGTCGCCGTGGTAGTCGAAGGCGTAGTCGGCGCCGTGTTCGAGGCAGTGTCGGAGCTTGTCGGGGCTTCCCGCCGTCGCGGCGACGGTGGCGCCGAGCGCCTTGGCGTACTGCGTGGCGAACGTGCCGATGCCGCCCGCGCCGCCGTGCACGAGGAACACCTCACCGGCGGTCAGCCTGCCCACCTGCAGGTTCGACACGACGGTGGCCGCCACCTCGAGCACGCCCGCCGCGGAGACCAGGTCGACGCCGGGAGGCGGCGGGATCAGCTGCCCCTCGGGCGCGACGAACAGCTCGGCGTAGCCTCCGCCCGCCAGCAGCGCGACGACCTCGTCGCCCGCCTTCCAGCGCTCGACGCCGTCGCCGACGGCCTCGACGACGCCCGACGCCTCCAGCCCGATGATGTCCGTGATCCCCGCGGGCGGCGGGTAATGTCCCTGGCGCTGCAGGACGTCGGCGCGGTTCACGCCGGAGGCGACGGTGCGGACGAGCACCTCGCCCGGCCCGGGCGCGGGCGCCGGCGCCTCGCCGATGGTCAGGGCCTCGGGCCCGCCGGGGGCCTCCACAAGAACAGCACGCATGGACTCACCGTACCCAACTGGTTCTTAAGCCGCGCCCAAGCACGAAGTGCGACACCCGCTCCTTGAGCCGCGCCTGTGCTCAAGGAGTGGGGAAGTGCAGCTGGCGCGCGGAGGTGAAGCGGCGCGGGGTGCCGTCGACGGGGTCGGCGAACTCCAGGCGGTAGGCGAGCAGGCTGAGCGGCATGCTGAAGTCGTCGATCTCCACCTCCGCGACCTCCGGGTACAGCGGGTCGCCGAGCAGCGGGATCCCGAGCTGGTGGAAGTGCGCCCTGATCTGGTGCGTCTTGCCCGTCAGCGGGCGAACCTCGTACAGCGCGAGGCCGCCCCGGCGCTCGACGACGTCGATGTCGGTGAAGGCGTTCGGCGGGGCGTCCAGGGTCTCCGCCTGGAGCGTTCCGACGCGCTTGACCAGGTGCGACTCGACGCGAAGGGGGAAGGCGAGGCGCGGGTCGTCGGGGGCGATCGCGCGGTACGTCTTGGTGGCGAGTCGCTCAGCGAACACCGACTGATACGGCGCGCGCCACCGTCGCTCGGCCGTCATGAGCAGCACGCCGGCGGTGCCGCGGTCGAGCCGGTGCGCCGCGGACAGCTCCGGCAGGCCGAGGGCCTCCCGGGCCTTGACGACGGCGCTCTGCACCACGTGCCGTCCCCGCGGGATGGTGGCGAGGAAGTGCGGCTTGTCGAACACGACGATCCGCTCGTCGCGGTAGAGGACGGTCAACTCGCCGGGGACCTCCGGCTCGTCGCGCAGCGTCCTGTGGAACCAGACGAAGGTGTGTGGGCGGTACGGCTCGCGCCCGGTCCACGGGCGGCCGCGGTCGTCAACGAACTGGCCGGCGGCCAATAGCTCGTCGACCTCCTCCGGCGTCGGCGCGAGCTTCTCGACCAGCCAGTCGCGCATCGTCGACCAGGGCGCGGGGGAGCTGGGGTCGCGGTCCGGCGTGCGGACCCACGCGGCCTGCAGCCCGTGACGCGGCGGGAGCGGAGACTTGGGCGGCACCGATCCTCCTCTCTACCGAGCACTCCCGGAGTCTTGACGCCTAACGGGCCCGATCCTGTTCAATCGGGTGGGAAAAGGGCAGTTGTGCGTCGACACTCCGGTGGCTCCCCAATATCGGCGGCGAGGGTGGGATTCGAACCCACGGAGAGTTGCCCCTCGGCCGCTTTCAAGGCGGCTGCACTAGTCCACTATGCGACCTCGCCAGTGCCCCCAATCATAGGGGCTGCGGCAACGCTCGCAGACGGATCGGGTGTTGAACGGTCGGCGCGTCGGGACGCGGGCCGGGACGTGCCGACCGCCAACAGGGACGGCGGTAGGCTCTGGGCATGGCCGAGAGCACCTACCTGATCCAGCCCCGCCCCCCGGTCCGCGCCTATCTGATCGCGGCGATCGCCGCGCTTGCGGGCGCGTTGTTGGTGGTGGGGGCGCTGGCTCAGGGCTGGCACGTGGCGGTCCTGGTGATCGGCGGCGTGCTGCTCGCGGCGGGCGTGGCCCTCACCGTCGCGGCCTTCCTGTCGATGAGCAGGCTCGCGGTGCACGTGGTCTTCGATGACGACGGGTACGCCGTCCGCGGCGTCGACGCGGAGCACAGCGGGAAGTGGCTCGACGTGACGAAGCTGACCGTCTCCGAGGACGGCGGCCACGTCACGATCTATCACGGCGCCGTGCGCCGCACGCACCTGTTGTTCCCCGG
>RRZT012937805.1_pt1 | contig 19901 bp, 14 predicted proteins | sample 2165551 | NCBI WGS metagenome assembly RRZT01 (sample SAMN10456910, study PRJNA506462) | wastewater metagenome | biome: wastewater; feature: sludge; material: wastewater sludge; isolation source: wastewater sludge with Escherichia coli K12::gfp cells carrying plasmid... | place: USA: Moscow, Idaho... | reverse complement strand
CCCGCGGGAAGGTCATGGCGGGCGTGAGTAAAGCAGGCCGGGGCCGGCCGGTGGGAGAGGACGACATCGCCCGTCTCGCTCAGCAAGTGGAAGAGAGTGTGCGGGCTATGGGCAGCTCTCAGATTGAAGCCCATGAGATCGGACTGGCTATCCTTGATCCACTCTGCGAGCTTGACCACATCGCTTATCTTCGATTCGCCTCCGTGTACTCCAACTTTGATACGCTCGACGATTTCGAACAGGCAATTACCGTGCTAAGACAGCAAGAAAAGACTTCCTCTGAAGAGTGAAGCTCACGCCTGCCTTGTTACGAGTGAGGCTCACGCCTGCTTCAATAATGACTCAACGTTGACAATGCCTCAACGAGTGGCGTCGTCGCCACTGCCGCTGCTGCCGTCACTCTCCTCGTGTGCGTCATTCTTGTCCTTGTATCCGTGAGACAGCCATGCACTAAAAGCTTCGAGGCTGAAGCCTTCACGGCGTAGTTCCTCCGAATCTGGAGCTGCGTGATTGAAGAGTTCGCGCACTTGTTCGGATGATTTTCCGAGTTCGGTGAGCCAGTCCTGAACTTGCTCTTTCGTGGCGCTGAACTGGTCCTGGAGTGAGGCGGTGAAAGCTTCCCAACGGTCGGAAGCGGCCTCGGAGGTGTCGCTGGCTTTCTTCCGCCATTGCCCGGCGATCAGTTCGAAGTCCTCCAACTGTTCACGAACGGACCTGCGCATCACCTTCCCGATCTGCGAACGGGGGAGATCATCAAGCACGGCGATGGAGCGTGGAATAGCATAATTCGAGAGCTTGTCATAGGCCCAGCGGCGTACCATGTCCAGATCTACCGAGGTATCCGGCTCCAAAACGAGCGCGGCTACAACGGACTCTCCGCGGGCGGGGTCAGGCATTCCCACGACGGCGACATCCCGCACCCCAGGCATCGCCTTGAGAACCTCTTCGACCTGCGAGGGGTAGATATTGAAACCACCTTGAATAATCATTTCTTTGGCGCGATCGGCCATGACAATGAAACCGTTGTCCCAGCGGCCGAGATCACCGGTGCGGAGCCATCCCTCGTAGAAGACCTTGTCTGTTTCTTCCTCCTCGCCCAAATAGCCGGCGAATACTTGTGGACCTCGTACCAAAATCTCGCCTACCCCTTGTGCATCCTTCGAGAGATCTTCTGGATCGGCGATACGTACCTCGGTTGAAGGGAAAGGAACGCCAAGGGTGGAAGGACGCCGTTCGGCAGATACCGGAGAACCAGCGATAATAGGGCTGGCCTCAGACATGCCGTAACCCTCAATGATGAGGCCGCCGGTCTCATTCTCCCAGTCGGCGGCAAGCTCCGGAGAGAGGGCCATGGCCCCCGAGAAGCTCCACTTGATGGAGCTGAGGTCGATGTTCTTGCCGTCCGCGCTGTCCGCCCGCGCCTGGGCCAAGACCCGGGCATACATGGGGGCGACACCTGGGAACATCGTGATGGGGCGGCGCTTTTGGGCTGCAAGAAGGGCGGGCACATCAAAGTTAGGGAGAAGCACCAGAGTGCCAGCCTGCGAGAGACCCACTCCCAACAGTGTTTGGAGCCCAAAGGCGTGAAACAGCGGCAGGACACCGGCATACGTTCCTTCGCCGTACTTGATGCCGCGGATCCATTGGACGGGCTGTTCCACGTTCGAGACAATGTTGCGATGGGTCAGCTGCACGGCTTTTGGTACACCCGTTGTTCCGCCCGTATGGATAAGAACAGCGATGTCATCCAATGAGGGTGGCGTGATGGCGGTGTCCCGGGGCAGCAGGGGTGCTTTGGAGACTGCCCGATCGAACGAAAGAATTCCGGATGGAACATTACCCCGGATCTTGGCTTTTTGTTCCTGTGCTGCCTTGACAGGAAGTTTGAGCAGGATACGGGAACTGAGGGGGAGCGCAGCGGCGAGGTTGACGGAGAGATAGGTGCGTCCACGGAAGTTGCCATCTGCCGTAAGCTTTTCGAGGGTTTGCTCCCAGGCAATCACCACCGTGGCACCGTGGCGGTCCAACTGTTCGTGAAGCTCACTCACCGGGGCGAGTGGATTGTGCTCCGCAACTGTGGCCCCAAGCGACAAAGTGGCGTAGAAGGCCACCACATGCTGGGGGCAGTTCGGCATGATGAGGGCGACGACATCGCCCCCGCGTACGCCGCAACGATATAAGGCCGCCTGAGCTTTGCGTACCATATGCCGTAATTCGCGGTAGGTGAAGGTACGGCCAAGGAAGTCAATCGCGATGCGTTCAGGAAGGTGACCGGCCGATTCGAACAGGAGCTCATCCATCGTTCTCGTCACAGGTGTGATCTGCGCTGGCACTCCCGGTGCGTAATGCGGACGCTGTGACGCTGACTTGTCCATTGACTTCCCCTCGTATTCGGCAACCTCGCCGGATCTCGATGTTCCTGCGCCCTATTCTATGTGCTAGAGCGGGCCGACACGGCGTTCATTGGAAGGAGAGATCCCGCCAATAGGCCATGGCCTATTGGCGCAACCTCCACTGTACGAGCTCTACTGTACGAGGAAAGACACGGTGTTGGAGTGGGATGCATCGGGATCTGTCACCCCACCGCCCTACGGCCGTTATATCAAGCTCAATGCCAAGCTTAGTACTCGCGCTTGAGCACGCGCAGCCGGATGTTCTGCTCCGAGGCCTCCAACAGTTCCACAGCATCCTCGGGAAGTTCGCCCTGGATATCGGTGACCATGTAGCCGAGCTCTCCCTCGGTCGCAAGGATCTGGGCGTTGATGTTGGCACCAGCGTTCGCGAAGATCTGGTTGACGCGTGCGAGCGCTCCCGGCGTGTTCTGATGAATCCATCCGATGCGGTAGAGCGAGGAACGCGAGGGGCTCGACTCGATGTTCGGGATGTTGACGGAGAGCTCGGTATTTCCCTTACGCCAGTAGTCCAGCATCTTGCCGGAGACGAAGAACCCGATGGACTCCTGCGCCTCGAGCGTTGAACCACCGATATGGGGTGTAAGGAACACGTTCGGGAATTCGATGAGCGGGGAGTCGAAGGGGTCACCGTTAGCGTCTGGCTCGTCAGGGAACACGTCGATGCCGGCGCCGGCAATTGTGCCGTCGGCGAGCTTCTCACACAGCGCTTCGATATCGACGATGTGCCCGCGCGAGAGATTGATAAGGATGGACCCCTTCTTCATTTGCTCCATCTGCTCCCGACCGAAGAATCCCTTGTTGGCAGCCCGGCCGTCCACGTGCAAGGAGACGATGTCGGAGGCGGCGAGCAACTCATCGAGACTACGCACACGCTTAGCGTTGCCGATGGCAAGACGCTCGGCGATGTCGAAGAAGAGCACCCGCATACCCATCGCTTCAGCCAGGACGGAGAGCTGTGTTCCGATGGAACCGTAACCCACAATACCGAGGGTCTTCCCGCGGACCTCGTGTGCGCCGCTGGCGGATTTCTCCCATACCCTGCGATGCAGGGCATCGTTCTTCTCAGGTAGATGGCGTGTCAATGCGATGGCTTCGCCAATCGCGAGCTCAACCACCGAACGAGTATTGGCGTAGGGCGCGTTGAACACGGATACGCCCGTCTCGTTCGCGGCCTGGAGATCGATCTGGTTGGTACCAATACAGTAGGCACCGATCGCCACGAGATCGGGGCACGCCTCAAGTACCTCACGCGTGACAGTAGTTTTCGAGCGAATACCAAGCATCTGGACACCTTGCAGGGCGTTGATGAGTTCCTGGCCTTGCAGGGCACCCGTCACACGGATGATCTCATGCCCCGCCTTGGTGAAGACGTCGTCGGCGGAGGAATGGGGGTTCTCAAGAAGAAGAATACGAGCCACGGCTCAACCATGCGTGATTACGCCTGCACAAGCAAAACGCTCCCGTATTCTGGGACTTCGGTCCACTATTCTTCCGTCTCTTCGACTTCGACGGCTTCCACGAGTCCGCGTGGAAGCTCCCCGGCGTGCACCACGTGGAGTTGGCGGGTGGGCCGGGTCATAGCCACGTACAAGCTTCCGGGGCCTTCGGCGAGGATATCGGCGGGCTCCAACATCACGACGACGTCGTACTCCAACCCCTTGGATTGGTACGCGCTGACGATGTGAATACGCGAGGTGACGTCGTTGCCCGCCGAGTCGATGGACCAGGGGCGCAGCCGCTGCGAGAACGCCAGGATGTTACCGACGTGTGCGTGAAGATCATGGGGGACGACGACGGCGAGCGTTCCAGAATTTTCTCCATACTCCGAGTCGAGGAAGCGGCACCAGCGTTCAACAGCCTCGATAAGGCCGTCGTCGCGCGCGGCGGCGGAGGTGGCCTGGATGGTGAGGCTCCCGGGGATATCGCGAGCAGCGTGTACACCGCGTACCGGAGCACCTGCGGCTCGCAGAGTGTCGGCCGCGGTGTCCAGAATCGAGGCGGGCGTGCGATAGGAAATGGTCAGCTCCTCCTCTCGGGTGTGCTCGGAGAGTCGTCCGAGAATCTCTTTCCATCCACCGTGTGGGGAACCTGCAGGGCGCTGGTCAAGATCGCCCACCACGGTAAACGAACGAGCTGGGCACCGGCGAATAAGCAACTCCCATTGCATACGGGAAAGTTCCTGGGCCTCGTCAACGACGATGTGGCCATACGTCCACTCGCGGTCCTCGGCGGCACGCTCGGCGAGCGTGGCATGTGGACCGTTGTCCATGACGCGTTCGGTGAGCATCGAGGCGTCAACGATGCCGCCCCCCAGATTCATGGCACTCATGGTCTCGGAAACGTAGGAAGAGAGCTCTGCGGCCCGCGCCGCGGCGGCGGCACGCTGGTGTTTCTCAAAATCGTTGGAGAAGGGGCCGAGATATTCGGAGAGTTCGTCAATGAGGGCGATGTCTGCGGCAGTGAGTCCGCTGCCCTTGGGACGGTACAACGCATCTCGCTCGGCTTCGCTGAGTTCAGGCGCTACTTCTGCCAGCAGATGTGGAGATGCGTAGAGGCGCTCGAGGAGTTGGGAGGGCGAGGAGGGGAGCCAGTGCAGGTTGATCTCGCGGCGAGCATCGATGCTGGCGGCCACGTCCCCGACAATCCACTCGTTATTGGGAAGGTCAATTTCCTTGGCGTCGGCGACCTGCTGGGCCAGCTTGTCCACGAGGTAACGTGCGTAGGTGTCGCGGGAGAGGTTATGGGTGTGCCCGGTGCGTCGAGCCTTGCGCTGGGCAAACTCGACGTCGCGCGCAGTGAGCGTCACCTTCTCCGAGTCAATACGGAACGAGACGTACCCGCGCAGCGGCCGCTCCAAGATTCTGCGAACGGATCTCCTGCAGATGTCGCGCCATACCAGGCGCCCCTTGATCTCGGCAACGGCTTCCGGCTCGGTGGCGGTGGCGCGCACACCGGGAACCAGGCCACCGATAGTGCTGGAGACCACGTTGGACTCGCCAAGAGAGGGCAACACCTGATCGATATAACGGAGGAAGACAGGCGAGGGACCCACCACAAGCACGCCCGAGCGAGTCAGCCGTTCGCGCTGGCTGTAGAGCAGATAGGCGGCGCGATGCAGTGCCACGGCGGTTTTTCCGGTGCCGGGCCCGCCCTGGACCACCAACACTCCCTGGGAATCAGCGCGAATAACACGGTCTTGTTCGGCCTGAATGGTAGCGACGATGTCGGTCATCTTGCCATCGCGCGCCTGACTCATCGCCGACATCAGCGCGCCTTCACCCGTGAGATTGAGATCGTTGGTGTGCGGCGCGCTCGAGTCGAGCAGCTCGTCCTCGACTCCGGTGACTTCGCGGAACCGGGTTTGAATATGGCGACGCCGAATCACATCGCCCGGCTGTGCCGCCGTGGCCCGATAGAATGGCTCGGCTTGTGGAGCGCGCCAGTCCAGGAGAACGATGTCCTGTTGATCGTCCTTGAGTCCGATGCGCCCGATGTGGGTGGACTCGCCGTCGGTAAAATCCAAGCGGCCTAGGACGAGACGGTTCTCAACGTTGCGTAGGCGTAACAGGCTGTCCTCATAATGGGAAGCGAACGAATCGCGCTCGGAGCGAGCGCCAGCGCTTTCGAGGCCGGTCTGTGCGCGTACTTCACGCAGTCTTTTTTCATAGCTCAACCGCCGGCGATCCAGGACGGCATACGAGGTGTCTACGTGCACCTGCTCCTGCGCAATAGCGCGCTCAAGCGGCGTGGCTTTGGCGTCAGACAACGAATGTTCTCCTCGAAATGGTGCAGACGCGCGCTGGCGCGAGCAGTCGAAAAAGATGACTGTCTATTATCGTCCGCCCACAGTTGTTTGCACAATCGTGCTCATCACACGAATTGTTCAGGGTGTCCAAACCGCGTGAAACGAGTTGCGCTCTAGGCTGCAACGAGACGTTTCTCCTGTGCAGAAATGACGGAAGAGGACTAGCATTTCCTCTTTAGTAAGCGGAGTGTGACAGGATTGAAGCAGGAGACAGTCGCTGAGCAGGCAGGAAAGGGGCCGGACATGGGTCATTTCATCTCATTTCCTGAGGAGGCTCCACACCACCAGGTCGACAAGCTGGTTCTCAATCTTGTGGATCCAGCAACCGACGCGGGGTCCATCGCACGGTTGATTGCCGGTTCCCTCGGTACGTTGGATAGTGAACCGGTGGCTCATTTCAACGTCGACCCCCTCATCGACTACCGCGCTCAGCGGCCCTGGATGAACTACCAGAATGGCCGGTTGGTGGGAATTTGGCGTGAAGGTATGGCGCTCTCCCTGGTCAAAGATGTGGAGGGTACAGAGTTCCTTCGTCTGCACGGCGCGGAACCGGACTTCCATTGGGACGCTCTTCTCGCGGACATGATCGACGTGGTGGAACGTTTCGGGGTGCAGTCAATATATTCGTTTACTGCTATCGGCACGCCCACACCGCATACGCGGCCCGCGGACATGATCGTGCGTACCTCGGAGAACGAGGTTGAGCAGCCGGTCCTTGAGGCAGATTTCTGGTTCCAGTCCTCCTTCGCCGACTATCTTGAGTACCAAGCATCGCGCCTCGATATCTCGACGACGAACGTTGCCGTCCGCGTGCCCGTCTACCTGACAGGGCAGCATTATTCTGCGGGTGCCGTGGGCGCTTTGAGCATGGTGGGTCGGCTTTCCGGACTCCGCTTCCCGTTGGGAGATCTGCAGCACGACGTGATTCGGCAAAACGAGCAGCTTGCGGACATCGTGGAGGACAATGAGGAACTGGCGCGCATCCTTTCCGCCTTCGAACGTGACTATGACGAGAAAGGCGTTACCCCGGGATTCGTCACCGCGCCAGAGGATGATTTCTCCGTGCCGTCCGTCGACGAAATTGGCCGCGCAGCCGAGCAGTTCCTTGCCCAGGTGGACATGGCAAACGAGCGCTCCCATGTGGACAATCAGTTTGATCCGCAGGGATTGATCCGACGTATCGACGAAATTCGGCGCTCGCGGTTGTGGCACGAACGCGGCAATGGCAACTCCGAGTTCGATTTGGGTGATGGCTCCCCGGCCAGCGGGAATGATCCATGGAGCGCCAGCGCGAGTTCACCGATGAATCCGGGAGATATTGCTAGTCCCGACGCTGCGGCGACTTCGGATGAAGCAGCGAGTTCGGATGAAGCAGCGAGTAGCGACGACGGCGGCGCCACGCCCTCGGCCGAAGCTGGGCCCGATAGCGGCCAGGAGTCTGCTCGTGCGCCAGAAACAGCACCAGAAAGCGAGCCGGAGCGTGAGGGCAACGCAAACGAGCTGGACACCGGTAAGAGCGAGGCCACGGAACTGGATCAGGCCACAGAGGCAGAACCTGATGTGCCGGCCTCGCGCAAGAAGCGGTGGGGGAGGCAATCGTGGTGGCCCTCCCTGGAGGATTAGCTACACCAATAGGTTCGGCCGTGACATCCACAGTAGGTCACGGCCTCTTGGCGGGATCTCTCACCGCGCTACGAACAGTCGCGGCGTTGACAAGAAGGAAGTAATACGTGGCAGAACAGGTCAGCAAGTGCCGTCATCATTCTGCGCTCGCGGTGTGGGTGGCGGCGGAGCTCGTTTACGTGGTTGCGGTAGCTGGGCGCTCCAGTTTTGGAGTGGCCAGTTTGGATGCCATGGACCGTTTCTCGATCCCCGCGGCAACGTTGTCTCTCTTCGTGGTGGTGCAGCTCGCCGTCTATTCGCTCGCGCAAATTCCCGTGGGGATGCTGCTCGACAAGGTGGGAGTGCGCAGGGTGATCGTTGCGGGTGGTGTGCTCATGGCGTGCGGCCAAATTGCCCTGGCGGTAGCGGATAATCTCTCGTTGGCACTTGCGGCGAGAGTACTCATTGGGCTGGGTGACGCAACGGCCTTTGCGTCTGTGGTGAGGCTTATTCCAGTATGGTTTGCGCCACACGCGGTTCCGATGATGACTCAGGTCACCGGTGTAATCGGGCAGTTTGGACAGGTCATTTCCTCGTTTCCGTTTGCTTGGGTCCTCCACCAGTACGGGTGGCGGCCTGCGTTCATCGCCCTGGGCGGGGTGGGTGCCATCGTGGTTGTGATTGCCGGAATCGGGGTGCGTAACCGGCCCGAGCGGAGCCACTCGGTCACGGACGAGACTCGGCCCCCAACCTCGGAGCAGAGTGACATGGAGCGGCGTCGGGAGGTCGGCGGCGAACAGCAGGGCGCCCCTTCCATTCCCAGCTTCACGTCGACGTTTAAGGAACCAGGCGCCTGGCTGGGGTTTTGGACGCATTACGTTGGGGGATTCCCTCCCATGGTTTTTATGCTGGCGTGGGGAGTGCCCTTCCTCCAGGTAGCCAATGGGATGAGCCCGGCGGCAGCCGCGGCTATCCTTATCATTCAACCTGCCGCGGGAATTGTTGCCGGTCCCCTCATCGGTAGGTTGACCGGAGCCCACCCGCTGCGTCGGACGTGGCTGGTGTATGGCGCTGTAGCGTTGACGGTTGCCGCGTGGCTCCCACTTTTGGTACGTGATGATCCGGCGCCGACGTGGATGATCATGGTCCTGCTCTGCGCCCTCGCACTGTCCGGCGCGGCGTCCGCGATTGCTTTTGATTTTATCCGTACCTTTGTGCATCCCGCCCGGGTCGGTACGGCTAACGGATTGGCCAATATGGGTGGGTTTTCTGCCACCTTCGTGACCGCCTGGCTCATCGGAGTGGCGCTGGACGCCGTCGCCTCGGACGGCATCTATACAGCACAGGACTACCGGCAGGCCATGGCCGTGCAGGGGGTTGTAATGATGCTGGGTCTTGTCGGTTTTGCCGTTTCGAAGCGCCGTACCCGTCAACAAATGGCCGAGCAGGGAACGATCGTGCCGTCACTCCACGAGGTGGTGGAGCGTTACCGAGGCTTGGAACGCGACTAATGCCTTGAGAATCTCAACCGGTGATGGACTGCCCGAACCCTGGCAGTTTGCGAGCTCTCAGTGAGTGAGGTCCGAGGACCACAGCTGACCGGGATGCAACTGGTCATCAGTAAAGATTCGGGCGCCCGAAGCACGGCGGCGTAGGCCGACGTCGTCAATGACCCGCGCGGGGAACGAGAGGCGACGGACCCGACGCTCGATCTCAAACACCGGGAACTCCTGATCGGAGGCGGCAAGAATAATATTGCCGAAGCGGCGCCCCTTAAGAATCGACGGGTCCACAATGGCGATCATGTGCCGGAAATGCTGAGCAAGGGTGGCGATCTCCTCGCCGAGTCGGCTGAGACCGGTGGAGGCGATGGAGTTGAGGAGATAGATACCGCCGGGGGAGAGAACATCGTGAGCGCGCGCTGCGCTTTCGCTGGTGCGCAGCTGTGCCGGGACCTCGCGATTGCGGAAAGCGTCACGGATGATGACATCCCACTGGGCATGCGTGGTGTCGAGTGCGTGGCGGGCCTCGTCGGAACGGATTCGTAGGCGCGGTGCGGGGGGAAGATCGAACCACTCGCGCACGTAATGAGCGAGAGTCCCGTCAAGTTCGACGGCGAGCTGCTTCGAGCCAGAATGTCCGGCGTCGAGTGCACGAGCCAAGGCGCAGCCGGCAGCACCGAGATGGAGGGCGCGAAGCGGCACGGTGTCGCCGAGCGTTGCCCCAATAATGAGTTCAATATGCTGCATATACTCGAACTCCAGATAGCGCGGATCCTCCAAGTCCAGAGCGGAGGACTCGGCCCCATCAAGGTAGAGCGTGATGAGACTGGGCTGGTAGGGATTCTGGCCGATTTCGGCGAGCGCGAAGTCCGTCTGGACGGGTTCCTCGGGCAACCGATCATAGGGAGAAAGTGACTTGCTGGATCTATTCGAGCGGGGCACGTTCCAACCATATCGCGACTCATCAAGAGGGGAGTAGCCGGCTTCTCTCGCGGGACGCTAGGTGACGCCACGTCGGGGGTAGCGGGGTAGTAGGTCATGGACTCTTCGTGGGAGCTCGGGATGGAGCAAGTCATGCCAAAATCCGTCGGAGCGAGCGAGTAGGCTGGGGGAGAACGGGTAAGGAGGGAAGATGTCGCGAGCACCACGTTCCAGCCAGGCTCGGCGTGACTGGGGTAGTGACGATTCTAAAACTCCTATTCTGCATGTGGATATGGATGCCTTCTTTGTCTCGGTGGAGCTGCTTGACCGCCCAGATCTGGTGGGTAAGCCGGTTGCCGTGGGAGGACAAGAACGCGGGGTGGTTTCCGCGGCGTCATATGAGGCGCGAAAATATGGGGTGAACTCAGCGATGCCGGTTGGGCAGGCTTTTCGACGTTGCCCGCAACTCATCATGCTCCCTTCTCGCGGGGCGCGTTATGCCGAGGTGTCGCGGAAGGTCATGGCGATACTGCGCGATTTCACTCCGGTTGTTGAGCAGGTTTCGGTGGACGAGGCGTTCCTTGATGTGTCAGGGGCACGCCGGTTGTTTGGATCGCCCGTGGACATTGGCACGAAATTGCGCCAGCTTATCCGTGAGGAGGTCTCGGTGCCTGCTTCGGTGGGGATAGCGGCCACCAAACATGTGGCCAAGGTGGCCTCTGCTCACGCGAAACCTGATGGTCTTCTCTTGATCCCAGAATCTGCAACGACGGATTTTCTTTACTCATTGCCGGTGGGAGCGCTGTGGGGCGTGGGCGACAAAACTCGCGAGCGCCTCCAGATACAGGGAGTCGATACGGTGGCTGACTTGGCTGGCCTAGGCAAGGATCGTCTTGTGACGATACTTGGGCGAGCTAGTGGATCACACCTCTACGATCTTGCGATGGGAATTGACCCGCGGCCTGTCATGACAAGCCGCGAAGAAAAGTCAATTGGTCGCGAGATGACCTTCTTCGATCACGTGAGTGATCGCGCTGGACTTGAGCAAGTTCTGTTATCGCAGGCGCACGATACGGCGCGCCGGCTACGTGCCCGCGGGCTTTTTGCGGGCAGCGTAGCGATCAAAGTACGTTTTGCGGATTTCACTACGATGAGTCGTTCGGCCACACTTGCTCAACCGACCTTCGTGGCTCGGGAATTATATGACCACGCGCGGAGGCTCCTTGATGCGGTGTGGATCCCCGAGTCCGGTTTACGGCTCCTGGGATTGCGTGCGGAGAATCTCTCGACAGGCGAGGGCGGTATCCAACTTGCGTGGGATGACGACCCACGTCTGGCTGAGGCAGAGGCTGCGATGGATCTGGTTGGAGAGAAGTTCGGTGCGGGAGCGATTGTTCCTGCGAGCCTTCTTGGAAGGAAACCCCGCCTTTAACCCCCAGGTAACGGTCACAATTGAGTAGCATTTTTCTGCTTGTGGCGGGCAGACTACCCGGTAACTTCTCGGACGCGATACCCTTGTGTTACACCGATCGACGAGGAGACACGATGCCTCTTTCTGAATATGAGCGAAAGATGCTCGAGGAACTCGAAGCGCAGCTTGCTGACGAGGACCCGAGTTTCGCGGACACACTGAAACCGGAGCCACCGGCTGCGGTTGCTCCGATGCGCCTATCCATCCGCCACCTGGTGCTCGGGCTCCTGGTTGCGGTACTTGGCATTGCCATCCTAGTGGGTGGAATCACCGTGGAGATTGTTCTTATTGGTGTCCTTGGCGTCGTCGTCATGTTCGGTGGGTTCTGGTACATCACCGAGGGGATGCAGAGCGGACCAATACAGCCCAGTGCCGCACCCAAGAAGCCTCAGAAAACAGGTGGAGGGGATTTTATGTCCCGTCAGAATGACGAGTGGGAGCGCCGCAGGCGCGGCAACAACTGATGATCTAGTTCATCCCGGAGTTCGCTCACCTCGAGGCGCTCCTATGGGTGATACGCACTTTTGAGCACCCGCTGGCATCGAAAAGGATGCCAGCGGGTGCTCTGTGTGTTGAGTGAGCGATTCGCCCATTGTCGTTGGCAAAGGCGCCTCGCATTCTCCTAGCTTTATGGTGATCCTCACGTTCTCGTGTGCTCGGGCCACGGTTGTCTGGAGAGTGCTTACTCCACCTGACAAAACGCTGGTATTCCTGAGTTTTTTCTGGGTGAGCAGGGCGGACATTTCTTGCTTGTGGAGGAATGTGGAGTAAAGTGGGGGCTACGTCAACGAAGGGGAGGTGACGGGTGTTTCTTGGAACTTACGAGCCACGGCTTGATGAGAAGGGACGCCTGATTCTCCCAGCCAAATACCGTGACCAACTCCAGGGTGGTCTGGTGATGACGCGAGGGCAGGAGCACTGCCTCTATGTGTTTCCCTACGCAACTTTTGTGGAAATGCAGGAGCAGCTGCAGCGGGCGCCACTCACTTCTAAGGAAGCCCGTTCTTACCTACGTGTCTTTCTGTCTGGTGCGGTTGATGAAGTTCCTGACAAACAGGGAAGGATCACGATTCCTGCAGCTCTGCGCAACTATGCGGGGCTGGAGCGAGATCTGGCTGTCATCGGCACCGGAAATCGTATCGAGATCTGGAACCAGACGTCATGGAACGAGTACTTGACCGAGCAAGAATCGGCGTTTGCCGATCGTGAGGATGAGGTCATCCCAGGACTTTTTTGATCCTGATTGGTGATCTCTTCTGCCATCTGAGGCAATTCCCCAGCTTCAGCATGACAGAAGGGGATCACTGACCAGGAGAGATGCTGAACGAAGAAAGGAGAGTCGATGGTTAACGATAGTCTCGCCCAGCAGGGCATCGCGAGCAGCGCCGTACGCGCGGCAGACAATGCGCTGCACGTTCCGGTTCTTCTTGAGGAATGCATCGACCTGCTGGCCCCGGCATTCTCGGGTGAGGCTCCCGTCATGATAGACGCGACCCTGGGCATGGGTGGTCACACATTTGGGTTCCTTGCACGATTTTCCCACTTAACCGTGATAGGAATCGATCGGGATGCTGACGCTATCGAACTGGCAAGCGAGAGGTTGAAGGAATTCGGCTCTCGCTTCCACGCTGTTCGCACCACCTATAACCATATCGACGACGTCGCCCAAGAGTTCGGACGCTCTGGAAAGGTCGATGGTATCCTCATGGATCTCGGCGTCTCCTCCCTCCAGCTTGATGAGGAGTCGCGAGGTTTCTCGTACTCCCATGATGCGCCTCTCGATATGCGGATGGATACCACGCAGGGGCGGACAGCGGCGAGCATTCTCGCTGATTCTTCCGTGGGAGAGATTGCACGGATTCTGTCTGATTATGGTGATGAGCGTTTTGCTTTGAAGATTGCGCGCCGAATCGTCTCGATGCGTGACAAGCAGCCAATAACGCGAACCACTCAGCTTGCGGATCTTGTGAAAGAGACGATTCCGGCGGCAACCCGACGCACCGGCGGCAATCCTGCCAAGCGTACTTTTCAGGCGCTGCGCATTGCGGTCAATGATGAGCTATCGGTTCTGGAGCAGGCCATGCCGCGGGCGATCTCCGCGCTCGCAGTTGGTGGGCGAATTGTGGTGGAGTCCTACCAATCTCTGGAGGACAAGATCGTCAAACGTGAGCTCGCCAAAGGATCCCGCTCCACCACTCCGGCGGGCCTACCCGTCGAGCTGCCGGGGCACGAACCCTATCTTCGCCTACTTACTCGCGGTGCCCAGAAAGCCGGTACCGCTGAGGCTGCTGTCAATCCGCGCAGTGCCTCTGTCCGACTTCGTGCAGCTGAGCGGCTGCGCAATGAAGGGAGCCAGTCTTGAGTGCCGTCCCCGCTACTCCCGTACGCCCGGCGTCGCCATCGGTGCGTCGTTCACCGGAACAGCAGGTCATCTCCGGCCTGCCTAAGCTGGCTCTGGTACCCACCCCGGCTCCCGCCAAGGGTTTCGTCTCCACCGTCATTGCGTGCCTCGTGCTCTTCCTTGGGGCTTTTGCCACGGTGTTCTACCTCAACACGCAGATGGTTGCCACAGCGTATGAGATTCAGAATGTTAACCGCCAGATTAATGCGGCCGCAGCGACAAACGAGACACTCACCGACCAAGTTGTTCAGGTCTCGACGCCCGAAGGACTTCGCGCCAAGGCCATCGAGATGGGATTGGTTCCAGCCACGGATACGCGGTTCCTTGATCTTGATGGTGGGGACGTCGTCGTTCCTGCCGATCCTCGGGCAGCGTTCGAGGCTCCTCCCGTGGCGCCCGTCGCCACGGATACGGAAGCGGCAACTGATGCGGAAGGAACTCCCGTCGTCGGTACAGATGAGTCTGCTGCTGCGGACGAGTCTGCCGTCGTAGGCGAATCTGCCTACTCGGCAGAGCTGGGATCCGACGAGGTCGAATCGGGAGTAACCGAGACGGAGTCGGGACTTGCTGAGACTGCAACGGAGACGCAGGGATACTAAATGGCCGGGAAGAAGGATCACCCTCGACTTCAGGCGATGCGGGTGGGCTTTTCTGAAAGGTTGAAGGCAGCTCGCAGTCAGCCGCCTTTTGCTAGGCGTCTACGCTCGATCTTCGTTATCTTCGCCGTGTGTGCGGTGTTGCTGAGTATGCGTCTTGTGGATCTGCAGGTACTGCGCGCGGAAAAGCTCTCCGCCAGTGCCTCAGAGTTCCGCACGCGAACTGAAGTTATTCACGCCAAACGAGGCGACATCGTCGATTCCTCCGGGGCTGTCCTGGCCACCTCTGTGGAGCGCTATAACGTTGGTGTCAATCAGAATCTCATCTCCAGCTATGTGCATTTCGAACCCGATGAGGACGGCGATCTTGTTGCCGTAGGCGCCGGCGCAGCCGAAGCCGCCAAACAGCTGGCCCCTCTTTTGGAGATGGATCAGGCGGAACTTGGCGGCTTGCTGTTGGGCGGGGAGGAGAAGTCTTCCTTCGTGTACATTGCCAAGGATATTTCTCCGGAGAAGTGGCGTGAGATCCGCGAGTTGCGCATTACCGGCATTGAACCCGAGCAGGTGATGAAGCGTGAGTACCCCAACGGTAAGGTGGCGGGCAACGTCATCGGCTACCTCGGCCTCACCGGTGACATTCCCGAAGGTGAGAGCGTCGAACAGCCCTCAGGACAAGCTGGCATCGAACGGAGCAAGGACAACGTGCTGACGGGTAAGGACGGCTCCATTACCTACCAGGTAGCAGATGGTGCGATCTTGCCAAACGCGAAGCGCACTGAAGTGACAGCGGTTGACGGTCAGAGCGTCCGACTGACGGTTGATCGCGATTTGCAGGACGTCGTCGAAGTAGCCGTAGACAAACCCATTACCGAGCAGGGCGCCGAATGGGCGTCGGCGGCGGTGGTTGAGATTGGTACCGGCAGAATCCTTGCTTTGGCTGATTCTGGCAGGGCTGATCCAGGTAATCGTGAGGAGACCTCACCAGATAACTGGGGTTCGCGGGCTGTCCAGGCTGGCGTCGAGCCCGGTTCCACGGGAAAGCTCATGACGTTCGCTGCCGCTATTGACCAGGGCGTTGTCACCCCGGATTCAGTCTTTATGGTGGAAGATCCCATTACCATGCCTGACGGTGAGGAGATCCATGACAACAACACCCATCCCACCGAAGAGATGACCGTTGCCGGAATCTTGGCGAAGTCCTACAACTCGGGTCTCGTCCAAATCGGTAACAAGATTTCCGACGAAACGCGCATGGATTACATGAAGAAATTCGGCATCGGTTCTCCGACAGGAGTCGAGTTGCCTGCGGAGGCGGAGGGCACCCTGCATCCCCTGCCGTGGGCAGGGCGAGATCATTACACGACGATGTTTGGCCAGGCCTGGACAGCGAGTACGATCCAGCTTGCCCAGATGGTTTCCGTCTTCGGAAACGACGGCGTGCGGGTGCCGGTGCATATCATTGACTCGACGATTGACGCTGACGGCACCGAACATCCTACGTTAGTGACCGAGAACTCCGAACGAGTGGTGTCCTCGGAAACCGCCCACTCCATGCTGGAGATGATGCAGGCCGTGACGGACATCAATTCCACGGGCTGGCGTGCGGCCGTTCCTGGCTACAACATCGCTGGTAAGACGGGAACCGCCGAGGTGCCCGACGAGAACGGTGAGCTGACCAAACGCGTTGGTACCTTCGTTGGACTGGTCCCGGCGGAAGATCCCCAGATCGCCATCGCCGTGACCGTCTATAATGCCACTGGCGCCGGATATGGCGGCGACGTAGCGGCCCCGGTGTTCAGGGACACGGTGTCATTTGCGGTTCGTCAGCTGGGTATCCCGCCGTCGACCGTGCCGCTTGTTCGTTTGCCCTGGTACCCGGGAGAGGAGATCGAACCCGATGACTCAGTTGGTTGATCTCGCAATGCTTGTCCATGGCAAGCACAGTGGAAATGCGACCGTTGACGGTGTGACCTCAGATTCTCGCGCTGTCAAGGCGGGCGTCCTTTTCGCGGCGGTTCCCGGCCAGCACGTTCATGGAGCGCGCTTCGCCGCAGGTGCTATCGCCGCGGGGGCTTCCGCCATTGTCACCGATCCCGAAGGTACCGCAATTATTGAGGGCCTCACCGGTGTGGAGATCCCCCTGCTCATCGTCGAAGATGTTTCGAGCAGGCTGGGAGAGATCGCGGCAGCGGTTTACGGTAACCCCGCGCGCGATCTACGCACCTACGCCATCACCGGTACGAATGGGAAGACGACGACGGCCTTCCTCCTGGAGTACATTCTCGCCGCGGCAGGGCGGGTGACGGGCCTTATCGGGACCGTCACCCTACGCTTGGCCGGGCATGAGATTCCCGCCGCGATGACAACGCCGATGCCAGCCGACTTCCAGCGCCTCCTCGCGGACCTCGTCAGCCGTGGCGGCTCGGACCTCGTTATTGAAGCGTCATCGCATGCCCTTGCCCAGGGCCGTACCGATCCGGTGTGCTTCGATGTTGCCGGATTCACCAACCTCACCCAGGACCACCTCGATTTCCACAACACCTTCGAAGAGTATTTCGAGGCTAAGGCGTCGCTTTTCACCACGCGTCGCTCGCAACGCGCCGTTGTGTGTATCGACGACGAATGGGGCACGCGTTTAGCTTCTCGGGCAATTGAGGAACTTGGCGCCGAGAACGTTCTGGCACTCACCGTGCATGGATCACTCCCTCCGGGCATGCGTGGTTGGGCGGCTAGGTCGATTCCTCGTGCTGGGTACACCACGATCACTCTTGAATCGTCGGACGGCGAGACATTGCAGGTCTCGACCGCCCTTCCCGGCAGTTTCAACGTGGCTAACGTTGCTCTTGCTGTGGTCATGGCACTCGCCTCCGGATTGCCTGCCGAGGACCTTCCCTGCGATATCAGCCCGGCCGTTCCCGGACGTATGGAAGTGGTCTCTCGGGCGCCGCGCGTCGTCGTCGACTTTGCCCACAATACTGACGCCATCATCAAAGCGATGGAGGCACTTCGCGAAACCACGGTGGGCAAGCTCACGGTGGTGACCGGTGCCGCGGGCGAACGCGATAAGGGCAAGCGTCCCGCGATGGGCGCGGCTGTTGCCCGCTATGCGGATGTCGCAATCATTACAGACGATGACCCTCACTCGGAGGACCCAGCGGCTATTCGTCGCGATGTTCTCGCTGGTACCGAGGGTTATGACTCCTCCATCGTTGAGATTGCGGATCGCTCCGAAGCGATCCGCACCGCAATACTTGGCGCTGCGCCGGACGATACTATTCTCCTTGCGGGTCGCGGCCATGAGACGATTCAAGAGGTGGGCAACGAATTGATCGAGCTGGATGATCGGGTAGAAGCCCGCCGCGCACTTGCGGACCGCGTGGCGGATCCGAGTCAGGAGAAAAACGCATGATTCCCGTGACGCTGGCACAGCTGGCCCGAGACTGTGACGGTCAGGTTGTTGGGACTCCGACCACCGAGATCCTCAATCTCACCACCGACACCCGCGCTATTACCCGCGGGGCGATCTTCGCCGCGATCAAAGGGGCACGAGTAGACGGAGCCTCGTTAGCGGGAGATGCCCTGAGGAAGGGCGCCGCCGCGATCCTCACCAGTGACCCCGTCACGGCCGTGGCGTGTGGGGCGAAACCGGAGGACGTCGTCGTCGTCGATGATGTGCAGGTGGCTATCGGAAAACTTGCTCGTGAGAACCTGCGACGGGTCCGTGAGTTGGGACATCCTGATGTGAAGGTTGTTGCCGTGACAGGTTCCGTAGGAAAAACAACAACGAAGGACCTGCTTGCTGCGATTCTTGCCGAACGTGGCCCTATCATTGCTCCTCCCGGGTCGTTTAATAACGAGTTAGGACTACCTCTGACGGTGCTTCGCGCCGATGACGCGACGGCCACGTTAGTGCTGGAAATGGGTGCCGATCATATCGGCAATATCGACTACCTCACCTCCATCGCACCCCCGGATGTTTCGGCCGTTCTCATCGTTGCTCGTGCTCACCTGGGCGAGTTCGGCGGTATTGAGAACGTCGCGCTGGCCAAGAGTGAACTTGTGACGGGTACTGCCGGTCCCATCATTCTGAACGCAGACGACGCCCGCGTAGCAGCGATGGCCGAGCTGGCACTGGGGCCCGTAACCACGTTCTCACGTTTCGGCGAAGCGGACGTGCGGGCGCGCGATATACACGTGGACGATAGCGGACGGGCCTCGTTTACCCTGGCCACCCCGGTGGGTAACGCGCCGGTGGCACTCCAGCTCGTGGGCGAACATCACGTGACAAATGCTCTCGCTGCGGCCTCAATCTCCCTCGCCTTGGGAATTGACCTTGGCCATATCGCCGAGGTGCTCAGTACCACCGGGCCTGCCAGCCCGCATCGGATGGACGTGCGTGACCTGCGTGGCATCACCATGATCGACGACGCCTACAACGGCAATCCCGATTCAATGCGCGCGGGCATCGCAGCTCTCGCGAAGCTCGGTAGTGGCCGGCGAAAGATCGCGGTGCTCGGGGCCATGCTGGAACTCGGCGAGGAAAGTGCGGCCGAGCACGCTGCCTTGGCGCCGGTTCTCAAAAACGCCGGAGTTGCCCTCCTCATCTGTGTGGGCAGCGGGCTTGAGGAACTCTCAGCTGCCGCGACCACCCAAGACATTGACGTTGTAGATACCGCCACACCAGATGATGCCCTGGCACTGCTTGATACCGTATTGGCAACCGGTGACGTGGTGCTGCTCAAAGGATCACATGGCTCGGGTGTCTGGAAGATCGCGGACGCGCTGGTCGGGGAGGACGAGTAAATGCTAGCCATTTTGATTTCCGGAGCCTTTGGCTTCATTGGCACTCTCATCGGAACGCCGCTACTCATCAAGATTTTGGTGAGGCGAGAGTATGGTCAGTTCATCCGACAAGACGGCCCTACCAGCCATCTGACCAAACGTGGCACGCCGACCATGGGCGGCCTCATCATCATCCTGGCGTCGATTCTGGGATACGGGATGGGCAGCCTCCTGACAGGCCGCATGCCGAATGCGTCCGGCGTGCTGCTGCTGTCCCTTATGGCGGGGCTGGGATTCATCGGATTTCTTGACGATTTCGCGAAGATCCGCCAAAAGCAATCCCTCGGATTGACACCGTGGATGAAAGTGGTGGGGCAGGCCGTCATCGGTATTGCCTTCGCCGTGCT
>RRZT011488373.1_pt1 | contig 19905 bp, 14 predicted proteins | sample 2165551 | NCBI WGS metagenome assembly RRZT01 (sample SAMN10456910, study PRJNA506462) | wastewater metagenome | biome: wastewater; feature: sludge; material: wastewater sludge; isolation source: wastewater sludge with Escherichia coli K12::gfp cells carrying plasmid... | place: USA: Moscow, Idaho... | reverse complement strand
TATTGTTCGGCTTGGCGTGAATACCAATCAGGTTGCTGGCCCGCAAATCTGCCGTCCCTCCAACATGGAGGCTCCCGTAGCTTGTGGCATTGCTCACGCCGAGATCTACCCGACCTCCGGCCAGTTGCGTGTAGTTACCAGCAATGTATCCAACCCCCCCAGCATTGATCGGGCCGCTGTCCGCCAACGCATGCGGCATGGCATCACCGCCTTCACCACCATCTATCCTCTCGATGATGGTGGCCGTGAGCTGGGACGGAATGAAAATAGTACCGGCATTGGTAACCTCACGCACCGAGGCGCCAATGATCAGATTGCCGCCCAGAAAACCGCCCGCCTGATTGTTAATCACACCGGTCGGCGTTGTCGCGCCTTTTCCGCCTTCTCCGCCATCGCCGATATAAAGCGAATAGGCCGTACCACTCGGAGCACTCGCCGTAATGCGACCTGAGTTGTTCAAGGTACCAGAGAACCCATCAGGCGCAGCAACACCGTAGGCTGCGCCACCATTACCATTGGCCGTAGCGCTGATCATTCCGGTATTCGTCAATGTTCCGGCATTCCTGAGGGTGTCACCCATTCCGTGGTAACTCGACCCTGCTAGTAGCTCCACCCCCACGGCGAATCCCTCGCCACCGTCAGCAGTGGCCAGAGTGGCCGTCGCATTGATCGTACCGCTATTGGTAAAGCTTCCGCTTAGTTCAGTTGTACGAACGCCAATTGCTTCAGCCTGACCATATCCCTCGCCACCGTCAACAGTGGTCAAAGTGGCCGTCGCATTGATCGCACCGCTATTGGCAAAGCTTCCGCTTATACCATTCACATGAACGCCATAGGCTATAGCAGCATTGCTAGGGCGTCTAAACCCCTTTCCTCCTTCAAAAGTGTTCGAAGAGGCCGTCGCATTGATCGCACCGCTATTGGTCAAAGAACCGTTTATGCCGCCTCTCACTTCAACGCCGAAGGCCACCCCCATCCCATCACCACCGGAAGCAGCCGCCGAAATCGTCCCGCTATTGGTCAAAGAACCGCTCAGGCTGGCATCCACGCCAACGCCAACGGCATCAACCCACCCATAGCGGCCGCCAGAAACAGTCGCTGAAATCGTCCCACTATTGGTCAAAGAACCTCGCAACTCCCCATCAACCGCAACGCCATAAGCTTCCACACTCGAAGCATGGCCACCAGAAACAGCCGCCGAAATCGTCCCGCTATTGGTCAAAGAACCGCTCAACAAACCGGACGTATAAACACCTGTAGCCCTAACCGAACTAACCTGAGCGCCTGCGACAGTTGCTGAAATCGTTCCTGAATTGCTCAGGCTGCCAGCCAAAGTATCCGGCTGCGAAATCGATACGCCGAAAGCGCCAGCAAAAGCGCTATACGTTTCAGCAATTGCACCTGCATTTATTGCCGAAATCGTCCCCGCGTTGGCAAGGCTTCCATCAAGGCTTTGATACTGAAAGGCTGTGACCACATCGCCAGAGCCTTCCACCTTTACCGAACCCGTCGAGGTAACAGTCACCGTATCGTTATTGCACGGCCTTTGCGTTGCAGTCAGCGCCGTGGAAATACTGGACGTTGGCGTGCAATCCTGAATCGCCGCCGAAGGTGCTACGAAAACGACATTGGTGAAAGCCAGCGCGATCGCGCTATGGATGGCTGAGCGCTGCCAATTCGGTGCTTTTTTGCTAGTTAAAGACATTTATCCCCCGATGAACTCTAGTTAACGAAAATTACATACCAGCGGGTATTATACGAGAACCAAGAAGACGCATGGAGACTTCAGCCAGAAGTCTCCTGAAAAATCACCGCAGCATGTAGCAATTCAACCACACGACTTGCACGGAGAGAACTCCCCGAGCACATCGAACAGCGCTTGCAGATGCTTTTCATAGCCCCGCCAGCGCTCGACCGAGGAGGTATACACCGGCTGGCGCACCTGCGTGATACTCGCCGTCTTGACGCTGCGCTCGGTTTTGTGCGACTCAAGACAGGCATCATTCCAGACCAGCCCGCAATAGTCGATCAGGCGCCGGGTTTGTGCTTCCTTGTCTGCCACCAGCTCTTCGTACTGAACTTCAAAGAATGCATTGGGAGGCAACACTTCTCGCCAATGCGCCATCAGCTTGGCGTAGTTAAGGTAGTAACGCCCCATTTCGCTCAGATCATAGGAATGATACTGGCCGTTGCCAAAGCACTTGGTAAAACCCGAGAGACAAATATCGGCGGCATTGCGCCTGACGTGGACAATTTTGGCGTTGGGCAAGATCATATGAATCAACCCAAGCGCCAGAAAGTTCGCTGGCATTTTGTCGGTAATGTGTGCGGCGGTCGCCGAACGCTGGCGCAAACCGGCCACGTAGCGCGCTCCCATGCAGGCAAAATCAGACTGATCCAGCCCATGCAAGGAAAGCGGATAGCCATCGCCCAGACAATTCTCGGTCGGTTCAGCTGCCAGCATCAGCAGATCGCGCAGCTCGCCGGCCCCATGCACCTCCGGATGGCTGGCGATGATGGTTTCGACCAGCGTCGTACCGGAACGCGGCATGCCCAGCACAAAAATCGGAAGATCGGATGAATCACCGCCACCACGCAAGCGATCAACGCGCTCCTGACTAAAAAAGTCGCAAATGCTCTGGGTGATTTTGTCCTGCTTGTCAGCGTCGTAAGCAATACGCGCCCGCTTCATGCGGCAACCGGCGGCAAAATGCGGAAAAGCCTGGTCGTATTGCCTGAGGTCGTCATAAGCCTTTCCCAGGGCAAAATGCAGCGACATGGCCTTGCTGCCAAAAAGCGAATCAATATTTTTCACCTCGCTTTCAAGACGCGCCAGACAGGGATCGCCCAGCCGCATCTTCTTGACTTGCGCCATGTGGATGTACGGCGAAAGCTCTTTCGGGTCGATTGCCATCGCCTGCTGAAAGCTCGCCTGCGCTGCATCCAGCTGACCAAGCTCCATTTGCAACTGGCCCAAGCCCAGATGAGCACCGAGCAATTCAGCATCAATTGACAAGGCTTGGTCGTACGCCACGCGTGCGGCCCCATAGTTTTCCTGCTTGACGCAAATATCTCCGAGCAAGGCATGCACCTCCGGATTGCCCGGAGATACGGCAAGTGCTCTCTGGCATGCAAGCAGCGCCTGATCTGTCAGCTCGCGGCCAAACAGGGCGCGCACTACCCCTAACAAGGCTTCCGGGTAGTCGGGGCGAATCTCCAGCGCCTTACGATAACCGAACAGAGCCTTATCAAAATCTTCCTTGATCAAGAAAGCATTGGCGATGTTGTTATGCGCGTCGGCATATTCGGGCTGCGCCTGCAGGACTTTAATCAGCAAAGGGATGGCTTCATCAGGGCGTTCGAGTTCAACCAGCACAGAGCCAAGATTATTCATCGCTTCAAGGTAAGCGGGGTCGATAAGCAAAGCTCGACGGTAGTAAACGATGGCATCGTCACGTTCCTTGCGCTCACGCAGAATACTGCCCATGTTGTTGAGCGCGGTGAGCAGGCCAGGATTGAGTTCGATGGCTTTTTTCTGGCACGCTTCGGCCCGCGCGTAGTCTTGGTTGTCGTAGTAGGCGATGCCCAGATTGCTGTGGTAGCTGGCTTGATCGGGCGCTAATCGGATCGCTGTTTCTCCGTGCATAACTGCTTCATCCACGCGCTTGAGCAGCCGCAACATCTCACCTCGGTTGGCGTGAAAATGGGCGTTGCCGGGCATGCTGGCAATCGCTTTGCCGATCAACTCGACCGCCAATTCTGTATTGCCGGCCTGATGCGCCAAAACGCCCATCAGGTGCAAGGCTTCGGCATGATTAGGAAACTTGGCCAGAATTTGCCGCAAAATCGTTTCGCCAGACTGCAATTGCCCAGCGTCAATTTGCTGGGCAGCAATCTGCAAGGCTTGCGGGATGGACATCTGCTGGCCTTGCGGAAGGAATGGGGAGGCCGAGTTGAAATTGGTTTTGTGGGGCATGGCGAGGGATGAAGTTATTTGAAATAGCGATTGAGTTACCGGGTGGTGCGTCTTGCCTTAACGCTTACCGAACGTGAAAATTCCCACTCCTTTAGAAAACCACGCTTGTATTTGTCTGGCAGATTAAGCTCCAGCAAAAAGCCACTTTCTCCTGTATATAAGGATGGCAAACTCCGATCAACTTCGGCGAGCAGCTTTTCTCGCAAAGCGATATCTACAACAGCTGAGCCTTGCACGGACATCAGCATCTCCTTGGCCGACGAGTACAGTTGCCCGCGCAAAAACTGTAGCTTCAGATCCGGCGCACGAAAACGCTCTCGCTCCTCTGTATTTTGCTCAATCACCTCAAGGACGATACGCGGATCGAGAAAAACCTGCTGAGCACCGAGCAGCCTCAAACGCACATACAGTTCGAGGTCCTCGCCTTCATAACCGGAAAGCAGTTCATCGTAGCCGCCGATCGCGGCAAAGAACTGACGGCTGACAACACAGCAGCCACGCAATGAATTGCCCACCTGCGGACTAAACAATGCAAATGACTGACCGCTGATCTGGCGATCAATCTCAGCCACAAAATTATCTGCGATCACCACGTCTGCATCTAGAAACACCAGAAATTCACCGCGGGCCTGCGCGGCCCCCAGATTCCTCGCATGTGACGTATTAAATTTAGGCTGATCAGTCACGCTTACCAAGCGAGCCAAGGGGTAATTTCGTGCCACATATTCCGATGTTCCATCAGGGCAATCGTAGTCGACGACGATCACTTCCGTTTGCCCTTGCTTCAGAAACTCGGGGAGCGTCCTCGCCAAGTTATGAAGCCGCCCCTTGCAAGTAGTGATGATGGAATACTTCGGGGAAGCGACGGAATTTCCTTCTGCCGCAAGAGCAGCGGACACCCCGCTAGAGGGAGCCCCGCCTGCTTCGGCGGGGCTCTGCAGAGCTAGCTCGCGCGGCAAAGACGGTTTTTGCAAGTGCGCATTCAGAATTTCCCCCCGTGTCTCAATCAATCGGCTGATCGCCCGTTCAAAAACGAGATCAAGCCGCTGACGACTTTCCTCATCCGCAAAGTGGCGCGTGAAATGACATAGATTTGCTGCCCCCATAGGGAAGCCGAATTGACGTGCATAGGCCGCGCACAGTTCATGCCCCCCGGAAGCAATATCTTCCATCAATTTCGGCACAAACAAACCAACCGAGGTCAGTCGCTCAACGGGCATTGCACCATTGAGCGCAACCAAAAATTTGGGCCCTACCGCAGTACGTTCGATTTCCCCTGGTGGCGCATGGCGCAAAATAGCTTCGGTCGCAAAGCGATAGAACTCAAGCATGGGATGCCCGGCTTCAAACACCATGACAGCATTATTGATGCGCGGGGCCGACAGACGAACGCCCCCATCGGGCGCCACACTCAGCACAATCTCGTGGCTAAATGCATAGCCGGACTCGGTATCGACCCTCATGTATTGTGGCGCAAAAACAATTACATCCGCATCGAGCCAGATCGCCCGATCGTACCCTCGATCGAGATAGTCACGAATCAGGTTCAGCCGCGCCAAATCAGTTACCGGAAAAATCTGCGCTCCACAACGCTCCCTTGCCCAAGCTGGCGCATAGTCGAAAAACTCGTCGCCGATGAGCACATAGTCAAAGCCGGATCGCTTTGCCCAATCCGCCACACTCTGCAAGCACGTTGCAATCCAGCCTGGGATATTATGAGTACGATATGACTGTAAAACGATGGTTTTCAAGATAACGCCCTTTCAAACGAGATTAAAAAAAGCCCTGGCGAGTTACACGCATTTTAATAAGCCATTTAGTATGATCACGATGCTAAAAGCCCCTTGCATCATCAATTCAACAGCACAGTAACGAATAAAAACATGATCAAAATGTTGTCAGTACGTCACCCCCTCGGATTGGAAACCCACCGAAACCAATTACTCTGCGCTGAGCATCACCGGACCTGAATCACGCAAACATTAACCCACCGCTTGCGAATAGAATTCTCCAGATGAAAACCACGCCACCAAGAACGCACCTATCTTCGATATCAAACATCGTCTGGCCTGCGCTCCCCCCCCCTCCCGCCGCGAACTTGTTGGCCATGCAGTTCCAACTGGAACAAAGCCAGTGGTGGACTGCCGACCAACTGCTTGCACAACAATTTCGCCAACTCCACGCCCTGCTCATGCACGCATGGGAATCGATCCCGTTTTATCGGGAACGGCTTAAAGTTGCAAGGTTTAATCCCCGCATCGCTGTCACTCCCGAAACATTTTCACAGATCCCTTTGCTATCCAGATCCGATGTACAGAAAGGGGGCGCTGCTCTGCTTTGCCGGCAACTACCTCATGGTCACGGGGAGATACATGAAGGGACAACCTCCGGCTCTACCGGCCGACCACTCAAATATTTGGGGACCCAACATTCCCAGCTCATCTGGCAAGCGCTCACACTGCGAGACCACCTCTGGCACAGGCGCGATTTTAAGGGAAAGCTTGGGGCAGTGCGGGTTGGTGCAAAAGACGGGAGTTTAAATAGCTGGGGCCCACCTGCCAACTTGGTCTTCGAAACGGGGCCAGCAGCCGTATTGAAAATCGGAACAGCCATAGATATTCAGGTGGCCTGGCTTCAAGAACAAGAGCCTGATTATCTTCTCAGCTATCCTTCCAACGTACTTGGTTTGGCTAAGTACTGCCTCAAGAAAGGCATCAAACTTCAAAAACTACGTGAGGTGCGAACACTAGGCGAAGCACTCAACCCCGAATTGCGCATTGCCTGCCAAGAAGCTTGGGGGGTACCCGTAGTGGACATCTACAGCGCCAATGAAATCGGCTACATCGCTTTGCAGTGCCCTGAGCACGACCACTATCACGTCCAGTCCGAATCGGTACTTGTCGAAATACTTCGGGAGGATGGCACCCCCTGCCAACCGGGAGAAATCGGCAAGATGACGGTTACCTCTTTACACAATTACGCCATGCCGCTAATTCGTTATGAGCTTGGCGACTATGCAGAGACGGGGGAGCCTTGCTCATGCGGCCGAGGCCTCCCAGTCATCAAACGCATCATGGGCCGGCAAAGGAATTTGATCACTCTACCAAACGGCAAACAACACTGGCCCGGAACGGGTTACGACAGATGGATAGATATAGCACCTATTGAGCAGATTCAACTTGTGCAAAAATCACCGCATCAAGTTGAGGCAAGGCTTGTTATGCAGCGCCGGCTCACAGCAGACGAACAAAAGCGGATGACACCTATCCTGCAGGAGTCTCTGGGCTACGCCTTCCAAATCGTTTTTTCTTATCATGGCGAACTCCACCGAAGCGCCAGCGGAAAATACGAGGACTTTATTTCTGAAATCGAACAAAGCCCGAGCAAACAGCACGAAAATACTTAGAAACATTGAAAAACCTCAATGTTATTTCACACGCCTAAGCTTAATTAGCTTCTACAATTCAACAACTTGATCGCATATTGAAATAGCTTATTCAGGACGGCTTATCTATTTATCCTCTCCCCCTAACTTTCAAAGAGCAAGTTTAAGACTTCAAGAAAAGCAACGATGACCAATGACACGCCGCCACAATTACCCTTATCCAACCTAGCCAGCGTGGCTTGGCCATCTATACCCAGCCCCGCCGGTGCCGCGATGTTAGCCGTGCAATATCAGCTAAACACGACTCAATGGCTTTCACCCGAGGCGCTTCTGGAACAACAATTCGAACAGCTACAACCACTTCTCACTCACGCCTATAAAACCATCCCGTTTTACCGGGACAGACTCGATACTGCAGGGTTCAACCCCCACCATAAAATCACCCCAGAGCAGTTTTTTTCCCTAGCATTACTCCACCGCAGCGAAGTTCAGTCAGCGGGTGCGAGTTTGCGCACTCAACAACTGCCTGAAGATCACGGAAGAATTCTTGAATACCAGACATCAGGCTCGATGGGCCGACCAATTGAAGCATTGGGCACGGATATCACTCAGTATTTTTGGAATGCTTTGACACTACGTGACCATCTTTGGCATAAGCGCGATTTCTCGGGCAAACTTGCCTCAATCCGTACCACTGTCGAAGACGGTATTGCACAAGGGTGGGGCCCAGCAACAGACACTGCATTCAATACCGGCCAGACGGCGATGCTTAACATCCGGGCAGACACCGATAGTCAATTGCAATGGCTACAAGAACAAAATCCGGACTATCTGATAAGCCATCCCTCCAATATTCTTGCGCTGGCCAATCGATGTATCGAGAAAGCAATCCCGCTGACGAAAATGCGCGAAGTGCGCTCCTTTGGTGAAACCGTCACGCCCGAGTTGCGTGCAGCCTGCCGGAAAGCTTGGAACGTCCCGGTAACGGACGCCTACAGTGCGCAGGAAGTCGGCTATATCGCACTACAATGCCCAGAGCATGAACACTACCATGTTCAATCGGAAAATCTTCTGGTCGAAGTTTTGAATGACCAAAACCTCCCCTGTAGCCCCGGTGAAATCGGGCGCGTGGTGATCACAACGCTGCATAATTTTGCTATGCCGTTAATCCGGTATGAAATCATGGATTACGCCGAGACAGGGCAGCCATGCCCATGCGGGCGTGGCTTACCAGTTATTAAACGGATTATGGGACGGCAGAGAAATCTTGTAACTCTGCCAAATGGAACGCGCCACTGGCCCAGCTTCCCGGCATCAAGCTGGACATTCATCGCCCCCATTCGCCAAATTCAACTGGTACAGCGGCAACTGGATAGCATTGAGGCGCGACTTGTTTGCGATAGACCATTAACTACAGAAGAAACGCGTCAATTAACTGCAGTGCTCCAGGAGCACCTTGGATACCCGTTTCAGATCACCTTCCAACACATGCACGAGATCCAACGTAAAGCCAATTTCAAGTACGAAGACTTCATTTCCGAGATCCCGGCGTAAACGCCTTATTTGACATCCTCGTTGCCAGTTAGCAGATAGCCGATAGTCAGGTTATCGAACAACGCCGAACCAGTCGATATAAACAACCTCCGCCTGCTGCCAGCCTGTGGGCCGTCGCGCAGGATGCAAAACAGGTCAGCAACATCCTTTTCCGCAACTAGCCCAGCGCTTTGCCATGCCAGCAAGTCTCCGAAGTGCAGCGAGTCCATCGTATCCGTGTAGAGGTCGGCTGCGCCAACCCAAGATGGATGCAATTCGTGCTGGTCTTCACTATCCGCCCCGAGGCTGATGACCAGCTTTGCATCGCACGAGTCAGGCGCGCACAACGGTGAGGTGCTCGTGGTGGCGAGAACCAGGGTGTCACATCTGCGCGGCGGTTGCTGTTCCGCCACAATACGCGCATCAGGAAACTCTTCCGCCAACACCATAGCGGTACGTGCCGCTTGTGCGGAATCGGTATCGTAGAAGACAACGTCCTTCGTAGCCCCCGATGCGAGCGCGTAGAAAGCGACGTAATACCCCACCTTGCCGGCACCGAAAACACCAAGGCGACCAGCGCACGGCGCCAACCAACCCAAGGCCAGCGCAGCACAAACACCGGTGCGCGCTGAAGACAGCAGACAGGCATCGAATGCGTGGGTGATGAAGTTTTCTTCGGGATGCAACGCGAATGCCTTGCCCACGGTAATCTGACCCGGCACCTCGCGCTGCGCAAGATTGGTGCCTACCAACTTGACCGTCTTATGCACCCGCTCGCCATTCCGAAGCACACAAGGCATCAAGCGAAAATCGCCCTCATTCCTTCCATCGGAGAAAACCTGCTTGTGCGGCAACTCCAAAGAGGCGCGCCCTGCTGCGATATCCGCGAGCTGTGAGCAAATGTAGTTGAGATATCCCTGAGGATCGCAGGTAAGCAGTTCATGCACCCGCAGGTTGTCGAAATACTCACAGGGTTCTTGGGCAATACGCAGGACCGCGTTTAAATGTTCTTTCATAGCGGCCATTCTACCGAAACGCAACGAGCTATTGAAGCTTGCGTTTCAGGCTTAACGTAAAACTCAAGAAAGTGCACGCCTCCCACCGGGCGACGGATTCGTTTTCTAAAAAAACAAGCTCCCTAAGCATCATCTCTTGCTATTGGATAAAATGCCCGACTGACTTACCAACGCAGCTACCAACACAGGACATCAATCAACATGACTCAGGACGAACTCAAACAAGCCGTTGCACGCGCGGCCCTCGCTTACGTTGTTGAAGGAAAAATCGTCGGGGTGGGCACCGGATCAACTGCACGGATGTTCATCGACGCGCTGGCCGAAATGAAAGACCGGATCGCCGGCGCCGTGGCCAGCTCGGAAGACACCAAAAACCGCCTCGAAGCCCATGGCATCAAGGTCTTCGACCTTAACGAGGTTACCGACCTGCCCGTCTATATTGACGGTGCCGACGAAATCAACGCCGAAATGCACATGATCAAAGGCGGTGGCGCGGCGCTGACGCGCGAGAAAATCGTTTCCGCCGTTGCCACAAAGTTCATCTGCATCGCCGACGGATCAAAGTTCGTTCCGGTTCTTGGCAAATTCCCGCTCCCGGTGGAGGTCATCCCGATGGCCTGGACCTACGTTCAGCGCGAGTTGACCAAGCTGGGCGGCACAGTAACGCTGCGCGAAGGCGTCATCACCGACAATGGAAACCTGATTCTGGACGTCAAAGGCCTGCAAATCGTCGACCCGGTCGATCTTGAATCACGCATCAACCAGATCGTTGGCGTCGTCACTAACGGCCTGTTTGCCAGCCGACCAGCCGATGTATGCCTACTCGGAACCAGCAGCGGCGTACAAACGATGAGCGCCGACTGAAACATAACTGTAATCTTGACCGGTTAGACTCTTGAGATTGCAACTCTACCCGAGTCGAACTACGGAGCCGAAAGCATGAGCGACCACACTTCCAAGAACTTTGATCTTGAACTCGAAAGCCTGCGCACCCGCGTTCTGCAAATGGGCGGCATGGCCGAGCAACAGGTGCGCAAGGCCGTCGAAGGGCTTTACGGTGGCGACCGGCCTTTGCTCGAAAATGTCATCCGCAACGATGACCGTATCAATCAGATGGAAGTTGAGATCGACGCTTTATGCAATCAGATCATTGCCAAACGCCAGCCAACAGCCATCGACCTGCGCATGATCGTCTCCGTGCTCAAAGCGATTTCCGACCTCGAACGCGTTGGTGATAAGGCGAGAAAAATCGCCCGCCTCGGCATTGAACTGGGCAACCAACCGGCAGGCGGCTTGTTGAATGTTGAGCTGAAACACATGGCAGAAACGTCGCTGCGCATGCTTCGCCTCTCGCTGGATGGCTTTGCCCGCCTTGACGTCAACCTGGTCACAGAAGCCATGCGCCTTGATGAAGCGGTCAACGCAGAATGCCGCTCGGTAAACCGGCAGTTGATTACCTACATGATGGAAGATCCGCGCACGATCACCCGATCACTGGACATTATGTCCATCGCCAAGGCCATCGAACGCATCGGCGACCACGCCACCAACATCGGTGAATACGTCGTTTTCATGGTCAAGGGGCTTAACGTGCGCCATGCCTCAACGGCTGAAATCGAAACACAACTTGCCAACAACGATTAACGCCCTTCCGCAACAGCATCGCACCCCATGAAAAAAGCCCCTTTCTGGGGCTTTTTTCTTTTCGGCCGAATCAAGCTTTCGGCGGAACGTAACCTTGCACCTGTTCAGCACCACTGCCAAAAAAATGCTTTTCGATCTGCTCGGCCAGATACTTGCGATGCCCCGCGTCAGCAAGATTCAAGCGATTCTCGTTGATAATCATCGTCTGCATGCGAATCCACTGCTGCCATGCTTCTTTCGACACACTTTCAAAAATACGCTTGCCCAATTCGCCCGGATAAGGCGGAAAATCAAGCGCCTCGGCCTCGCGACCAAGCTTGATGCAATTGACCATTCTTGCCATGAAATGAACTCCGTAAGACAAAACCACGATCGGTGAAAGACGCTTTGATTATACCGTGCCAGGTACTTAAAGCGCTTTCGCAAATACTTTGGAACGACGCTGCAGGTTATATACCAGCCGCTTTTCTTCCGGCAGTTGATCGACATATTGCTCGACAAAGCCGCGCTCCTTGAACCAGTGCGCAGTCACCGTCGTCAGCACAAACAAGCGCTTGATATTCACCGCGCGAGCACGGGCTTCGATGCGCTTTAGCAACTGCTCGCCGTAGCCCCAACGCCGGTAGTGTGGATGCACGGCGACGCACGCCAACTCGGCCTGATCACCGCCGTAGGGATAAATCGCCGCACACCCCACGATCAAGCCGTCGTGCTCAACCACTGAAAAACGAGTAATTTCGCGCTCAAGCAGTTCGCGCGAGCGACGCACCAAAACACCGGCCTCTTCCAGAGGCTCGATCAACGCGACCAGCCCACTAATGTCGTCCGGCCGGGCATCGCGCAGTATTTCGAGTGATTCACGGGTGATGATGGTACCCACACCATCGCGTGAAAACAGTTCACGCAGCAGCGTGCCATCTTCATCGAAACCGATCAGATGCACCCGCCCCACGCCAGAGCGGCTGGCGCGCACGGCACTGGGCAAAAAACGCTTCATATCCGGAGAGAGCCAATCGCCAATCATGATCAGGCGCTCGGCAACGTCCGTCGTCAATTCATCAAGCAGCTTGCCGTCGATATCGGTGACGCCCTGGCTATCGGTCAGGAAGATGAGCTTGTCGGCATTGATGGCGACCGCGGTGGCCTCAGCCACTTCTTCGAGCGTCAGGTTGAATATCTCGCCGGTCGGGCTGGTCCCCATGCACGACAACAGCACCACATTGCCGAGCCCGAGCTGAGCACGAATCCCGTCGGCGTCGATCTTGCGTACGCAGCCGGCATACTGCATATCTACGCCGTCGAGCACACCAAGCGGCTTGGCCGTGATGAAATTTCCGGCAATCACGCGAATCGTGCTGTTGGCCATCGGCGTATCGGGCAGGCCCTGTGAAAGCATGGCATCAAGCTCGAGATAGACGCTGCCAACCGCATCAATCACGCAATCGAGCGTGGCCGCGTCGGTCACCCGATAGCCGCGATGAATCTCGGATTTGAGCCCCTTTTCGGTCAGCTCTTCTTCGATCTGCGGGCGCGAACCATGGATCAAAACCAGCCGAACACCAAGCGCTGCCAGCAGGTTGGCATCGTAAGCAATAGTCCGTGCCAATGGCCCGGTAATCGCCTCACCGCCAAAGGCGATAACAAAGGTCTTGCCACGAAACAGATTGACGTACGGCGCAACCGAGCGGAACAGCGATACGAAATGGACGGAGCTCAATTCTTCGATCATGGTCTTATTTTTCCTTGCCCTTCTCTTTTAGCTTTTCAGGGAACAGCGCTTTTTCGAGCCGCTCACAAATGGTTCGCAGGATCTTCACGCGCGCAAAGTTCTTGTCGTTGGCCTCAACCAGCGTCCACGGTGCCGTGCTGGTACTCGTCCGGTCGACCATATCGCATACGGCTGCATGATAAGCCTCGCTCTTTTCCCGGTTACGCCAGTCTTCCTCGGTAATCTTGAAACGCTTGAACTCGATTTTCTCACGCTCCTTGAAGCGTCTGAGCTGCTCCTTATCGCTGATCTGCAGCCAAAATTTGATGACAATGGCGCCATCGTTGTGCAGTTCGTGCTCGAAGTCATTGATCTCCGAGTAGGCGCGCAACCAGTCAGCTTCAGCGCAGAAGCCTTCAACACGCTCAACTAGCACGCGCCCGTACCAGGTCCGGTCAAAAATACCGACCCGCCCAACGCGCGGAATATGCCGCCAGAAGCGCCACATGTAGGGCTGCGCGCGCTCTTCCTCGGTGGGCGCAGCGACGGGAACGATCTGGTATTGCCGGGCATCGATCGCTGCGGTTACGCGCCGGATACTGCCGCCTTTGCCCGCCGCATCAGAGCCTTCAAAGGCCAGGATCAACGAGTGTTTCTTGAAATCCGGATGGCGAACCAGCTCTGAAAGCCGCCCCTGCCATTTGGCCAACTGCGTTTCGTAAGCCTTCTTTTCGATCTTTTGCGTCAAATCGAGCGCCGTCAGCACATCAAGCGAGTCGATTTTTGGCGCCATCGGCGGTGCCACCGGGTAGTTCTGGTCACGCGTATCAGCCAGACGCTTCTTCATGGCATCAAGAACGACCTTGCCAACGGTCAGCGAACGGTAATTATCATCGGTCCCTTCGACCATGATCCACGGTGCCCAAGGCGTGTTGGTCATGCGCAGCACATGGCCAGCAGCCTCCTGCAACTTGTCGTAGGTCTTCAGGCGCGCCCAGCTTTCCTTGGTTACCCGCCAAGCGGTGCGCGGGTCTTTTTCAATCGCCTTCAGGCGCTGACGCTGCGCGTCCTTAGACAAATGGAACCAGAACTTGAGCACCAGCGCACCTTCATTGACCAACATCGCTTCAAAGCGGTTGATCTGATCCATGCGCTGATCAAGATCGCCCTTATCCAGCGTGCCGCGAATGCGCTCGGCAATCGGGCTGGAGTACCACGATCCGGCAAAGATGCCGAGCCGCCCCTTGGGCGGCAAGGCCCGCCAGAAACGCCACATGTAGGGGCGCTCCCGCTCTTCGTCAGTGGGCGTTGAAAAGGCCAGCGTCGAAAGATAGCGCGGATCCATCCATTCGTAGAGCACATTGATCGTTTCGCCCTTGCCGGAGCCATCAACACCGCTGATCAGGATCACGATCGGGAATTTTCCGTTTTCACGAAAATCGAATTGCGCATCAAGCAACGCGGCGCGCAGCTTGGGCTCTTCATCACGAAACCTTGCCTTGTCGATCTTGTGTCCCAATTCCGCCGATTCAAACATGATCTACCTCCCTCTGAAGTCGCCCCATAAACACTGAATCGCCGCCAACGCGGCCAAACCCGCCGTTTCGGTACGCAAGATACGCGGCCCGAGGCGTAGTGGCTTAAAGCCGACAGCCACCGCCATCGCCAACTCTTCCGGTGCCAGACCACCTTCGGCACCAATCAGCAATTCGATTTTGCCATTGTGCGCCGGAACGATGCGATCTAAGGAGTGTTCTGCGCCCGGCGCAAGCATCAGGCGCAGAATATCCTGCCCGGCAGCCTGACCCAGCCAGTTTTCCAGCCCCTGCAAAGCGAATACTTCTGGCACCCGATTGCGCCCGCACTGCTCGCAGGCAGAAAGCGCTACACCGCGCCAGTGCTCAAGCCGGCGCGCGGCACGCTCACCTTCCAGGCGCACCACACTGCGCCGGGAGGTCACCGGAACGATACGCGAGACCCCTAGCTCAACGGCCTTCTGCACCGTCAGGTCCATCTTCTCGCCGGACTGCAAGGCCTGCACAAGGGTCAGGCTGATCGGCGACTCGCACTCAACATCACGCCACTCAAGCACATCGACCGCCACGCGATCCTTCTCAAGCGTTGCAATGCGAGCAACATATTCGCCGCCAACACCGTCGAAAAGCACAAGACCATCGCCCACCCGCAGACGCAGCACCCGACTCGCATGGCGCGCCGCGTTGTCCGGCAGGCGGAAAGGCAAATTGGCCGACAACGCGGCAGACAGGGGTTCTGGGCAGAAAAATCGAGGAAAACTCATGATGGTATTATAGGGAAAACTCGCCATTCACGTTGCACCTAGGAGACTTTACTCTATGCCCATCAGCGCCCCGCTCAGCGATCTAGGCTGGAAAGCCCACGACTTCGAGCTCACTGACACATTTGGCACGCACAAAACACTGGCAACAGTGCGCGGCCCGAATGGCCTGGTACTGATGTTCATTTGCAACCATTGCCCCTACGTCAAAGCCATCCTCAACCGCATCTGCAGCACCGCGGTAGAACTTCAGTCCATGGGCATCGGCGTTGCGGCAATCATGAGCAACGACCCGCACGCCTACCCTGAAGACTCGTTCGCCAACATGCAAAAGCTGGCCAAGAGCCAGCAATTTTCTTTTCCCTATCTGTACGACTCGACCCAACACGTTGCCCGCGCCTATGGCGCCGTATGTACGCCAGACTTCTACGGTTTCAACCGCGACCTGGAGCTGCAATATCGCGGCCGACTCGACTCAAGCACGATAAAGCCGGCAACGCCCGACTCGCGCCACGAACTGCTCGAAGCCATGCGCCTCATTTGCGATACCAACCACGGCCCGGCAGAGCAAATCGCCAGTATGGGCTGCTCGATCAAATGGCGTAACTGATACGCCCAGTGTGATCACATCAAGAGTCAAAACCTACCACAGCGGCACAGAGACCACACAGAGAAGAGCTGGTTTTTCCTGTGTCGAAGGAGTATTTCACTGGTGCTTGATTCGATCATCAATAGATTTCTCTGCGTTTTCTCTGTGACTCTGTACCTCTGTGGTGGGGTTATCGTTTTCGATCACTTTCATGTGCTTGTCCTGACAATACCCCACGGGCAACGAAAAGCTCAACTCTCCTGCAACAAGGTCAGTTCATCATCCGTATGCCGGAGCCTTACAGCCAGCGTGCGGGCAAGCTGGCAAATCAGCACAAAGGCGATGCGTTTGTGCTCCTCAGTCAGATAGTTGAATTTTTCTTCCGTCAGCACATAGAGTTCAGTATCGGTGGATGCAATCGCCGTGTTACCGCGCGGACGATGATCAAGAAACGCCAGCCCACCAAAGAACTCACCCGGGCCAAAAGTCGCGATGTGACACAAACGAGAAGTTCCTCCGACGCAGCCCATGATTCGCAATTGACCACTACGGATGAGATAAAGATTCGCATCCGTATCGCCGCGCTCAAAAACCACCTCGCCCGCCTTGCATGATCGCTTTTCCAAACAATTGGCCAGGTCCGACAGCGTCTCCGGCTTGCTTCCTTTGAACAGCTGAATTTCATGCAGCTCCAGTGGCGGCCCCTCGACATCAGTCTTCCCAAGCCCACTCAGCAGGCGATCCTCAACCCACTCGATAGCCGCTTCGAGCGTCGGCATGATAATCACTTTTTCGTCATCGGCGATCACCCCGGCCAATTCGAGAAACTCACGTAAATTCCGGCCATTCGGCAAACTTTCACGCACATTTGAAAGCAATAGCGGCGCATTGCGTTCAGCGAGCACATCGCGCACCAGATGGAGCATGTGTGCCGCGGTTACATCAACCGACTGAACCCTTTGCATATCAAGAATCAGATATTCAGCACTCTGCAACTCCTGTTCAAGGGTCAGGTAAAGTTGATGCGTAGTACCAAAAAAGAGGCTGCCCTGCAGCTCGAAAATCACCGCACCTTTCCCGCGCTGCTCGAGTATCTGCATCTCGGCTTCCGGCCGGTACCAGGTTGACGAACGCTGCCCGACAAAGCTCTTGCGGCGAATAACGCTGCCGCCCACCTGTTCGCGCAGGAAAAGAATAATCGAGAGGAGCACGCCCACGGCGGATGCCGCGATTAGCCCGACAAACAGTGCAACGCCAACCACCGCCAGAACCACCGAAAAATCCAGAACCGTCGAGCGCGATTCGAGGAAGCGCAAAGGATCGGTATCGATCATGCGCAAACCGACAACGATCAACACACCGCTCAAGGTCGCGATCGGAATCCATGCAACAAAAGCCCCCAAGACCAGCGCCACGACGAGTGCCATCACGCCTTCGATAATGCCGGAAAGACGCGTCTTGGCACCGCTCGACAGATTGACCAGGCTGGCGCCCATGGTGCCGGCGCCGGGCATGCCGCCTATCGTTGAAGAAACCACGTTGGCAAAGCCTTGAGCGGCAAGTTCCCGATTCGGATCGTGGCGCGTCCGCGTCATCTGATCAAGCACAACGCAGGTCTTCAAGGTATCAATGGAAAGAAGCGCCGCCAGTGTAATAGCGCTACCGACAAGCGCACCCACCTGCGATAGCTTGAGTTCGCCGATCTGATACCAACGACTAGTGATCAACTCAACGTAACCTTCGGTCGTCGCGCCGAGCGGTCCGATAACCAGCGTGTTACCGGAGAGTTCAAGAAGCGACGGATCAACGAAGGAAATTCCGACATACGCCAGAATGCCGGCAGCAATACCGATGATCGTTCCGGGGACGGCCTTGGTCAGCTTTGGTGCAAGCAGCAAGGCCGCAACAGTTACTCCGCCAATGGTGAGGCCCCGCCAATCCCAGTGTTGCGGGGTAATCAACACCTCCAGCCAAAATTTGCCGGCAGGCGCTCCAGCAAATTTCGGAATCTGGCTACCGATAATGATCAGGCCAACACCGCTCAAATAGCCACTGACGACCGGGTACGGAATGTATTTGATTAACTTCCCGACACCGAGAAAGCCGATCAGCCCCTGAATCACGCCGGTCAATATACCCAGCACGGTCATCATCAACACCACCGGAATCGGCTGCACGCCCTGTGACACAAGTTGAATGGCAAAAGCCGCAAGAACCGCGGCTGCCGGCGCGCAAGGCGCACTGATCAGACGATCCGTCCCGCCAAAGGTCGGCGCGATAAGCCCAAGAGAAACAGCACCGAGAATCCCAGCCAGCACCCCGAATGCCGCGTACTGCGGGCTAATTGCGGAATAGACGGTCACTCCGAAAGCCACTGCCGCAGGCAAGGCCACCAGCATGGCAGCAAAACCGCCCCAAAAGTCGCCTGAATGGCGCATTACCGTTCCGGAAAACTCGCGCATCACCCACCCCCGAAGTCAGCAAAAGGTATGTTGCGAACAGGCTAACACGATACATCACGTCCTGCACAAGACGATGCTACGGAAAGAAAACGGACAGGAGCCACCCTTGCATCGCCATACCGGAAACCCGATGCCCAACGCATGCTTTGCAACAAATTCACGAGGCATTTCACGATTGCCACCAAATTTAGTATTCCGGCGCTTGGCTGCTATCTAAAGTTATGTAATGCTAGCCCCTATTCTGGTGTAGCGTGGTGCCGCACCAACCCTCGCGAGAAGCACGGGGGGTCCAAAACCCTTCTGGAGCACCTGCACAATGTCTGACACAAACAACGCCAACATCGACACCCTGGCATTTCGTTCCGAAATTGACGACAAGCTGCTTAAATCTGTTGCGGCAGAGCCTGCTACAGCAAACACCAAAGAAATCTACAAAGCCATTTCTCAGATCGCACGCGACCAATTGGCAGCGCGCTGGGTAAAAACACAAGTCGCCGACCGCAAAAAGAAAACTCGCCGCATCTACTACATGTCGATGGAATTCCTGATCGGCCGCTCGCTGAATAATGCGCTTTCTGCGCTCGATATGCACAGTACGGCCGAAGCCGCGTTCTCCGAGGCTGGCGGCCCTTCCCTGACCGACATCCTGGAGTGCGAGCCGGATGCAGCGCTCGGCAATGGCGGTCTTGGCCGCTTGGCGGCCTGTTTCCTCGACTCGATGGCCACGTTAGAGCTGCCGTCCTGGGGCTATGGCATGCGCTACGAGTACGGCATGTTTGCCCAGTCGATCATCAACGGCGGCCAGGTCGAACACCCCGACTCGTGGCTGGTCGACGGAACGCCGTGGGAGTTTCCCCGCCCCGGCACACACTTCACCGTGCGCTTTGGCGGCACTGCCGAACACCACGGCGAATGGGCCGAATGGAACGCCGCCGAGGCCGTGGAAGCCCGCGCTTACGACTATGTCATTCCCGGTCACGGCACAGATCGCGTCAGCACACTGCGCCTGTGGAAGGCCGGTGCGCCGGCCCAGATCGACCTCAATGCCTTCAACTCCGGTGACTACGCTCGCGCCGCCGAATTCAAGAACCGGTTCGAAAACATTTCCTGGGTGCTCTATCCGAACGACAGCACCCCGGCCGGTCGCGAACTGCGCCTGCGGCAGGAGTATTTTTTCGTTGCCGCTTCACTGCAGGACATCCTGTTCCATCACCTTGAAGAGCACGGCACGCTGCACAATCTGGCCGACCAGATCGCCATTCACCTCAACGACACACACCCGGCAATCAGTGTGGC
>RRZT010100915.1_pt1 | contig 19905 bp, 20 predicted proteins | sample 2165551 | NCBI WGS metagenome assembly RRZT01 (sample SAMN10456910, study PRJNA506462) | wastewater metagenome | biome: wastewater; feature: sludge; material: wastewater sludge; isolation source: wastewater sludge with Escherichia coli K12::gfp cells carrying plasmid... | place: USA: Moscow, Idaho... | reverse complement strand
GAGCCTGACGACGGGTTGATCCCCATCCTTGCCCAGAAGAATCAGTAGGGACCGCCGTCCCTGTCGTGACGTCTCCTGGTGCAGGCGCTGAACCAGATCACCATCATGGACGTCCACCACGACCAAGGAGCGACCCCGCTGCAGGTCCCGCTTGCCTATCGCTGCCAGTGCCGTGGACTTACCCTGCCCGGTGGCGCCTACCAGGAGTGTGTGGGGGCTGGGGGCATCCTCGAATAGTCTGACCGCGTCGACCCCGGCCGCAGGCGCCACTTCTGGGAGAATCCCAGGCAGGCGGGCCGGCGTGGCCAGTAGGTGACTCACCAAGTCCTCGGGGTAGGGCAGGAATCGATCGTTCAGGTCGGGGTGCTCTACGAGTCGACCTGAGCTGGAGGTGTCCGCCAGCAGCAGCGTGGGAACCGTGCGCGACCCAAGCTTTCCGTGGATCTGTAGCAAGCCGAAGACGGGTGAGGGCGGGGGATCGTCAACGATCTCTCGCAGCGCCCAACCCTGCATTGCGGCGGCTTTGTGGCTGCTCTCGGCACCCGCGTCAAGCCTCAGGGTCATGAGCCACCGTTCGCCGAGTTCAACGGCGACGGGCCACGCCAGTGCCCGACGAGTCACTGGTCCAAGAAACTCAGCCTCTTCCCCAGCCAGCGTGATGGGCTGGCCTCGAAAGGTCCGCCACGGGCGGCGCCGCGTCGGCGCACCGAAACCCAGCCACGGCTGAATGCTGGTTGAAGCCGCCACCAACGAGTCCAACACCGATCGGGCCTGGGCGGAATGCCAAGAACGAGCGGCCAGACCGCAACTCAACACACCCTTGTTGGTCGCCACGTAGAAGGTGATAGAGCAGGTGGGGTCAGCCAACAGCCACAACGTACGCAGGAACTTCTCCGAGCCGGCCATCACATCCTTGAACTCCACCGTTCGCGAGTAGATGATGGGCACGTACCAGGTGTGTTCGCGAGGCTGGGGCCGGGTTTCGTGATCTGCACGTGCCGATTCGGAATGGCGTGATTCGAAGGTCATATCCAGTCAGACCGGTCCCGCGCCTCGGAATCGTCTGCGTCCTGACACCACGAACGCTCACCCATGTAGCGCGGGGCCGCACTGCTGAGTCGGCAAGGAAGCAGGCGCCGACGGGGCTGGAGTCAACGCTGGTGGGGGAACGGGCGAATCGGCCGATCGCGCCGCCGTGTGTCGGCGGCGTCCAGCGTGGGGGACGCTGCCGGCGAGACCGTGCGCGTGCCCAAGACGAGGGAAACCGATGGAGCAAGGGGAGGCAAACGAACATGCAGGCTGTCTTGACCGAGCGAGTCGCCGAACTGGCGGCGCAAGCACCGATGCCAGCAGTGGCCGTGTCGGTGTTCGGGGTGAACGAGGTTCTCAGCGCCGGCGCTTGGGGAACCGCGGATCTGCGAACCAGGGAGCCAGCGACTCTCCACCACCACTGGGACTTGGCCAGTCTCACCAAGATGTTGGTCACCCTTCCCGAGATCCTGTCGCTGGTCGAATCGAACGCTCTGGGTCTGGACCAGAGAATGGGTGACGCCTGGGAGACGGCACACGGGACAGATATCGGAGAAGCAACGATCCGCCAGGTACTCGCCTACGACGCCGGCATGCCCGCCTCCGAATTGTTCTACAAGCAGGAGTCAACAGCCGGCCGCATCCGGGCCGCGGCGCTAGCGACACCACGCAACAGACCGATCGGCTCGGGCGCCGTATACTCCGACATCGGCGCCATGGTGTGTGGATTCATGGTGGCCGACCTCGTCGGACCGCTGGATGAGTTGGCGCTGCATCGTTCACGCTTACGATTCGGCGTTGAGCCTGGCATCGCGGTGGCCACCGAAGACTGCCCATGGCGAGGCCGGCTGATGAAGGGTGAGGTCCACGACGAGAACGCCTTCGCTCTCGGCGGCGTCGCCGGCCAAGCGGGCGCCTTCGGCGCCTTGTCTCAGGTCACCCGAGCAGTGCAGAAGTGGATGGCGGTCACGAGTATTCAGGGAACGGTTTGGGCCGAGAGCGTCCAGGAGCAGTCCAGCAACCCCGACGGGGAACGCTTCGGATTGGGATGGTGGCTTGCCCCGACCCGGGGACTGGGCGGCCCGAACCCCGGTGACGACGCGTGGGGTTGCTCAGGATTCGTCGGCAATCGGATCTGGGTCGAGCCCAGCCGTGGATACGGAGTTGTTCTCCTGTCCAACCGGATCCACCCGACAAGGGTCGACAGGGGGCCATACAACGCCTGGTGCGATGAACTGCTTACGCTGGTGGCGCACGAGACCGGCGGAGGTTGAGTTAGCAGCGCGACGGCCTTGCATGCCAGCGGCCAATCGCAACGAGAGGGGCGGCTGAGAGGCTTGCAAGGTCGTGAAGAGTTCGGCTCGGCGGCGGTCGAAAGAGGATGATCCTGGCCGTCGGTTGAGTTCGGTCTCAGCTTTGGCGAGCTCCTAGGGGGTGCGGACGGAGAGGTCGGTCGACTTCGGGAAGTACTTGCGCAGCAACCCATTGGTGTTCGTTGGTGCGACCCTGTCAGAAGTGGCGGCGCAGAACTAGATCTTGGTCCCGGTGTCGATGGTGACGTCGAGGTGCTTGGCCATCTCGGTTCCCTGATCCCAGGCCAGGCTGCGCCTTAGCCCGGATTCACCGACGGGTTTAGTTGCGGCCTTTAGGATCGTTCCCTGGCCAACTCGGTGTCACCTCCCGAAAGTGTTCCTGGACGCTACCTACTGCAATGGGCGGTCGACCGCGAGTGGTGTCCCAGGGGGTTCGCGGCACTTGCATTGTCCGCTCTCTAGTAAGGTTGGATCCATGGCTGCGGCGCAACGTCGACTAGTCGTCTTCTGCGGGGCCCCGGACAGTTGGCGCGGACTAGAGCAGATCGCCAACTCTGAGTCGATACGTGAGAGATTCGAAGTAGTCGGGGTTGTGGCGGATCACCGCTCGACCAGAAGTGATCCTGTCGCTACGGTAGCTGCGGCATTTGGAATCCCATTACTTGTGGATCATCTAGGGGCCGAGTCGTCACGACAGTGGATTGGGGCCCTTCGCCCTGACTATGGGCTGATCCTGACTTTTGGCGAGCGGTTGCCGGTCGATGTGATTGGACTCTTCTCTGGATACGTACTCAATGTCCATCCCTCGGATCTTCCGAAACGACGGGGAGGCATGGCTCTGGAGGCCACCATCCTCTCCGGAGAGTCGTTGGTCCTTACTGTTCACAAGGTCACCAGCCGGCTGGATCAAGGACCATGGCTATTGAAGAGTGCGCCGGTGTCGGTTTCCAATCTCGACATCGACATCGTCTCCCGAATCCGCTGGTCCATGACAGGCGAGATCGTTGAGGCCGCACTGCTGCTCGTGGCAGACGATAGGGACCACTTTCGAGCCCAGGATGAGTCAGCCGCGACTTACATGTGGAGAAGAGATACGCCTCGACATCTTGCCGTGCGATGGGCTCTCGACGACCCTTCGATGATTCTTCGTCGTGCGCTGGCAGGCGGAGCGATCGTGTACGTCGAAGTGGCCAACGAGGTCACCCAGTTGCACCTAACCCAGATGTTCGTCGTGCTCGCGGAGCACTCTCATATGCCAGGTCTGGTACTCGCCTATGATGGTGCGGTACTGAAGGTGGCGTGCAACGGAGGCTACTTACACGTGACCCGTTTCGAGAGGCACCTTGGTGGCGGCAGAACTTCCATCGTCGAAATGGATGCTATCCAGTCGCAGTTCAAATCATTCGGTCAAGAAACGGTCGCGTTTCTCTCCCCAGAAGAGGTTGACCGACGATTGAATCAGGATTGATTGCAGCCCGAGCAGCCGTCGTCCCCAGCTTCAGAGACTATACCGTCTGGGAAGAGACCGTTTCCGCACGATGAACAACTGTCGCCAGCGTCGTCGGCAGGATCATAGTAGAACTCTTGAACGCTCAACGGACCAGATGCGGGGGCTTGGGGTGACGAATTCACTGGCCCAGAATAGACCTTGATGATCGGTAGTGTCAACGAACGCGTTGACTCCGCCAAATGCCCGCGTAACGACTCGGCATAGTCGCGGCTTCGGCATAGATCGACGACCAGCAGGGGGTAACGCCCGGACGAGTGAGTTCGTCCTGTTGACGCCCGGCGGCGTCAGCCTCGGCCAGCAGGGTGACCCACTGGGCAGCAGTGTTGAACAGGACCCGGTCGTCCTGGCAGGCGCGGATCGTCAACCCGGTGGCCAAGAGATGCTCCTATGTCAGTCAAGCGGCGCCGGAGACGAGTCGTTCGGTCTTGGCGTTGGCGTTGAGGTGCCAGTAGACCTCGCAGGCGATGGCCCGGTGAGGCGCCGCTTGAGGTCTCGTGACGTCTTGCCCTCGGCCGTGCGCCGAGCGGCGTAGTAGTAGGTCTCGGCGTGATCTTGCAGCCGCGACACCACGATGACGTGTAGTGCCCGGTCGGGTTGTCGGTCACCGGTCCGGTTGAGCCGGTGCCGGTTGGTCATGCCTCTGCTGGCGGGGGTCCGGGGCGACCCCGGCGGGAGCGGCGAAGGCTGCTCCGTTTCGGATGCGCCCGTGGTGGGACCACGAGATCAGCAACTGGGCTGCGGTGAGCGCGCCCACTCCTGGTAGATCGAGCAGGGTGGCGCAGTCCGCCATGACGAGCCGTTCGATGTATGTCTCCGTGTTCGGCTGCTTCGGCCCTGCCCACGCCCTCCGTGGAGCACCGAGCCACAGTTCAAGCAATCCGCGCCGTTTCGCGCCGCACGCTGCCCCTGGAGGGGTGCGCAGGCTGGCGCAGCGATCCAGTTGTTGATCCGTGGTCCCTTGTCACAGGTGGTGGCGCAGTTGCTCCGGGGCGTTGACGATCAGGGCTTTCAGTTGACCGATCGCGCGGTGCGGGCAAGCACCGCCCCCGTGGCCAGTGGAGAGCAGCACTCGTATGGCTTCGCGGTCACCCCGCGCGCGTGGTGCTACGAGGTGGTCACGCGACACGATTCACGCGCCGCCTGCACGGCGTCGAGTTCGTCGGTCTTGGCTCCGTTGCCGCGAGGCGGCCGCGACGCTCGATCGATCTCGACGACCCATTCACCGCGGCTCGAGGAGGAAGGTGGCGAGTCCGTCGTCGAAACTGCCGGTGCCAGTGACCGCAAGTGAACGACGTATCGGCCAATGAGTCATTCGGATCAGTCACGATCACAGCACCGAGCCTGGCGGTCACCGGCAACCTCTCAAGGGGGCGCGGCTCTGAAGTGCTGTATACACCCGGCTCCCACCAGATGGCGATTGGTCGACAACTGCGAGCCGTCTACTTCGGCATCGTTCCCGTCCTCGCATCTGAGCCAGACCGCCGCTACAAGCTGGGTTGCGGGCGGCGTCCATGGCTTGAACGCCTCCAAAGAGTCTCACAGTGCGTCTTGCCGGTTCCGGGTGGGCCCAGGAACACGATGTTGCCCTTGGCGGTGACGAAGTCGAGGGCGCCCAGGTGGGCGATGGTGTCGCGCTTCAGGCCGCGGGCGTGGTCGTAGTCGAACTCTTCCAAGCTCTTGCGGGCTGGGAACCTGGCTGCCCCGATGCGGCCTTCCCCGCCGTGGGACTCCCGGGCAGTGGTCAGCGACCACTGACCGGCGCGAACACCCGGACCTGATGCAGGTCAGCTGCTGACCTCCACTCGCCGGCTCACCATCCGCGGGTCCACAGAGTAGTCATTGGAGTCCACCCGCACGCAATGGCAATTGGGCAGCCGCAGTGTGTGCCGCCACCCGACGGCGGGTGCCACCGGCAGCAGCGGCAACATCGCCGCCTTGTCAGCCACCCAGCGCAGGATCGGCTGGCAGCCCCATGACCCGTCTTGCTGTCAGGCGAACGGTAAGCGAGCATCAACGCACTCGGACTCGGTAGATACACACGCAGTTCGCAAGGGGGACCGTCGTATCACGCCTCCATCCAGGGATCGCGGTCGACGGACAAGACTTTCTCCCAATCGAGGCCGGCCGAGGCGTACTTCGAGATCAGGTCTTGAACAACTACCCCGCACCGCTCGACAAAGGACTTTAACTCCGCGTCGCTCCCGAGAAGGGGAACCTCCTCGTTCAACTGGGGATGCGCGGCGAGACCCTCTCTCAAGGCAGCCAGAGTCAAATGCGCCACTCTGGGCCGGATGACCGCGAGAGCGAAGTGCAACGACGGACTCCCTCCTTCATGGAAAGCGACATGCCTCGTACGCCTTCTAATCGCCAGAATCTGGTTTGGTGTCAGCTCCAGAGTCGTAAGCCCTCGCTCGTCCTCCACCTGCCATTTCCTCGTGCCTTCGACTTGCAGAACCAACACGTCGTGGCTGTCAGAGTGCGCGGGCAGGCCCTGCGCGTTGCCTCCGGCAAGGTATGCATTGACGTGGATCCAGGATTGTGAATCACCTGCGGCGCGGTCAACTACGGAATGTAACCTAGGGAGGAGAAGTTCTACATGATCGACAGCGATCGTGTACCCCCAGTTGAGGTAGTCGACCAACTTCTCCGATGAAACGAAGTCGAGCCGTTCCCTCCTATAGCGAGCGGACGAACGAAGCGCTGCGCCGTCAACTCGTCGTCCCTTGGAATATAGCCGGAAGTACTCCGCAGGATGCCTGTGGAGATCGACTGCAGCCAGCAAGTGACCGATGCCTAATCCGTTCTCGTCACCGACTCCCAACAGGAGTTGGCTGTAGGACCACGGGGAGCTGCTTGATGAAAGGAATTCCGTGACTGATTGGCTAATAACTGCTTCTAGCTGATAGGTCATACGTCAATCCTTCTATCGCCGACGACCAGTTCAGGTGTGCGCGGCAGGCCATACCTGAGAATCTGATCAGGGACTACGAACAGGGGAATGTCGAGCAAGACAAGGTGCCAGAACGAAATGCGCATCGTAATAAAGTTGGTCAGATGAAAGGCCAGGGCAGTGGCACCCCACAGGTTCCGCAGCCTCGGACTTGACACAACGCAAAGCGGGGAGAGTATCTCCCACACCACGGCACTCCGGGAAAGAATCGCAACGGCGGATCGTCGCCGACTGAGCCTGCGGCCCCACTGTGTGCCATTCAGGGCGAGCGCATTCCGCAAAGGCGCGCCGGACCCCAGCCAAGTATTGGTCTTGTTGGTGGGGGCCTCAAGCTTGGCCAGGCCAGCCTGTGCATACACGGAGACGACTAGGAGTTGCTCAAGCGCTAAGACCCACTGATCAATTCGGGGCTCAGTGGGTGGATCCACCTCCACCCACCCCCCGTGTTGAGGAGCAATGGCATCGCGCAGCGCTAGGAGCAAGGAAGCGTGATGGAGCGCCGCCTTGTTACTGGTTCGTGGGAGTGTCCTGCGAACCAAGTCATCGTGCAACATCATCGAGAAGACAGAAATGACCCTGCACATCGCACGACCGCGGCCGGAGCAGAAGAGGCAAAGAAATGAGCCTGCAACTGCCACATCACTCAGCCTTCTTAGCCTGTCGGATCGATACGTGCCCCTGCCGTCATGAAATATGGACTCCAGTTCCCCGACATACCTGGTTGAAATTCTTGCACGAACTGCTTGCCACAGCACTCCCGCCGAACAGAGACATCCCAGGATTTCGAGTCTTTGAGTTGCTCCGGGCTGATTCCAGAACGTGTGCGTGTTCATTCTTCCACTCGGTAACTATGAATGAGTCTGGCTCCAACTAACCCTTCAGGCGAACCTTCTGATAAGGGCGTAAGGTCAATCGTACAAGCGTAGATGTTCATCTCGATGACTTCGGAGCTTCGATAACCGCATCCAGGCCAAACCTGACCTCGAAAATGCGGCATCAGATCGTCCAGTCCGCGTATAACGAAGGCACAGAAGGAGTTCCGCGTGTCGAGGGAGGTCCCGCGGCGAAAGATCAGCGAGAAACAGTACTGGCTTGGCCCAGCTTCTAGCGGCATCAGGCGTCGCGGCTCAATCAATGGCGCGGCTTTGCCGTCCCTCAGTATCAGTTGGACCCTGATTACTCCTCGCAGAATGTCCGGACCCACCCCTGCGAACATGCGGTAGTGAGACACTCCTAAGTAGGTTCCTTGCGTTCGTACCGACATCAGGCGCGCGAGAAATTCCGCTGATGCCGCCAACCCCAGGGCAATAACCGCCCCGCGCTGGGTCAACTTCATGCTGACGGCGCACCCTCGGACGCACCGACAAGCAACTGCTTCTCGATGAGGTTGGAAATGGTCCCGTTAACTACCTCAACGTCGCTAACCCCGGCTGCTGCGCCAAGTTGCTCGCCAAGAGAATGCAGAGGGACTGGACTATCGGCGAGCGCGAACAACACGCTTTGGATAGCTCGCGCAACTTCTAGGCTCCTCACTCTCCCTGATCCGTCTTTCCAGACCACCACCCAAGAACCCTCTCCAGGGTCTGCTCCAGCGTCAAGCAGTCGCTCTTGCAAGTGAAGAATGTGAGTCGTGGGATTGAGCCGGACAGGATCGCAACGGTAGTCCACGACTGGCGTATCGTCGACGGTGCAGACAGCTTTGGCATAGGCGTATTCGAGCCTGCTACTGAAGCGAGCAAACGAAGCTGCATCGAGTAGCTCGGCACCGACGCTGGCGCATAGATCGCGGAAGGCCTCGAACCGATCCGCAAGAGGGGAGTCCGTGAGCGGCAACTCGCGGAAACGAAGCTCAACCATGTGGCCGATATTTGGGTACGAATTCAGCACCGAACCGAACCGAGCGTGCAGATAATTCAATCTCTTTGTCTGAAGTCCCTGACAGTATCGTTCGAGGTTTGGATCGCGCAACAAAGCCTCTAGTGCGCCTCGCTCGTCTGAGTCGAGCGCCGGTCCCTCTCGCAGTGTCGCTGGCTCCGTCTTTAGCTGTCGGCGCTTGTTTGGATCCGCGAGAATGCTCATCGCCGCGTCTTGGAAGTGTTGCAGGGCCACGTGCCGACTCCTTTGGATGTCTTTTGCTATAGATAGCTGGCGCAACAGGTCCTTTACCCAGTTCTCCACGTACTCCGGTTCCGGCCATTTGTACAGGGACGAGTTGGCAAGGCCCTTGCTTGGAAGGTTCTCGTCTTCAAGAAGGGGTCGCAGACAATCGGCAACCGACTTTCCTGATATTGGGTCGGCCACGACATAGACGCCCTTTTGTGAGCGCGCATGAGAGAACTGCTTGTAGGAGATCTCCCGGCTGACAACGAGTGGCACGCCGCAGGCGGCGGCCTCGCGGGGAATTTGGGGCCGATGAATGTCCACTGGGAAACCATGTTCCAAGAACGCTATGGCCGAGCAAGATCGGAGGTACTCGTCTACGCGCCAAGGCGCCATGAACTGGCTGCACTCGACCCGATCGGCCAAGCCTCGTTCCTCGGCCTCGCGGATGAACCGGTCCGAGTTGGGTCCCCCGAGTCCGGTAAGGACCCTCACATTTACGTCATGGCCTTCCGTCTTCAATGCGGCTACTGCGTCCAGCAACTGCACACCACCCTTGGCGGTCCCAAGTTTCCCAAAGACACCCACCGTGAACCCGGAGTTGGTCGGCAAGCACGGTCCCTCGGGTGTGAACTGAGACGCTGGACTCAGAATCGGCTTCCTGATCACGATCGAATCGACCCTCGCGCCACGCCTCTGGGCAAGGCCGGCACTGGTGGGGGATGAAAGGACGAGGTCTGCTCGCCCAAGAATCGAGCGGTAGGCCGCCTGACGATCGGGGCTGCCAGCCAGTCGCCACAGGTCACTGCCAGCGTGGATGACGCCGTAGGGGATTCCCAGAATCTCAGCCACATGGGCGACTGCAACCCCGTACGGCTCCATATAGTTCGCGACTAAGGCGTCGGGAGGCTCACGTTCCGCCTCCACCAATAACGCGTTGATCAGTCTGGTAACCAGGGGCTCATGCGTCGGTATATACCAAGCAGAGTCAAGATCCGTGGTGCAGTTGACCAACCGAAAGTCGACATCCCCGTATCGTCTCCTGAGGATGTGCCAATCTTCGGCGGAAACGTTGCATAGTTGGTAGGGGGCGTAGGCGTCGGGTAGATCGACCACGGTGACACTATTGCCCATCTTGGCCATGTGCCAGACAAGCCAAAAGAGATAAACACTCGTTCCCCCTTGAATCGGGGGAAACTTCCCTGCAATGAGCACCTTCATGTACACCCAGTATCTCGTTCAGAAGTCAGACTTGAAACCACTCCACGCACTTTTTCCAGGTCTTGGAGGAGTGCCTCAAAGTCATCAAAATCCGAGTCCCTCTCCACTACTACTGCTTCTGGTCGTTGCAGCGAGAGTGCGCTCGCTAAGATAGATAGAGTCGAGTCCGCAACCGGAGTGCTATGAGAGTCGATGAGGAACCCGTCATCATCGACGGAACCGCCCGCAATGTGCACCTCAACCCACCGTGCACGATTCAGTATGAAAAGAGCGTCCGTGGTCGAATGTCCCGGTATGCGATTGTTGCGATTGATTTCCAGATTTGCCACGTCAAGCAGCACGAGCGCCCCGGACTCAACGCAGACTTCAGCCATGAACTCGTAAGGCGTAGTTATCGTTTGCCCGAAAGACACTTGTTCAGTAATGTTCTCCAAGGCCAGTTGAAGACCTGTCCTATCGCGAAATTGGCGGATGTTCTGGATCAGCAACTGCTGCGAGCTCTGAGACCTCCAGACGGGAGACAGATGTCCCAAGTCGAAGCCTCCACCGCGGGACACGGATATGTGCTCTCCAAGGTAGGTAGCGCCCGTGATACGCGCGATAGTAGTTAGGTTATCCCAGTACCCGTCCATTACTTGAAGCGTGGCAGAACCGAGGGACAGGCTAACTCCATGCAAGACAACGGTGAACTCTTCTGACAGGGCTTCCAGTTCGAGGATCCGACTCTTGCTCAAGGGCATGAAGTGTTCGACCAGTACCTCGACACAGTCTATTTTCTCGGCAGCTTCAAATAGTTCCTCTCGAATGGACCGGCGATAGCCCAGTCCAACCTTGGGCTGAGTGCTAATCTTGGACCCTCCAATACAGACTCTGATAATCATCAAGGGAGGCGCTAAACCAAGCGGCTGCGTAGCGAGTGAGTACTGTGTCCTCCCGTTGTCTACGGACTACCTCGGCGCCAATTCGCGACCGTCGCGCCCAATGGGATGCTGGCGTGTTTACGCGTTCAAAAGACTTCGGAAGCCCGATCTTCGGGCGATTCGCAATGGCCTCCGCGTCGGGCAGGCCTGACTTGGACAAAAGAGTCTTCAGCGGGGCTTTCCCTGCGGTCCCCATCTTCTCCATGGGATCCATTCCAATAGCAGTCCACCAACAACTGGGATGCAGGAAAGGAACGCGGAGCTCAAAGGAGCTGTCCATTGAGCCATGGTCAAGCGGCAAGAGGTGCCGGTCACTCAACGGGTAACCTCGGTCCAACTCGAAGACTGCGTTCAAGGGGTCGGCGTGTCGATCGGGACTGGCGAACTCCTGAATCTCGTCACGCAGCTTCGTCGGAGTGCGCAAGGCCTGGGCTTTGGCGTGTAGATTTGCGAGATGGTTCGCCGGTGACTTGAACCAACTGTAACCGCCGAACAACTCGTCCGCCCCTTCCCCGCAGATGAGCACTCTCAAGTCCGGCGCTGCCGCACGAATGGCTCGAAACATCGCGTGAATAGCAGGGAAGTAGTAGCCAGACATCGTAGTGAGCGTCCGAGGCAGACTTAGTCTGAACTGGACGTCATCAACGTCAATAACCTTGCTTTCAAGACCGAGGTATTTGGCCACGCTTGATGCCAGCCTCAAATCCTCCTCATACTTGTCTCGCAGGGTGAAAGTAACTATCTCGCGACCATTCGCCACCTGCTTCAGATACACGGCTAACAAACTCGAATCAACACCTCCGGAGAGCAGCAACCCGACTCTGTCTGAATCCGTGTGGCTAATGCAGTCACTCGCTGCACCCAGTAATGTCTCCTGGAGCGACAGCCCCGACGGCGCGTCCGGCGACTCGCTCCATATGTAAGTGTTGCTGGGATTATCAGGGGCATCAATACTTGCGGTCAACGTGTGCCCTGGAGCTACCTGCTGAACTCCTTCCAGCATGTAGTTGTCGTAGTCTGTGAAGCCAAAAGTCGCCATGTTGGCCGCGAAGTCCCAGTTGAAGCGTGGTCTATGTCCCATCGCCACGAGGGCCGCGATCGTTGACGCGAACTTCATTCCTTCGTCGTCCCGAACGTAGAACAACGGTTTGATCCCACAGTGATCGCGAGCGGCTACGACCAACCTCCGTCGAAAGTCCAACACCATGATGGCGAACATCCCACTCAGCCTCGCGAACATCTTCTCCCCAAGAAGATCGTAAAGGCAGCGTAGGAGACCCAGCTCCGTTGCGGAACTCGAGGTCGAAAGCCCGAACTCAACTCGAAGCTCCTGCGCATTCCAGATCTCACCGTTGAAGGCGACCCACACTTCATCGTGGGTCTGTTGAACCTTGTCCCACGAGACAGACGTATCAGTGATGCGCAGGCGTCGAGCAACGAGTCCGCACACCCCTGGATGCTGGAACACTTCGACTTCGTCAGGGCCGCGATTCTCCAGAGTCTCGGCCGCAAGGAGTAGGCGGTCTGTGCGGAAGCTGCCTCCTACAAAAGCAGCGAAACCGCACATTCAGAAAACGTATCACGCGTCTCGGTCCCCTCAGTGGCCCCAGCAGAGATGCCCTTTGGCTGAGGGCAGTTTGCCTCATGCAGGGACGCGCCGACTCGGTGGTGGCTGCTCGCTGGCTCCGCTTCCCCGCGGGTCGCCGCAGCACTCCCTCCCCGCCACCTCCAAGGGGACGACCAGTCTCTGTGGGGGATGAGCGGGTTGAAGCACGCAGCGTGGACATGGTCGTTCTTGTTCGCCGCACGACCGCAGGTGATCGTGATCTTAGGGACGCCCGTTAGGCAGTTGAGCCCGGTCACCCGGAAGCGGCGATCGACCGCGGCCGCCGAGGCACAGCCGGGCCACGCGTTTGTGGTTGTCCTGTGCCCTTCATCGCGCACCAGCGGGCACGACCTTCGATACTCGTGCCGGGGCCGTTGCGGGCCAACCGCGCAGCCGTTGCCCCAGAGTGTCGTCAACAGAGGCAGGGTGGATCCCCGCGCGTTGGCTGGATCGTGAGGCGCCCAGCACCTGGCACTCCCGCCGGTGCGAGACGCCAAAGGTTGTCATGCAGTGGGCGGTCGGTAACAGCCCGGCGTTGGGGCGGGGTGACTATTTAGTTCGGCGATCTCTTTTGTGCCCCGCCGCCGGCACCTTAGACAGTCCATCTCGGTACAGACATGGACCGAAGATATCCGCGGGCAAGAGCTGTTGCGAGCATCCGGGCATAATGCAGGACGGCTTACCAGAGATGTGGCGCGAGCCAGCCGCGAAGGGTGAAAGCATCCCGAGGCGATGTCCTTCGCCCGTCCGATCCAGCTGAGGAGTCACCGGCATGTCCCACGAACACTCCACGGGCTTCGTCTCAGGTGGAGCTGGCGGAATCGGTCGCGCCATCGTCGAACGGTTGGTCGCCAATGGTATGCGTGTGGCCGTTTTCGATCGGGATCGAGCAGCGTTGAAGGAGTTGGCGTCGTTGCCGCAGGTCGCGCCCATTCACGGCGATGCTGGCGAGGTGGCCCCCGCGTTTGTCGCCCGGCAGGTGATCGAGGCCGTGGGCCCTCCGACAGCGATCGTCAACAGTATTGGTGTGACTGACCGCCTGAGTTTCCTCGAAAGTGATCAGGCGTCCACCGAGCGACTCCTCCGCGTGAACTTGGTATTTCCCTGGTTTGTAACCCAGTCCCTGATCGCAGCGGTCCCCGAAACCGAACTGCGCCACAGCAGTGTGGTCTTCATATCTTCTCTGCACGCCCACAGGACCCGAACGCACACGGCCTATGCGGTGTCGAAAGCTGGGCTCGAATCGCTGGTGAGGGAGATGGCAGCGGAACTGGGCCCTCTGGGAGTGCGGGTGAACGCTGTTGCTCCCGGCTGGATCGCGAATCCCGGCGCGGATGCTCCTCCCCAACCACAGCCAAGCGACATTCCCCTCGGCGCCCCTGGGAGCCCCGCTGATGTGGCCGAAGCTGTGGCCTTCCTGCTCGACGGCGACCGCGCGAGGTACGTGTCCAATGCGGTTCTGCGCGTCGATGGCGGGTTGGACGCCTTCTCCTGGCAGTCGCCGCGGTCGGATGCCACGTCAATCGTAGAAGCCGCGGATCGTTCGCAATAGCACCGGCCGGACGGCCCGCTCGACGAGTGGCCCCATCAGTCCTTGGATGAACCGGCACTGACTAACCGGCACGGTCTTGAATCTCGCGTGCGGCGGTGAACGCCCGAGGATCCTCGAATCCGTAGAGCCCCAGAATGCGGCCCAACCAATCGTCTAGGTCCCGTGAGCCCGCCGGCCGCGCCAGCAGTCGTCCTTCCCGGACGTCCTGGGCGAGGGAGGCGACCTCGTCTCGTAGTTGTCGTCCCAACGCGTCGGGCACCCGCGGACGAGTCGATAGGAAGAGGCCGCCGGTGCGGTTGCGGGCCGTCGCCGGTGGGTTGTCTGGGTCCAGACGGTTGCCAATCAACCGGCCATGCCAAGTGTCGTCGCGGTACCAAATTGGGACGTTTGCCGTCCGCCTGAGGCCGGACCTATCGATAGAGGTGCCGGGGGACATCCAGTGGTCCCCGCGGATATCGGCGGTGGGGAAAGCTCGCGCGAGGAGTCCACTGGCGATCCGCAACGTATCTCCGGTGTTGGAGACTTCATCCACCACCAGGATCCGCCGCCCGTCGAGCCACGCACTCGACTCGAACGGGCTTGTACCGGGCGAGCCAGGGGCCTTCACGAACACCGAACGCAGCGAATCAATCGCCTCGACGGGAACCTTGGTGACGTCGACCGTGCCTGTCTCGGTCGCACCAGTTTGATCCCACCACTGTTCACGGTCGATGTTCACAAACCGAAACTGCGGCAGAGGAGGAACGACGTTCTGCTGGAAGGGTGTCCCAGGCTCGCGAGCCAAGACCGGCCACAGCGCGCGAAGCAGCCACGCGACAGGTCGACCGGACTTGTCCAGGCACACGACGTAGTCCGGTCGCCATTCCTCGGACTCGAGGCTGTGGATCATCGCATCGGTCAATGACACATACCGCGACCGGACCGAAACCGACTCCATGATCCGGTAGGGAACAACCCCCATCAGCGACCCACCCCCAGCCGTCGGTGGCCGTGTAGACACCGTCACGGGGGACTCTACGACGGGAAACCTCGCGCCACGATCGTCTCCACCAAATGCTGCAGTGTCGGCGTGGACGATCGCGAGAACGAAGGGGTCGCTGGTGTCTCCAGTTCAGTTGCCGGATCCTCGCCCGCTCCCAGTTGGGCGTCGCCAGAGTGGTTCGCGGATCGGTGGCGGCTCCGAACTACCGCCTCGACGTCGACCTCAGTCGATACGCACAAGGCCGCTCCGCAGGTCGCGTCGACGGTGCTGACGGACAGCAAGGCAGCCACTGAGCAATCTGGTTGCGGGACCGGTCTTCGCTACCAAAGGGCCCAGCATCGGGCCTCATTCCGAAGGAGGACGACATGTCGACATGTGCTGTGTGCGGTGGAACCGGAAAGTGTGCCGCATGTGGGGGATCCATCACGAAGTCGTGCAATCACTGCTGGCCGAAGGGACGCTGCCCCCGGTGCAAGGGAAGCGGTCAGGAACCCAAATGAGGTTTGCGTCCAATCTGAGTCCGTGGCGGCTCCAGGGCAGGAAGCTACCGGCCGCCTCGCAGCGGGTGTTGGTGCAGCTCGCAAATCACATCGGCACTGACTTGTCTTGTCCCGCTGACCACTCCGTCGGAGACCGCCGGGCCCGCTCAATCCCCCTCGGTGGGGGAGGGGATTGAGCGGACTGCGCAAAGAGGGCGGCCACAGCTCGATGACGGCCCGGCAGCCGCGAGCTACTTTGCACTGGTGAGATTGCAGCCTGGCAGGTACCACCGGATGGTGGAAGATCCCACAACGGTCCGCGAAATGTTCGAGATTCAACAGCGCATACGGGATGGGGGGACCGATAAGCCGGTAGCTGTCAACGTGATCTACCAGGGCGGTCTTGAACGGCTCCTGGTGTACGGGGGCGAAGTTGTGGAGTCTGAAGAGTTGTTGGTGCTGCTTGGTACTGAGTGCGCCGAGAACTCGAGTGTCCAGATGCTGATGTTCAAGAGGCAGCCCTTCAAGGAATTGATCGGCTCAGTCATGCTCGTGATGGAGAATCAGACCGGTGGTGACGGGCGGGGCCGACCATAGGATACCCACACTTCGTTCGAGGACACGAGTCATAGTCGTGGCATGGCCGATCGCCCATGACCGAGAACGCGACTCACCACTTCTGTGCGCGAACGCGGACCGATGTCGGTCTTCACCCAGACACCGGAGCACCGCCCTGACCAACGCAAGCACGACCGTCGCCGTCGCCGAGATGACGACCAGACCGGTGCCGACCGCATTTGCCATCCGCTTCCGGATGACTCAGGGTCCGGGATCCCGGCCTCGGGGGCTCTTGGTCCACCACGATGAACCGTTCACCCGGTCGAGGGCTCGTAGGAAGGCCAACTCGACGCACTGGGTCCGCCAGTCGTCGATGTCGTCGACGAGGCCCTCCTGGAAGATCTCCAGGCGTTGGTTCAGCAGAGTGCGCAGGCGCCCAGCGTCAGTGGAGTCCAGCCGGTGGAACGGAAGGCGCTCGAGTGCCAAGGTGGTGAGTTCGGGGTGACCAGCGAGTTCGATCAGTTCCTGTCTGGCCCGCTTGTGGATGGAGCTGGGGATGGTCGGACGAGTCGCGCCCCTCTCTTGTGGTGACGTCGAAGCTGCGATGGCGGCGAGCTCGTCCAGAGCCACGAGGCAGCACTGCTGACGGTGCGGCTGGTCCAGACCCTTGCGGTCCGCGTGCCGACAAACGTCGCCCAAGAACCGCACGCCCAGCGCTGCATGTCCTTTGACGACGAGGAGTTGAAGGAGCCAATAAGGGACCGCGTCCGCGGCCGCCCGGTCAATGAGTTCTATCGCCGCTTTCGTTTCGGCCGCCCCCGCCTCGCGATGGCCCTCGTCGGGTTGCCACCGCGCTGCCCGCTCCAGGTATGAGTCGAGAGAACCGACCTCGAGAGTGGAACCGCGGACGACCAGGGACAAGGCACGATCCACATCGACCACCCACTGCGGGTGGATGTAGTCGGCCGGGACCGGGGTCAGCGCCACGCGAGCTTGGGCAGCGACCGAATCGGCATCGGGGCGAGCCCATGGCGGAGCAAGGATGCTCCCACGGACCCAGCGCAACAGAATGTCTTGGACCTCAGCGTCCAGCAGATCCCGGTGGAGGGAACGGGAGTCGAGGATCCTGGTCCGAAGGAATATGGCCCTGCGGGCCAGTTGCAGCCCGATTCGGCGAGTCTCGGCAATGGTGCGGTCGTCAGGGACCCGCAGGTTCATCAGTGCGGCAAGGCCGCCATCTTCGCCGTCGGACGCGCACGCTTCGACCACACTTCGGTACCGATCGGCGGTTCCAGGATTGGTTGGATCTACCGTCCGGACGGCAGCCTCTACGAGGATCTGCATCCGGCGGATTCCATCAGGCCGCCGTTCGGTTGGGAGTGTGGCGGTCGCTGCGACCAGGTGGTACAGAGCGCGGTCGAAGAACTCCAGGCGACGGACTTCCGTACGGTTTCCCAACTCCTCAGCCGCCTTGGCCGCCAAGAAGAGTGCCCTGGTGCGCTCCTGGGCACCCAGGCAGTCGAGAACCTCAGGCCCGGCGAAGTACTCCTCGATAATGTGCGCGATTCCTTCCCCGAGGTCGCGGGTTTCTTCCCCCTGAAGTCGGGGGGCGAGATCAAGAAGGACCTCTGAACTGGGCAGGTCGCGGCCGGAGTCCTCCCACAGGGCAATAGCCGTTGCCACAAGCTGTCGCGCCTCGTTGGGCGGGTCGAGCACGGTGCGATCGATTTTCTCGGTCAGCTTCGAACACAGCTGTTCAGCCCTGGCGCGGTAATAATGCACGGCCAGTTGATGGGCTTGGAGCCATTCGGGGTCGCGCGCCCTGGCCGCGGACTCCTGATGCAGGTCGGCCAGCGTAGTGGGCCCTAGGTGGGGGGCGTCCGGCAGACGGGCGAAGTCGCGGACGGCGCGTACGCGCCGTTTGCGCACTTCGTTCAAGCCCGTGGTGAGCTCTAGGGCATTCTCGTCAAGCAGATTCTGCAAGTACTTCAGGCGCCAGTCATCCTCCGACGGCCAGATCACGGCACCCCCTCATGTCAAACCTGATTCAATCACGGGCCGAATGCCGCTTCGCCGAAGGAACGCGTTCGGTTGGCAAGCAGCCAGAGCACCATTGATTCGGAAGAGAAGCGTCGACGCCCAAGCGTGGCCTTTCCGGCCGCCAGGGAGCTCCTGGGGGGCGCTGGGCTCCGTAGAAGGGCTCTGGGAGTGCAAGGTTTTGCGCGAGGCCTTTGGACGTGCCAACGACGCGGGGACTCCGAGTGCCGCCGTCAGAGGCCAGCTGAAGAGGCCGTCACGCCCAAACTGATTCGTTTCCTGGACGACGACTCGTCACGAAGGGTTCCGGCCGGCCGGTACGTCGACGTCCACCTCCGCCGATACGCGCACAAAGCCGCTCCGCAGGCTACGTCGACGGTGCTCACGGACACGGCACGTCATCACGGAGCCGCTGATTGCGGGACCGGTCTCCACTACCAAAGGGCCCAACACCGGGCCTCATCCGAAGGAGGACGACATGTCGACATGTGCTGTGTGTGGTGGAAGCGGCAAGTGCGCCGGCTGTGGAGGATCCATCACGAAATCGTGCAATCACTGCTGGCCCAAGGGGCGCTGCCCCCGGTGCAAAGGAAGCGGGAAGGAGCCCAACTGACAGGTTTGGGTCCGTCGCGAGGGAGGCCGCAGGCAGCCTCGCAACACAGGTACGGCCGCCGAATCCGCTCAATCCCCTCCGCGATGGGGGAGGGGATTGAGCGGGTGCGCGCAGAGGGCGGCCAGAGAGTCGGGGGCCCGTACCGGGACGACAGGGCCACGTCCGGCCAGCGTGCGTTGGCCCAGGCGACATCCTCCTCAGGGACCGTTTGCTGCTTCTTCCCGCCCCGCCAGGGGAATACAGACCACACGATCACCGGTCACTACCAGCATCATGGGCCGACCTGCCGCCACCCGTGTTCCCCAGCCCCCACGTCACCTCCGGGCTTCGTGGTCCCGCCCGGTGGTAGTGGCTCAAGCGCGAGCGCCCGCGGCGTAGATGGCGATCAGGTGAGGGACACATGCCCAGCTGGCAGTAGTCCATGCCCAGCCCCGTGGGCGATGGTCGGCTGTCGGCATCGGCCGGCACCAAGCACAACTCGACCCACTCCCACATCCCGTCCGCGGAGTCAGCTGACTCCTTTGACTGATCGCAACGCCTTCCCACCAACCTGGTGGCGGTGCGACTATGGCGGGACCAAGCTGCCGCACGGTCACATCCCGGCAGGACTGGCGTGCACTTGGCAATCGACCGGCAGCCTAAGCCCGGGGCATGAGCTCCGCCGCATGCGAAGACACAGGGGGAACAATGCACACGCTCGTCCAACGACTCCTGGATATCGAGGCGCTACAAGGCTCACCCGAGGAACTTGACGCTTTCTGGAAAGCGGTAGGCGAGGAGGGAACACCGCTGCTGACGGCGTTGGACGGTGGAGACTTCAATGCCACCTTCGTGTACCGGACTGACGGGGATGACCCCTCAGTGATCAGTCAGGTAATGATCATGTGGGATGGAGACGAATGGCCGGAGACGGCCTATTGGGTTGACTCGCTGGCGTTGACACGGATGGGTCGCACTGACATCTGGTACGGCGACGTCGACCTCCCCGATGACTTCTGCGGGATGTACTACGTGGCGCTCGCCAACGAGAACGGG